>Ga0065711_1035927_pt1 | contig 21661 bp, 8 predicted proteins | sample Hoacrofraction12_FD_59098 | JGI IMG/M metagenome (GOLD analysis project Ga0065711, IMG submission 59098) | Hoatzin crop microbial communities from Cojedes, Venezuela - Epithelial fraction 12 v2 (version 2) | ecosystem: Host-associated > Birds > Digestive system > Esophagus > Crop | place... | reverse complement strand
CGTAGCCCTCCGCTGGACTCTCTCCAGTAGCTCCTCATCTTTCTTGAAGTGGGGAGCCCAGAACTGGACAGAGTACTCCAGATGGGGCCTCACTAGGGCAGTGTAGAGGGGAAGCACAACCTCCCTCGACCTGCTGGCCACACTCCTCCTAATGCATCCCAGGATCTCGTTAGCTTTCTTGGCAGCCAGGGCACACTGCTGGACCTAGAACAGAGCCACGTAGTGTCCGGGAGTATTTGTTACTGGTGTAGGGGTGGGTTTTTTGCTTTATGATAAGCATAGGTTTGGATGGCAAACAAAAATAAGTGGCTGGTGCAAAGATACTATGATCACCCTCAGATCATGGTGAAAGCGAGCTGTGTTGTCTGGAGCAGGGTCTGGTCTCTCAGTAGCCTTGTTTGAGTGTGCCAGCTGCCTGAAGCATGAACTATGTTATGAAGTGCAATTTATTCATGCAACTTGCTGCTGAAAAGAGATCCCTTGATGTGACGCAGCTGTGGCTTATGATATGGTCACCAGCTTCTTAAGAGACAGGACTGCCTTTGGCCCGTTTCCTGAAGCACCGCTTCTTAAATTAAAGGGATTTGGGGAACTTTTAGCTCATCAGCTGTGTCATATCGTAAGTCAGATCTCAGAGGGATCTCGTGACAGCCTGGAAGATGTAAGAAATAGCTGAACTCAGCACAGAAATTAATTGAGACAGTAGCCAACATAAGAAGTCTGGAATGTGACACAGAAAGAAAATGGTTTGACTTTTGTGAGTCCTTGTAGAGAGAAGGTCTTAAAAGAAGCACAAGATGCTGATAGCTTGAGGAAGGAAAAAAAAATGCAAAATGTATAGACTGTGGGAACAGAGTGATATGGTGGGATGCACTGTAAGAAACATCATTGTTGAATGCAGGACAGAAGATTTGCTGCTACAGCAAAACATTTTCTTGGAATCTGATGAGAGGAAGTGCTATTAAAGCAGTGTGACATGTTCTGAAACTGTGGCTGTTGTATGTGACTGAACTCAAAACTATCAAGGGGCTGGACCGTGGGAAGCAAATCCCGTCTTGGATTGCCCTGCAGCACCTAGGACTACGATCCACTTTTTCTGGAATGCCATGAAGCAGAAAGTGGTGGTCCAGGGAAGGCCAGTATCCCTGCAAGGCTGGCTTCTCTCAGTGCTTGTATAACCCTCAGCATGGAGGCCTTTAGATATTTAGATTATAAATATAATTTAGATATTCACAATTAAGTGTCACCCAGAGAAACTCCAAGTTGGGTGAGCCTGTGATGTGCCTTGCCTGAGGTAAGTGCCTTAGTCTAGCCATAACTGGCACTCAGTTGCTTGTAATAACAGCAAAATGGAAGAAGCTGGAAAGCAAAAACATGGCTAATATGATTCTATGATTCTAATATAAGCCACATGAAAATTGAGTTATAGGGGCATGTGTGGTAGATTCACCTGTGAAAAACATTGTAAGCGGTTGTCTTGGGAGAGCTTTTCTTCTTAAGGTAGAGAGAGGCAGAGGGAGGTCTGGGTGAACAACATGTGTTGTGTTTCACATGCTGCCCCGTGGTGCTATACTCAGAAGAGCTGGATGAACACAGGGTCTGTTGAATTCGCAGCCCGGTATCTCAGTTTTAAATCACTGAAAGCTTCCCCTGTGTCTTTTTTCTTTTTTTTTTTTTTTTCTTTTTGTGGTGGCTAATGGTCTACAAAATAATGCAGAGAATGCTTAGAATAGCATTTGAGTGATGGAGCAGTGAACTGAAAAAAAACCTTATTCAAAAGAAAATCAAGGATCTTACAGTCTACAAAGATTCTTCACTGTGGGCTAGGAGTCCTATCTTGCTTCAAGTTGGAGAGTATCGTGTATTCTGTATTTTTAATAAAGCATTACAATTCTCTGTAAGGACTAAGATCCTATAATAGAAGTTTGATTTTCTTCCATTACTTGTAGTGGGAACAGGGACAGGCTGGATGGATGCCTGATCTATGTATCTGGGTCCTGTACAGTAATGTGACAGCTAAAATGTGAATGAAGTAATTCCAGTAAGCCCGGTGAGCTTATTTCCTGCACAGTGCTGTATTTCATGTTATATCAGCACTGCATGGAATCATAGTGAGCCTTGGCAAGGAAAAGCTCAAGCGAGACAATTTTTGGAGGTACTGTGAAATAGATTTCACTTCCCATGCCAGTATTCGTTCTGAAGCCTCGATATTTCTTGAAGAGTCCTTCCTCCCTCCAAAAGAAAGCAGGATATTCTGTGTGTTGCCCTGGCTGTCTCAGTCAAAGGAGACCTCCTCGAGGTAGCTTATGCTGGGTGATGAGGCCAATGTGATTATAGAAAAAGGAGAAAACTTCTCTTTTGTTACTCTTTCCAAACAAAAAGACAGATCCCTTCAGTAGCTGTGCTGCAGGGGTGTCTTCACAGCAACAGATGTGCTCCATAGCTCTCAGTTTTCATTGGCTTATGCTCTGTGGATAGATGCATCACTGGGACCCAAGCCCCAACTCTGCTAATCTTTGGAGCTGGCATTGTGAAAAGAGGCCCAGTCTGGAGAGCTGTGTCGTGAGAGGCAGGCAAAGGGCTTAGGTCAGCCAGTGCCTCCCTCTGTGCTCAGTACTGTTTCTGATGGCACGGTGCACAGTGCTGTTTCTGTTGGAGGCTTCATTCTCCCTGAAAAATGCTGTTGGGGTTGACTTGCACACGTGACCTTGATTCAGTGGTGCAGTGTGGTAGAACAGGGAAGCGTGGTAGCGCTCAGGGTTGTTGCTAAGAGTGGAGTGGACAGTCAGGGTTAGGATCAAGCTGAGGGTTTACAGAGTGAAGAGCCTGAGTCTCAGTGCTTTCCCTGCAGTTAGACTCCAGCTATTGGTAGTAACTTCCATTCCATAATGTGTCAAGCAACACACAGATCCACTGGAGGAGAGCAGTGCGAAGCTGAGAGACCTGCTAGGAGTCTGCATAGCCTGGTCTGTGGCAGATGAGCTCATGCTTTGCGTATTAACTTTATCCTGCACATGGTCTGTACAACTTCCTTCTTCCCATACTTGCCCATGGAACAAAGGCCTGGGTTGGTAGGTCTACATCTTTGCCAATTCAACAGTCCTGGCTTCTCACCAGCCTTTATTTATACTATAATCTGAGCAGAAATTATAAAGTTCTGTGCTTGCAGTCTGTTCTGTCCAACTCATCTGGCCACAGCCTGCATGCTGGAGCCTTCTTATCTGCAGCAGAGCTGGGCAAGATCCTGGTGGGGCACTGTAATGAATCACCAACTCAGGCCAATGGGAGCTTGATTCACAAATAAGAAATAAAAATAACATTCTCTGGGATGGCTTTAATATTTGAATGTAATTTTTAATTCATAGAACTGAAGCTTTAATACTCAGATACAGCCCTCTGTCACGCCAGAAAATTGCTGACTGGTATTTTATTTATGTATGTCCACTACCTGGCATGATAACTCCAGGTGGAATGTATTCCACTGAACATTCCTTAGAAGTTCAGGACGTACCATACCTGTGTGAAAATGTGTTTTACTCCTTAGAAAACCATTGTCATATCTAGTCCCATAAAGGAATCAAACCACATAGTCCCATGTCCTTGTGTTGAGCCCTGTTGAAGCCTGCTTGTCAATCCTCACCTGAAGTGAACCAGCATGTATTTATTTGTGTCACCAGGTTATTTATGTATCTGGGTTCATTGCTAGTAAAAGTGTGTAATGCAGACAAATCTGTTTAAAGGACTCCGTTTCTGGAATGTTATGAAGTTAAAGTGTTAAATATTCTTGTCATAATTATTCATCTTGTCAATAGATAAGATTTCATGGGATTTTATCATTAGGTTATCATACAGGTTTCTTAAATAGTCACAAGTGCATGTAACCGTATTCCTCTATCTACCAATAAAAGTACTCACCACTGTGGGAGGGAACAGATTACAGATCAGTGATAAGTGATACGTAACACAGAAACAGTATCCTAAATACTTTGATCCATTTTTATACTACCATGTAGGAAAATGAAGTCTTCAGCAAATCTTTTTTGTATTGTTATTCCTATGAAGAATTATTCCCCAAATCTCCCTGCTAAGTGCTAGTATTGTTCCTGATAGAATCCACTTTATATACTTGAATGCTAACATTTACAGTACATTTTCTCATTTGTTTTTAAGCCATGCTCAAATTAGCAATTAACTAAAATAGTTGCTTTTGTAAATGGACTATAAGAATAGTTAATAATTTATGTTTTTCTGATTCCGGAGTGCCACAGTGTGAAAACGAATGACTAATTTGTTGTTGATATGGGAAGGAATTTTAATCTTTTATGAGAACATCTTGGCTGTGGCTATGCTTATCTCTGAGAAATAGAGCTGGAATTTTTCGGTGGGCAATTTATGAATATTATCTGAGGAAGCGTTGAAAGCAAAAATAATTGAGTGAGGAACTAGTAACAATTTCCTCTTCTGTGTCTAAGATTTTTTATCAGCCACTTTCCAAGCAAATTGTTAGCCCAGATGGAACTGAGCATTATTTCAGAACCATAACCGTTCATTTATTAGTTGAACATGTATCTGCTCTGTTATAGGATTCAAAGGTCCGTTGTTACAAATAAACGAAGAGAGAAATTTGGCTCATTTTTGATAAATATTCCTAAAAAAGGGATTTCATGATCAGTGTAAGTGTCACTGCTGCTTCAGTTAGGATTTCAGATGAGTCGATTGTCTTGTTGCATTCTAAGGCCATTTCCTTTTGTCATGCATCTAGGGTCATTTTTCCATTTAAAGATCAGCAGTGTGACTGTAAGTGCAGACCAGGTAACTGTAGGGGCAAATCAATGCTCTGTCCTGACCACTAGCACTCCCTGGTGCAGTGCCCTAAGGATATTTTTATGCAGCCTGCCTTTTTGTGGGTGCAGTTGGTAGACATAAGAGAAGAATGAAGCCCTGGCCATCTCCAGGAGTCTCAGCTCTGTTTTCCAGGTGTGCAGCCCAGAACCACTCTCCCACATATGTATTTCCAAGAAATAAGTAAATCTTGTTGATAGTGGATCTACTACCTATGTCACCTGGTGAACACAGCATACAGAGGCAAATTAGTTTAAAGTATTGTCCCTTGTAGACTTCTGGTACTACTGTTGATATAGTGGTCAGTAAAGAAATGCAGAGAACAGCGAAGAAATCTCTGTAGCAAAACCCAGGAAAGATGACATGGCCTACCGCTCACACACATGCATGCACGCCCACACGACCCACATCACTTTCACACTCTGCAGCTTACGTGATCAGAGTCTCCCCCTGTATGAGCCACACTTTTGTCCAGACAAGGAGGTGAAATGACTAAATGTGCTGCTAAGCCCATGGGCAGTATCAGTTGTCTAAATGAAGTGGTCATTATTTGCTTTGGCAGAAATAGTGACTTGAGACATGTTTCTTAGCCACTTTCTTTGGTGGGTGCTCTAGCTGCTGCCTCCCTGTTCTTCTCTTTTACCTCACTGGTTCCCCAACCCTCAAGACACTCATTTTACCTTACAGTTCCTGCCTCAAGGAAAGGATGCCTTTCTTGCTTGCATAGCACCGAAGACTACAAAACTTCGGTCCACACAAACCTTCTGAATGATGTTGTAGTATAAATAAACAATGACTTCTACCTTAGCTTGCTAACTCCAGTAGCTGAGGCAGATTTCCATTCTTTTCATGTTTTGCATTCCTGGTATAGTGACTAAATCCAGACTTAGCAGATCCCCATCCGTGGTTCATGAAAAGTCATTTCTTGGTCCTTCTCATTATAGTTGTCTTCTTTTGCCTGGGTGGGGCAAAGGCGGGAACGGAGATGAGTGTGTTGAGTGCAAAGAAAGCAAAAGCAAAGGAAAGGGAAAATAGTTTTAACGTCCTTGTGTGACACTAACCTGCCTTGGAAGAAACTTGTCCAGGGGTATTTGGCTATTGCTTTTCCTAGTTTTGGCCTTCTCATTTTATTTGAGTTAGCATGACCTTGTGAGCTTTCTATAATGGAATTCTTTGTTTTCTCTTTGGGAAACAATACAACTAGAAATTAAAATTATTTTAAAAAGAAAACTATCAAATGTTAACGTTTGCAGTGACATAGATTTTTATTCTTTTCGTGCTCATTTTTTGAAGGAAAGTCTGTTCTTCCTTTCTTCTTGCAGTCTAATATCACTTCTTCCGTAATTGCTTGGGTTTAAATTTAGTGCTTCTCTGAACAGATTTCAAAGCATTTCCCTTCTCTTAACAGAAAAGTAGAAAAACATTCTGTACCTTTTACCAGTTTTTCTAACAATGCACTTTCAATTTTGTTAGATTGGGGTGAAAGAGGGGCTGGAAAAGCCCTATTATACTTCTAGTTCATGTTCTTCATGCCAAAATTGTTCCATATAGCCTATTCTCAAGTGCCTTGAGAAATACCATTGTAAGTGGTTCTCCCACTCTTCTATTTGTTGTAGGATTTCATGCTCCTTTAGATATCACTACTAAAAAAATTTCTTTGTGTGTTACCCTAATTTGACTCCACTTCAGACAAGTCATATCCCTCTGTGCCTACAACAGGCAACTTTCTCTTTTTGTTTTCAGGAGTCTCACTCCAATAACTTTGTGGAGAGAACCATCCAGTGCGAAATAACATGCATTAAGATCTACCATTTCAAGGAATCTAGGGTCCTGAATTCAGATACCGAAAAGTTGTGAGTGACAACTTTGACTGTGCTGGAATTAATAGGTGTTTGTGATCTTTCACCAAAAGTATAGGGGAAGAAGTGGTGTGTGCCAGCTGTTCTATGGGACAAATATTCTTTTATTTTCATGTAACAATTTATCATTTTAATTTCTGTGTCTTCTGTGTGCTTCCTAATAATGACTCCAGAGATGGAGGATGACACTGAGACAGGGAGAGAAAAGTAGGATACCAAGAAGTCCAGCTCCTTCAGCAAATAGGCTGTCTTGCCTCCTTCATTCCTCCCTGTGTATGTCATACTGATACCGTGCTGCTTCAAGTTGCTGAAAAGAATTTTCATAGGAACTGGGGAGAGGAATTATTCAGCTTAATTTCTTTCATTTCCCCTTAGTAGTCTTGTGAGTGCTTGGAGCAAAAAGCCCTGAACCGTCCAGTTGTTTTTTTGTTTGCTTGTTTATTTTCTTTCTTTTTGCAAGCATCAGAAAAATGACATCAGAGCATGTACAGTGTAGAAGCTTTTTGTGCTTGCATACTAAGATACAAATACAAATACGTACACGAACATTGGTGCTGCCCTGCTGGTTTCGTGCTGCAGAGTGTGTGCTATTGTTGGCTACAGACTCAAATGTCAGCTGGGTTTGGAGTCTTTCAGCTTATGATTTCATCTTTGCAAATGCTGATTTTCAGAAGTCTCTTTATATGCACTGTAAACTGAAATGTACAGTCTGAAATAGTTTCAGACATTAAATGCTAATCAAAACATTTTATGGTTGAGTTATGCCTGCTTCCACTGTTTTAAAAATCTGCTAGTGAAATCATGTCATAGTACTTTAGATTAGATGCCTAACACTTGCTTGTTTCTGCACTTCCCCCACCCAGACAAGCCACCATGTTCAGTGAGCAGGACTTAGGAGTCTAAAAGGCACACATTGCTTCTGGAACAAATCAAACAGAATAACACCATTAATATTACCATTTCCATGCATGGCTTAACATTAGGGAAGTTGCTAAAGTCAGTTGCCACCTGAATTTGGTAGCTACCTTTAAAGATCATGCAATTCCTTTAAATTCCAGGATTAATCTCATTATATGACATCACAGAATGGGGTTTGATGAGCTTTTGAATGTCTCAGTGGGCATAATAGGTGATGGGAAACAGTTCTGCCCACTTAAAGATTTCATCCAAGTCCTGCTATAAGGACTGGAAAGACACCCATTGACTTCACTGGGAACTGGATGAGGCTCTAAACGTCAATAAAATCAAAGAAGTCTCGCAGTGCATCGGCCTATCTGGCACACATTAAAAAAAACAATTGTAAATTTTGAAAATGAGTCTTCTTGCAACGTAGGCCAATTGGTCAGCTGCAAATTTGGCACAGCTGTGAAGCATGTGTCCTGGGCAGTCTGCAGGAACATGATGTTCTTTTACGCTTCTGAGAGCTTTGGAGGCTGAAAAAAAGGACTCAACCCAGTGCTGAAGACTAAATGCTGAAATAATGGAGCTAAATACAGAAATCAACAAATACTTTACAAAGGTGACACTTCTTTTGGAATAAAAGAAATTAACAAATCCCCCAGAAGTTGGAACATTTTTACGGCAAGTGTACAGCTTCATTGTGTGTCCTGGAAAAAAGAACAAAATTCAGAGAATTCTCTGGCAGAAGCTGGTGGAATTTGACCTTTATATCAATGCACTGTAGAAATCAGGCAGAATTCCTGAAAAAGGAAAAAAAATAAGCATGTAATTTTCATGCTTTAACCATCTGTGAGGGGAGTGAAACTCATCCAAACAGAGGAGAAGCTACTGAGCCCTAGACATCCAAACTGCTGTGCAGAAATGTTGCTGCTCTGTCTTCAAGCAGAAGTATGATTTTGCAGCACAGACTCCTAGCTGATTCTGTTAAAGTCTCGTGTAGTGGGTACAAACTCCAGAAAGAACAGGTAGATTTGTAACTGCATACAAAGATGCAAGAGCAAAAATGGCAGTCGAATATTGTGGTTGATGTAATGTGCAAATAGAGCACAACACATGCACACTTAGGATTGAAAACAGCCACTGCAAAACTGGTTTTGATTGCCCTGATTTCCCACAAAGGAAGCTTCTCATGCTTAGAAAGCAGGAATAATGTCATTAACGGCAATGGAGCTTCACCACAATAAAAGAAATGTGAAATTCAGTATCTGTACCATGCTTTGAACAACAATCTGAAGAGACCTCAAGTCTAGCGTTCTTACAGCTCAGCGTTCTGCAATTACATAGCAAAAGATACTTTGGAATTCCTGCTTTCATGTCTTTGAGGGTAGTCTGCACTGGTAAAACAACATATCACAGTGTATATGATTAGTAATTAAACATCCCCATGACCTAGATAGCTGCTTCTTTCGTGTAATTGTACCTTTCCAAGGAAAGTGGATTCCTGAAGAGTATAGTTGCAGTTGTTAAAGGGACTTGAGAATTTGGTTTCCAAACAAAGATATTAAAAAGTCACTGTTTAAAAAATGAATCTATGCAATTTTAAATTAGCATTTTAATTTTGGGACCTTAGAACCCCAAAGTTTCATCTGCCTTTTTGTTTTGCTTTTTATTTCCAGCTGCTGCATGTGATCTGGAGTTCTCATTCTCCTCCCTTGCTTCCCTGCTAGCTCCGAGTGCCTTTGTGGCTGTGTTCCACAGAGACCCAACCCGGCGAGTGCAGAAAAATACATTAAAAGATTTTTTTTTCAAGGGTCATTTTAAAACTGTCATTTTCAGTAATTCAAGTTCTTTTTTCAGTGATACAAATTGACTGCTAGTAGCTTAAATTGACCCATGGATGCTCATGGTCCATTTCCACCTCTGTTTCTATGGAAATGGATGTCAGCCTGGAGAGGGGGGAATGATTTTAAACATATATTTCGTAAAAGCTGTCACCTACCTGATGTCCTTTTTCACTAAAATCTGACTTAGAAAGGTTTCTGGTGGCAAAAACAAAGCCCTGCTGACTGGTTTCAGCTGCTAGTTGAGGACTGGGCACCAAAATGCATTTTTCAAACATATACAAAAGAAAATCCCAAGTCCACTGGCTTCTAGATCCTGATTTGTCATTGTCTTGCGTCCTGTGCAATAATTCACCGTATCAGGGAGTGTGTATAAAATGCTATGAAAGTAAGATGGGAGAATACAGAATTACCAAAGTGGGATAAGATTGCTTTGTTCCTGCATTCAGTGTTCTTGTAAAGAACAAGGCAAAATGTGAAGGAAAGGGGGGAGAAAAAATGGCAAATATTAAATATCTCCTCCTAAAGGGACCACAGATATTGCTGGGCACCTTGGCTCTCCAGAGAGGTTTTTCAAGCAAAGTCTAATGCAGCATTTCTTTCTAAATGGTGTTGGCTTGCAGCAACATTTCCTTAGGAAGAGCAATTTTTTTTCCTCCAATTCATGGATAAAATTCTGTTTCATTCAGCAGATAGCAGTATTTATATAACTGAGAGCAAAATTTTGTCCTAAATATACAGAACAAGTGTAAAAGGCTTTTTTTTTCCCAGCAGAAGACTGAAAGAATGTAAAACTCATTATGATTCATTGAAAAAAATCCCATCCATGTCTCTGATGTGTTTATACATCCGCACACATGATCTCGGTCTCATATAAAATACAGAGGAAGGATAACATGAAATGAGTATTTACACGGATTGATATGACAAACAGAAGTCACTCTTCCACTTTGCTAATTAACTTCTCTGGCACAGAGTGTGGAGACAGAGAACACCTGTCCTGGCGTGTGTGCTATTTCAGTAGATTTTGGAAAATTGCCACAATCTTGTTTTCATGACTCTTTGATGGGTTCTCCCATTGACCATCACCTGTGTTTAGGTTATTTCAGTCAGACGTAATCTAACATGCAACATGCATATTTAATATCTGTAACAGGGCATACTGCAGAGTCTCAACAGTGTAGCCCCTGACAGATTTAGCATGCTGAGCATTTTGCATAGTGCATGACCCATAGATTCCATATGTGGTTCTCATTGTCCAGGGTCCTGCCCTTCATGCCTCTGTCATTGTGTACTTTGTCCATCCACTCCATTGATCGAGTGGCAACATACTTCATTGAAAATAGTGTGCTGACCAGTTTGTACCTGGTTTGAGCAGTCGACGTTACATTGATCTTAATACAAAGAAATCTTTTTGACAATTAGTCACAATAATTTTCTCTGAAGAAGAACTTTGTCCTGGAACAGTTCCCACCTGGAAGAATGATGTACCATCATGTGGCAAGTTTGGATTTTCAGATTCACTGGAATAGGCTGTAGAGAAAATTCTTTCCTTGTTGGATTATTTTAATGCTTTTGGAAGTGGGTAGGAAAAAGAACCTTGATTTTTTTTCCCCAAAAATGCTGTGCTGTTGTCTGAGGTAGTGTTTCTTTTCATAAGCTACATTCCCACAAAAGATCATATTTCCTTCATAGAGCTGCTAGGATGTGTGACAATAATCACTGATCATAGTACCACAGAGAAAACTGAAGTCCCAAGGCATGAACATGCTTAGCATGTATTGGATCAATCAAATCTGGCAGTGGTGACGAAAGGAAGTACTCATCTGAAAACCAACAGCATATTTAACATTATGTTGAAAAATTGTATTAGTTGAAAAAACAGTTTTCCGTTGAAATGAAGTGGACAAAAATGAATGGAAAAGAAGCCCTCTCAGCCAGTCATATCTGAAAGGCTAACACTGCTGATGGCAAAGTATTTTGTTGCTACTTTTATACAGATGGCTGCATAATATTCACAGAAGGCATGATTCTAGGAGCCAGTTTTTCAAATGTCATCTTCTACATATGTAAGTGCAAATGGGTCCCAGCATATCACTTGTGCATGCAAATGATAGACCTAGCATTTGCACATCAAGCACAGATCAGCTCTGGGCATTATCCTACAGATGGACAGATAAGGTGTGAATTACATTTGTTCAAGGAAAGGCAAGCTACAAATCCCTTTAAAAAGATGGTCTCTGGGTTTGTCTACTCCCAGCAACATAGAGCTGCTGAGGTAAACATTTACTCCTACACATTTTTGTGAAGAGAATTTTTTCATCTTCTTGGTCTGCTCTTACTACCCTGTTTTCCAAAGATCTGGCACCATTTAGTGCAGCTTTGCATTGCAGAAACGAAGACAGTTTTTTAAATTAATGTTGGCATGGCCTGTCAATAATTACCCACTTACCTCTGCACAAAAATTGGCAGGAAGGAAATATGCTGGGTCCATATTAGACGACTGGATTATTTTAAAACATTCTGTGATATACTTGTCTTTAATCTGTCATTAATCATGCATCTTTGGCTGGGAAGTTACCTTATTTGTGCTTCTGATTAAATATAGTCACTGTGTGATGTAAGGGGGTTTTTTTTCAGTCTACTTATTGGTGAGAATAGATTTCTTACCAGAATAGCTAAGACTATGAAATTTTGGGCCAGGCTCTTAGCAAGTCTAAACTGGGGCCATTGACTTCTATACCAATTATTGAGTCATAGACTGAAAATAAACAGTTTCATTGAGACTCATAGTAATTTGGAACAGTGTTAAACGGCTAATAGGCTGCTATATATAGATGTGACACTACAAATGTGTAAGCTGGACATGCATCAGATATCTCATTGAAAGTTTTTTCACTGCTTCACTGAGTAGTAGAGAAGTAGTGAGGTTTCACTCTTACTGGGAGTAGCAGCAGTTCTTCAAATAGTATCACTTTAAATGCCTAACATGCAGTAAATTCCCTTTTGCATGACTGATTTTACTTAGTGTTTATATTCCAATGAAAAATGTCACAAACTTCTTCTCTGTTTAAACACAGCTCTTTCTATGCCTTGTTTCTGAATTTGATGAGAAAATGGAGGCAGGACATATAATTTTCAGTTTTTAATAGAGATTTCTTGTTAGCCTTGCTTCAATATTCTTGGTATTTTTTAAGGTGCGCAGTTAATTGTGCCTTATTAGTTCATTTGGTGGCTATTTGACACCAATAATGTTAACACAGGTGAAATAAATTCATGGAAAGTATGGAAAGTATTGTATTTCCAAAGTTCTCTGCCAATCCGGTCATATGACAAGGGGGGACTTATCATGACACACTTGGTTTTCTAATTAGAGGTAAACTGTATAGTAAGATGTGAGCTGTCTGACTGTTACAGTACTGCATTTTGGCTAGTGAGCCATAAACATGTTTGTTGGGCTTCAGTTGTATAAACAATTGAGAATATATATAATCATCCATGAAGAAGAAGAATTGAGTGAAACTTTTGTTTGGATTCTGTGGGAGCACAACTCAGATGAGTATTAGCTTTCTGATTAAAGGCAACAGAATTGTTTTTACAGGTTTTAGATCTTTGCATGTGTGTGGCTGACTTAAATAGACAATGCCAGGGAGACAAATTTCAGAAGGCATGTTGTATTATCTTTTTTTTTTTAAACTGATGAAATTGCAGGGCTTAAACAATGTAGGGTGTGGAAGACACTGCAGGAAACCTACTTGTGAGCCCAGGGAAAAGGACCAGAAGACCCAAAGTAGTAGACACGGAGTAAAGTTTTCCTAGAAGTAGAAACAACCAATGAGGCATGCTGCTATGAAGCTGAATGTAGCAATAGCTAACACAGCTGTTTATCTTCTGAATGAATGGGATGAAATTAATAAAATGAGCATTTCCTTCCTGTCCTTCTCCCCACAAATAGATTCAGAAAAAAAGGCCTTGGGACTTTCTTCTTCCCTTTTGAGCTTAAATCTTCAAGGTCTATTGTTTCTGTATTTGAATTTCTGTAGCAATCTGTGTAGTGAATATCACATAATATTTGCTCAGAAAAGTGCAAAGAAGTGGAGAAACTGGGCTGCATCTTTAGCCGTGAATAATTTTGAGTGGGAAAGAAATGGACCAAAGCAGCACTACAGGACAATTAGCTTTAGGACATGAGCTTCATGTTTCACTACATAGTCATGTCCAAAGAGGGGAATATGTAATGGATTGCATCCTGTAATTCAGTTCTTATGCAGCATCTGAGAAGAGCATTTATTTCTGCCATTCTTCCTAAAGTCATACCCCAACATGCATTTTGCTGAACACGGAAGACAAACATCTGACATGAAAAATGAAAGCATGTTTCTCCTGCTATGAAACAAAGTATTGGACTAGATAGTCTCTTTAGACCCCTTTCCTATCTCATTTTTGTTGATTGTATTGTTGCAGGCAACTTCCCAGTGATCATACAGTTTTCTCTGAATGATGGAAAAACAAAATTACAGTTAACTAAAATTAAAGCCTTATCTAATTTTCATTCACAAATTCACTAGTCAGAAAGGAAAATGCAGTTGAAAAGAAAAATGTCCCTGTCTCTGCTTGGATCAATATCAGTCTACTGCCAACATATTAATTCCTTCATGTGGAGGTGCATTTTCTTCTTTCTCCAGTGCAAATCCTGATTCAGGTCTCTTTTGCAATCCCTTGTCAGTGATGGATAGAGTTTTGACATATTTGCAGCTAAGTATATTCAAGATCAGTTTATACTATAACATGGAACTGTGCAGGAGATCTGAATTCTGTGTTGGGCATATAATTTCCAAGATGAGAGACCCATTTCAGTTTGCTTAGTCTACCTTTTGCTTAGGGAATATAGGCATCCTCATGCGAGGTATCTACAAAAGATGAAACTGTATCCAAGAACCGACAGCTATTCAGAAGGGGCAACAAACTAACATGAATTCATCTTGAAGTGACCAAATGTGAAGATAAGTTATCGTAAATACTGCCAGATTTGCTAGATGCTCAATACATGTGGTAGACACAAACCAGGCAGCATTCTGGAGGCAGACATACTCTTAGAGGGCAAAGGCTACTCCTCTTTCCAGTGCTGTTGCTCCATATGGTGGCTATAGGAACACTGAAGTCTCAGTGGCATTTCAATGTGCATAGCCTTTCCACATACTGCTGAGTGCCAGATTTGTTACAGACAATTCTTGAGACGTCAGGTATCCTAGATCAATAGTTACCGTGCAGAGTTCTTGAACTCTAGGTCTTTGGCTCATGGGTGGCTGTTAAGGGCTTCAGGACAGTTTCAGAGTGAAGCATTTGTAGTAAGGTATGGAAGAATGACATTCTGAGATAAATGTGACATAGCTCCTGAAGAAAGGTAGGTATGGGTCTATAGATTGTTGTTTCAAACAACAGTTCGTTTTTCCTCATTAAGTAAGGAATTCTACCATTCTACTCCTTGGACTTCATACTGGGAAGTAAATGCAGGTATGGAAATTTTACAGCTGGCTCAGAGAGAAACTCAGGCATGGAAATGTGGCAGAGGAGAGACTGTAGGTAATTCTTATTTTCTTCTATATTTCCAACATGTCTTGAAGGTACAAGAAAAACATTGTTTTTTATCATTGAATTGTTAGGTGGATTTCAGCATGGAGGTGAGAGAGGCAACAGCCAGAAGGCTTAGGTTCTTGCTGGGGTCAGTCTTACTCCATACTAAGAGTAGCCGCAAATACGATTTCCTATATTTTTAGCATTCATTTTTACTACCTGACTTCTGTGACTTGTATCTCTCATATTCAGACCCTAGTTTTAATGATTGCATAGGTCTTCACCTTTCTCTCATGTATGTTTCGCTGCATTATGCCTCTAAGTGCAAAGTGAACAGCTCTCTCCTGTACCTGACACTGTCTCCTCATTCAGAGGATACCACCCCTCATTCAGTGGCATGAATTTATAGCCTCTATAGTCAATCTCCTTTATGTTATTCTGTACTCCTGGAGCACTTTGGAACTTGTCCCTGGGAATGGAATGCAGACTAATAAAATTCCAGAGTACGTGAGGTTTATAAATAAATTAAAATAGTCTTATCTGAAGTACTTAGAAGGGTATTTGCCAAAACTAGCTGTAGGCATGCACAGATATAAACCCCTTACCATCTCTTTTTTACTTCTTTAAACAGTTCATCCATCCACTAGAGCACATGAATAAGTTGCTAGTGTAAAACTTCTGTTCACAGCACGCATTGCTCTGCATCTTAGCAAACACCATTTGCAGTCCCATTGGCAGATGCTTCTGGAGTCACATAGGTGAGAAATACCTACAGTAGACTTTGACTTTTCCCAAAGAGTTTTACAGCTTTCTGGTGTGAAGAGAGTCATATATTACTTTCACTGTCCTATGTCCACTTTTTAAAGTATTTCGGTAGAAGAGAACTGAAGGAAATTCATGACTCCAATCAAGCATCTTCACTTAAACCTATGCGGATCTTCCAACACTGGAACAGGAACTGTCATTTAGGAACTGCTGTACTCCTCATTTGCTAATTGCTGTCTCACAACTACTTTAGCCTTATAAGCCAGTTTATGGCTTTGGAAATGGAAAAAAGAGGTCAGACTGCAAATAAAATAATCACTGAGTGATAAGCAATTTTTATTTTTAAATGCATCATAGCTTGGACAAAGAGAAAGTATCTGTTTTTCTGATAGAGGACAACTTTTTTGTTCTGAATTTGTGCCAAGGCCAGCTTTTTTGTTCAGATTTATTTTGTCTGTTAGTTTTAAGTCAGCTGGTATAAGTCAGAAATGTCAAATGACCCATCTAAATTCGGTTTGCTTTTCCAGACATGATTATAGATTCTACTGTTTCAGGTCTTTGTGATCCAGTTGCAGGGCATAAGTGAGCCAGAATGAAGCCTCTGGGTCTGGGAGGATGGTGAGCTGTACACATGCCCCACTGTGGAGGCTGTGTGCCAGGCAGGTTTCAGGGCGGACAGGAAGGCGTGAATCCCATGCCTGTTCACTCAGGCTTTGTGCACAGAGGGATGGGTTTTTATTAGAAGCAGATGTTTGATCTAATCTGAATTGTTCAATGCACCTTATGGCACCTTCAAAGAACGTAGGGCCTTCCTTACGTTTCCACAGCAATGGAAGGACACCAAATCTGAGCTCCCACTGCAGGACACTGTACAGCTCAGTCTACTGCTGACCATATTTCTGCCTCAGATTTGCTACTGTTTCTTAAGTAGATATTTGTCTGTTTAGATCTTTCTCCTCTGGCTTTGATCCCATCACCAGGAGTTTCCATTTTCAGCCTATAGCAGAAGGCTGCCACAAAATGAGTTCAGCTTTCAGAACATGTAGAATGTGTGAATCCATTGAGCTTGTCAGGTGGAAGAATGGGGCTTCGGTAGGCTTAAACAGATGTTATAAATACTACTCATAAAAAAGCCTGCTCCTATTTAAAAAAGTTTTTTTGAAAAATGTCTATGCTTTAACAGCACTAAAAAATGGAATTAAAGTAGGATTAGAATTTCAAAGTCAAGTGGCCTACTGCCTGTTCCTTTCTCCGACAGGACAGCTGTAAGTGTATGGAGTTTTATCTGCTAAAGAAACACATGACAAGACAAGAGTTACTAACCAACAAACTAGAAGATGGCTTTTTACTTGCAGACTCTCTAATTGAGTTTGGAAACATCCCCAATAAGAATGTGATGGCCAAAGGCCAGAAGCAGAGCTCATCAAGAGGGGTGGGAATCAGACTGTAGAATGAAATAAGAAAAAATATGTTAAATTTCTTGTGGAGTTATTTCTTAAACCCCAAAGGGTTGCTTTTATCATTTTATTAATTTCAGTATTACTACAAAGCTTCATTATAATTTGCATTTTTTTCCTAAACAGAAAATAGGATGCTTAACATGAAATCCAGTTGTTCGGAGGAAAACTGCAGAAACACAATGAACTCCAAATGAATGCTTTCGTTTAACTGGTGTATTTCAACAGATCGTAAATCAGTGAGGAATTTTCACATCTTCTGTAGCAGCCACTGTACTAGTAATCATTTTTGTCTTATGTACCCTAAAAACCAGAAGGCACAAAAGTGGCCTACTCTTTAACGTCTCCTTTTCTTCTGGATCGAATGACTTGGAAGTGTTTGCATCAGTGAATAGCAAGCTCCAAGAGCAGAACTTCTTTCACTTCATTTTATAAGTTGATTTCTTCCTTAACTGGAGTAACCTTTAAAAGTCAGTCTTTTAAAAGGTCTTCCATCACTTAGCTGTTACTGATGTCACTAATGCAGTAGCAAATTGAAGAAGAAGGTGAGAAGTTCCCTCAGCAATACCAAGCACTGGGCCTCCCAACTGCAACGTTTTTTGCAGCAGTGTAGTTGCCTGTATAGCACCAGCTGTCAGAACCAATTGCTTCCAGAATGGTTAAGCTATTCTACAATAAATATCTTTTTGTAGTTCTAGATGTTTCCAATGCCTGAAATCCTGTTTCAAAAGGCAAGACAACTCCCATTATCTGCAAGGCACGATACATTTATCTTCCCTTTGCAAATTAATTGGAGTGGTGGATAGAGTATATAATCTCCATTATTTGGAGAAATGAGTAGTCAATGAGAACCTGACTTGTTCATTTGTAGGTAGAGCTCATAAATGCAACTGCAGAAATTGGAGCCTGAGAATGGAGATTCAGGGTCCAGTCCCCACCCGCTGAAGTCATTGGCACGTATCCCGTTACTGCTGGACAGAGTACAACTAGACACCATCTCGCACACTTTGTATCATATTTAACTTTCCCAACTGAATGAGTAACAATGAATGGCTTGAGTCCCTGGCTTAGTCAGTTCTGAGGTAATGTCCAATATTAGCTTGCTCTTCTTGCCTGTCCATAGATAATTAAAGAACAGCTACATCAAATTCAGTTGCCATGAACAGCTCCTTGGGGATTGAATCTACAGGATCTACATGGCTAAGCAGATGAATCTGGCTATACATCTTGACAGAAATCCCAGACTGCAGACACTTACTTAAATTCCCATCACCTCTATCAGTGTGAAGTACTTACAGCTCTGGGTGTCTGGGCCTAAGTCATCTAAACCGGGAGTTGCAGCAAACTGGATATGTAACTAAGGCACAAAGCTTATGCAAAGTAGCTTATTTAGGCTTCCATCTTCAGTACAGCTGACTTTAGTATTTGCATGTCTTTTTTCCCCTTATTGAAATCAAAGGAGACACTCTTTGTAACTTGCATGTAGATAACTGAATCCATCTAACAGCACAACTTACAAATTACTTTGTTAACACAGGGCAAATCCACGTTAACTTCTTTGTCCCTGGACAGAGGCAACCCTAGCTAATCATCAAACTAGCTTTGACGTCCAGGTGTAAGTTCCTTTGGATCTTCCACTAGAATCATCAACTGAAGTTGCTCATTGCCTAAAAAAGAACAGGATCTTAAGTTTTCAAAGCCCAAAAACACATAGACCAAAATAAGACCTAGTTTAAAATTTCCTATTCATATTGCTTTCATCTGCTTTCGTCACTGTTATTAAAAAAGGTATTTTGGCAAATGTAATTTATGCAACTTCTCTTCAAGAAACTTTCAAAAGCTAGCTAACAGAAATTATACTTGAAACTTTCAAATTCTTTGTTTTTCATACTATGGCATTTTAAAGTGATCTTCAATTCTGAAATAAGGCCAGCAACAAAATAAAATTTGCTTATCATAACTCTAAGCCAACACACCTTTTCCTACCTTTGATAACCCGCTACTGTCAGCTTCTCACCATTCCTTGCCTGCTCCATGTAGTTCTTAATGTAGAATTGCAGAAATAGTGTGAATGATGCATCACATCAGCCAGTCAGCATTATAATTTCTTAGTGACTTATTAATACAATGCATCAGCAACATACATTGCATAGCTTTGTTTTCTTTGTAGTAACAGTAGTTAAATAGGATTTGGGGTGTTTTGGTGAAAACCATTGGGATTTTTTTCTGGGAAAGAAATACAGCATCACCTCTTGATGTAAGTAAAAATGGGATTTAAAAAATACTCTGAACAATGCAAGGAATTGGCCATTAGAAATGTTTAGCATTCATTTTATCAGGGAGCAGGATGACAACGTGAGAATTTTTCAGGCAGAAACCAATGGAATACAAAGTGTTCTTCCTCACCTCATGTCACACATCAATTATTAACATTCCTAAAAATTTCTCTGTCCCTCAGTCATCTCCAGTTAATGCAAGAAGATGTATTTTTTCTAATGCTTTCTTTTTATGCAGTCCACAGTAAGGGACTTAGCTGTCGAAAGGAAGGGATTGTCCCAGAGGCTAATTGCAAGTACAGTAAAGTTCCTTGCTTTGAAGAAAGACCCAAGTTCTCCAATCTATTCTATACCGCGTAGTGTTAATTCCACTACCCAACTCAGTACACAATTCGGGAATTAAAAACCATGCCCTAATCCTGAACTTTCAACTAAACCATAAAGTACCCTTTCCTGTTTCCTTCTCCTTCTCCCTCCTCCTGCCCCCACCACACCAAAAAAACAAAAATCAAAATTAAAAAAAAACTGAAGGGGAAGGGTATATTGCTATTTCCCTACCATCAGCAGGCACTTGTGGTGAACACTGGTAAGAGTGTGCATCGTGACCCATTGTCATCCTGTATGTGGATGAATGCTGACCTAGTGTGGCTGTCAGTTACTTCAGCAGCCCAAGTGATAGATCCATGTGGTTGAGCAGAAGCCTGCTGTGGGGTAAGGCTTGTCAAGCTGGCAGTGTACCCAGCAGTACTTGCAAAGCAGATTGTACAAACCGTCTGATATTGCAGTTAGTGCTTTCTGCCCTGAACTCGCAACTGTCTTTCATTCTCAGGTCAGTGGTTTTGTTTAGTTCAATACTTTACTTCACCTGGATTTTTCCTTACTGCTATTGAGCTGATAATGCTAGTTAAGTGCAGTGTAGTTAAGCAGACAACTCGAGAAGGGACTTAAAATCCTAGGAATCAGTCTCCACGTAGCTCAAGTGTATCAATTACACTAAGTTCCTTCATTAGGTACTTGGACATGTAGGATGAAAACCTCTACAGAGATATGAAACTGGCCTCAGGTGTAATTCCCAAAGCTAAGGCAATTCTGGATTTAGAAATTCCTCCTAAACTTCAATTTGCTATTTGACAGCATATTGCACAGACCCCTAAAGCAATACCCTCCTCTTCGAGATGTTTTGATGTTCTGCTGTGATCGTGGTTGACGCTGCACTGCTGCTCAGCACAGAAGGGAACTCCCTGTGTACCAGCCATGATGATATCTGAGCAGCAACACTTCTCATTTTTCGGGTTTCCTATCAACAGCAGGCAGTTGCCCACTGGCCTCAGAACACACCTCACCAGTACTCAGCCACATGTCTCTGTGTGAGTACTGCTGCTTATCTCAGCTGGCAGCAACGGCAGCTGGTTTCCCAATCCAGCTGCAATCAAAAGGGTCTTTGATCAGGTATTACAATCACAAATATGGCAGTTAATGGCTGACAGACCATTAAAAAGCTGCTGCTTTTTTTCTCCTTTGGTAGTTGTGCCCTAGGGCAAGGTGATTTTTTTCCACAAATGCTGTGAAAACCCCCATACAGCTCCATCCTGCTTTCTGCATTTCCTGCTGCTTCCCTCGGCATCCACCTGCCCTCTAGATCATTCTTCTTCCCCTGCTTACCTTTGCTCTTGTTCCACACCCGTAACAGTTATTCCTTGATCCTTTTCCTCAGCTGTCCTTGTTCTTTGAAAGCTTTCTGTAGGATTGAATGTATTTCTCTCAGTCTGTCTTACAAGAGGGACTACTTAGTTCCCCAAACAGTTTGATCTTTAAATAAGAAGCCCTTAATGTCTTTGAAGTCAGATGCAGAGATCAGGTTTTCTCGCGTGACTAAAATTTGTCTGTCTTTTTTAGTTTCACATAAATTGTGTGAGTCTTTCTGTACTACCCTTCTGTCCAGGATCACAGTATGCAGACATAGAATCATAGAATCATAGCAAGCTTTGGGTCGGAAGGGACCCCTAGAGGTCAGCTAGTCCAACACCCCCGCAGTGAGCAGGGACACCACTAACTAGATCAGGTTGCTCAGAGCCCTGTCCAACCTGGTCTTGAATGTTTCCAGGGATGGGGCCTCCACTACCTCTCTGGGCAACCCGTTCCAGTGT
>Ga0065711_1035926_pt1 | contig 21661 bp, 19 predicted proteins | sample Hoacrofraction12_FD_59098 | JGI IMG/M metagenome (GOLD analysis project Ga0065711, IMG submission 59098) | Hoatzin crop microbial communities from Cojedes, Venezuela - Epithelial fraction 12 v2 (version 2) | ecosystem: Host-associated > Birds > Digestive system > Esophagus > Crop | place... | reverse complement strand
TGGGGGATGTCTGCTGGTTTCCTGCAAGCACATCCCTCCTAGAAATAAACAGTTTTAATCTCTCCCATTGGCTATTTGTCTTGGACTGTCTCATATGGCAAGCAGTCTGTTATGATTAGATATGGATATCAAGAATTCTGTGGAGAGAGATGACAACGAAACTCAGGGAAAGCTTATCTTGGAGAAATAACCCCACAGGGGCTGTTCCCACCTGTTTGCTTACAAATAAAATGAGAAGAGAGGAAACACCAGGTCTTTGACGAGGAAAAATCAATACATTTTCCTATTCCAGGCAGAGCTGGGGATGGGAAAATGGGACTCCTTTGCCAAAGTGCCTGTGAGATAGGAAGGGACCAGGGAGGTGTACAGTCAGGGGATGGAAAGACATTGCTGCAGCGTGGGGCTCGTGATCACACCAGCGTCCAGTTGCTTCTGCTGAGCCGCGTGCTAGCGTTACACAGCACGCGTGCTTGCCCGTGAGGCTTTTGTCAACTCTGGCTACTTAAGCACAAGGAGTACTCACTGTTTCTGCAGTACAGTCAGTCCCCACGGCCATCTCGGACTGCAGGAGTCATGCTGGGGAGCACAACCATAAAAGAGTTTCCTGTTAAGCCCTGTGGTTACAGTGCTGCGGCACAGGGTGGGTTTTCTGCCTTGTTTGCTCATTCTTCAGGGCTGTTGGACTGCTGCTCCTGGTGGCCAGTTGTTTTTTAAACAGTTTCTAAGAAGAAGAAAGGAGTGTGCAATTCTGCATCTCCTGGGGTGACACAAGAGTAGGAATAGCTTCTCCTTGCATGGGATGTTTGCGTTTGGAGGTCTTAGCATCTTTCCCACATACACCTGCTTCACTGTTTTTAACGGCTAAGTGCAGCTGTCAGATACTAAACCAACCTCAATGTTGCCCCCCTTTCAAGTGCCTTAACGAGGCATTTAGGAAATTAAACTGTACAGGAGGATCTGCCGAAGGAAGGACTAGCACCTCCTGGAAATGGCTGTCCCACCCAAGGCTCTACGCCTCTGCACGCAGCTAGCTCGAGACGTATTGTCTGCACCAAGAGCCTCTCATCTTCAGAGTGGTCAAGCTCTTGCCTGCGGGTGCCTGGCTCAGCGGGACTGTAGTGGTAGGAGAGGGGGGAATGGCTTTAAACTGAGAGGGGGAATCTTTATATTAGATAGGAGGAAGAAAGTCTTTACTGTGAGGGTGGTGAGGCCCTGGCAGAGGTTGCCCAGAGAAGCTGGGGATGACTCGTCTTTGGCAACGTTCAAAGCTAGGTTGGATGGGGCTTTGACCGACCTGGTCTGGTGGAAGAAGTCCCTGCCTGTGGCAGGGGGGATGGAATGACATGAGCTTTAAGGTCCCTTCCAACCCAAACCATTCTATAATGACTGTGCTACACATTAGGTAGCACAACTCGGAGAGACCTGGGCAGTGGCACTGGGGTGATAGTGGTCCTCCAAAACCTTCCCACAGTTTGTATGTGCCCATACACAGGCGCACATCCAGTAAGCAGGACAGCGAGCGATCCTACATCTGTGTGGGGAAGAGCTCAAGAGTGGAGGAATGAACTGCAGCAGAAGGAACGAAGGGATGTATGTCTGGGAGGGCTAGCGCCTCGCATCCCTGAAGCAGGACTGCGTCTGGCTGCCTTGAGAAGAGCAGTCCACGCACAGATAAACTGAGCTGTTTTCATAGTGAGAAGAAGTGACAAGATTCGTTTTAATCATAAACCCACATTAGCGACCAAGGTTTGAAACGTTCCTCCCCAGAAAAGAAAATTACAGGAGAAACGGTGAAAATAAAATTCCACCCTAAGTGACACTCGCACCCAACTGGGAGCAGACCAGGAAAACTTCTGAATCTACTCACCACTGGTTTTCATGTTGCCGGTGGAAGCTGCCTAGCACAAACCCGTAACGAAGACGGAATAATAGTCCATGAAAGCAGAACTGCTTACTCACTGACAGCTTTGCAAATTTATGTTCCATTATTTAGCTGGCACAAAAGGCCCTCGGTTCCTGCAAATAATTAGCTGCCTGGCACTCCGCAGGGCCTGCAGTGACGCACCTGCAGAAGTATTTGCCAAATCAGCACCTCAGAAGAGAATCAATAAAACCTCCATGAAACATGTTTCTTTAAATCATCAGTTCACTGGTATTTTTCTGTTGCCTTACTCGTAAAGCTGAAGCCTTTATACTCTAACGAGCGTTACCTGCATTTCAGCTCAGCCTTATGGCCTGAGCATGTTTGCTTTGGGTGGAAACTGCAGAGGCCGAGGCGGAGTTTTTGAAAAATTTATGTTCATATAATTCTGGTTGCTTTTGGCTTTTACGAACTCCAAGAAAAACAGAAGTCTGGTTTCTTAAGTACCTTCTTTTAAACTTGTACTACTCTCAAAGAGTATCACAGGTTAACATTATGATGATATGGGCTGTCTGAAACTTCTGTGGAGCTGTGAGAGTAAGACTTGCTCTTCATTCAGGAGAAATGTCAGCAGCTACAAAGCTCCTTTAGAAAATCAGGTGGCTTAAACTGTGGGAGCCGTCAAATCACAGGGCCTGTGTAAGGTGTGCCATGTGTCCACACAGTTTGGATGCAGAAGGATGGGGCTGTGGAGTCAGGGTAGAGAAAGTGAAGGAGGAGGGATGGTCAGAAGGACCATGGAGGCAGAAAGCAGGCAGAAAGAACATATCGGACACAGACAGTCAAATCGGAAGAACTAAGTATGAGTATTTGGGCAGAGTGTGAGCTGAGAAGCAGAAATGAGCTGTTGGCAAAGAACCTGTGTGCTCCTGGTGATGTCTGCTGGCATGTAGGGATGCTGCAGAAGGCGGTTGGAAAGAACAGAAAATGTTGGAAAACCAGAGCCCTCATCCTGCACTTTGGGAAGCTAATAGTGACTTGCTGAACATGCACAGAAGTGTTTGCTAGGTCTGAATCGGAAGCCTAAACAGCAAGGAATATATTTATTCTTAAAATAACTCTTGTGCTAATATGGAGTTACATTAAGATGGTGTCTTCCTGAAACAAGTGGGCAAAAGACAAAACAAATTGGGCAAATGAATAAACTGCATTATAGTATACATCAGTAATATTATATGTTATTTTGTATTATTACATCAGTATTATGCTACATGAGAACAATCTAATGCTGGGTTATTAACTTGTGCTTTATATTGGGAATGGAGCTGTGGGGGCACCAAGCTGTTAGCCATTAGTTTAAGAAAAGAATGGTTTTTGGATGCTCAAGCCCCGTGCTTGTCTGAGACTGCGAAGCTGAAAGATCACGCCGAAAGCCAGGCTGTATCGACTGCGCCTTGTCATTTCCCCCTGGACGGGGCACGTGTAGCAAGCTGCTGAAGCCCTTGCAGGAGAAGGGGCTTCTCAAATCGGGTTTGTAAAGGTACAAGCAATAACTCCTAGTATAACGCAAGGGACATTCGAGACCAGAATAATGCAGATTACCCAACTCTCTATTTTCTGTGAGCCACCAACAGAGTTGATTTGGTAACAGTGAACCTTCGGGTATTGTTTGATGCTTCTTCATCTCTGGGGTCGGATCTGTAGGGCTGTGAATCTGCTGATCTTCCTCGCTGAGAATCCCGGCTGCTTCAGGGAAGAGCGTGCAATGCGGGAGAGAGGGAAGCAGGGATCACACGGGCTGTGTGTCAGGAGGGTGGAAAAAAAGGATTCTCTTTTCCAAACCAGCATCGTTAAGAAAAAAAGCAAATCACAGTGTCTGCAAAGAAGCCCTTGAGGACAAGGATGGGAACAAGGTTGGGCAATGCAACAAATAGACCATTTTTCATCACGATCTCATAATTGCTGTCTTGTTCCCAGCCTGCTCTTATGATAGACTTTGTAATACCCACTGGGGACTCTTCTAGGACACGGCACTGGGAGCCAGAACCTCATTTTAGCATTATACCAGGGAAACTATGCTAGGCAAACTGGAGCCACAGAGTCAAGTTTGGATCCAAAGCGCATTTTTATTTTATTTTTTTGTTGGCTTCAGAAGCCCAGAGCAAGGAATGTAAATTGGCTTTGCAGAAGTATGTCAATTTTGGTGCCAAATTTTCATTTGATATCATCTTTGTCTGGCACCTACACAGCAGGTGCTTCCCAAGATGACCCGAGGCACACAGGCACAACACGAACCCCCGGGCTGAGTTCTGCTAACCGCACAGCCCGTCCGTCTTGCACAACTACATGCCACTGCCTCCCTGCAGCCGTGGAGACTGTCTCCTGACTCTGTGCCCCCGGCCGCGGCTGCAGATGGATTTTGCAGGAGGGCTGGCTGCTCCTGCGTCCTTTACCCCTGCCCAAACCAGCGCGCTGCCTCGCAGTCCACGCGCAAGAGCGATCAACCTTCAGTGCTCATCGTGAGTCGCTCTTGCAGACTCCGTGTTCTGGGTGTTGCTGAAGCTGGTTGATCTACTCGCATGAGTAAAACGTGCTCAGAGGAGTCTAGGATGCAGATCTGTGTCTGTGGGGAGAAGCGTGCCCTGCTCTCGGGGGTACCTTACTGAAATCATGGGGGATGTATGCTGGTGGTCCGCAACAAACCTTGTGCAGAGCTTGGCAGGGCATTAAATGAGGCAGTCGTGTCCCAGTGCATGCGATTGGGGTCTCCTGCAGCGGGGAGACCAGCGATATGAGCGGCAGTCGTGGTGGTCTGGAGGGGAAGAAGGTCCTGCCTGAACCCCAGCAGTTGTGCTGCAGAGGCAGAGTCCACGACTGAACGCTCCCCGACTCGCGTGCTGGTTGCTGTGCTGGCTTGTGCCTCGGTCTCTGCTAGTGCTCAATCACAAAAGGTCTTCAGATGCCCATTTCAATAGTTGGCAGAAACCAGGTGAGCCGGATAAGCTCTCTTCAGGCTTCGGGTGTGTTGTCATATTTGTCTGGATGCAGAAAAAGGGAGCCTATTGGAATAAGATCGGTTTGGAGCATCAGCCATAGCCAAAGGCAGGCCAGGAAGATCCAAACGCTTTCGTGGATTTGTAGTAAGACAAGGCTGTAAGTATCTTTCTGCTCAGTCAGACTTGCCACGCTGTGTTGGAAAGGTACGGAAGGCACTCAGTTCAGCGAAGGCAGTCTGCTTTTGTGGATGTTTTTCTGGTCTGGAAGTGTTTGAATCCACTAGGATTTAAAATAAGCTAGGGTCAAATCACCGAGTGCCCCAAAGCTCCCCAGAATTTTCAAGGTGAAAAAGGAGATTCAATCAGATTCCAAACCAAAGGAGTGCGTTCCTACCCTATCTCTGATAGTTAATGTTCGAGAGAGTGGATTAAATTGTTTTCATGATGGGACTCGGAGCCTCCATTTCTCACCTACTTCCAGGGTCACATTTGATAGCAGACTTCCAAGGAAAGATTGCAAAGAATTCCTTGCTGGAAGATACGATTAAACAACAGCCTTCTGGTAATTTAACGGGCAGATCACTCACCTGATTCCAGCCTCGCTGAGCTAATGCCTGCTGACAGGCGATGGTTTCAATTAATTCGAGGTGACAGTGACTGACAGCCTTTTATCTGAAAGGCTGATGTCTCTGCACAGGAGTTGCTCTCTAACAAATTCCTTGCAAACAAAGTAGTAAGAAAGTAGTTTAAACAAGGAAGCCAAAGCTATCTTGTGTAAGGCGTCTTCTTCCATCACTGGCACTCTGCAAAGTGAAGCCCTCCACAAGGTTTGCTCTGCTCTTCCACCCCCAGATCTGTGCAGTATCTCACCTTTGTAGCTGCTCTAGCCTGTTCTTCTTCCAGGTTAACGAATCCCAGGGAGAAATAGCACTGACTATATCGTGTGTGTATATATATATATAGAGAGAGAGAGAGAGAGGCAGCTATATTTTCTGCTGTTACCCACCACTCGCTACCTAAATCCCGCATGGCATAGCCTGACTACTGGATTTAACCAGGGAGATGTGGGGCTTTCCTGGCTGAAGTCAAGTGAAGCCGGGTGAAGTGCCCCTTCTCGTTTGGTGGTTCGGGGTGGTGAGCCAGCGTATCAAGGGAAAGCTTCTGCATTTCCACCTGAAGTTGTATTTCCCATCCCTTCCCTACAGTCGGGTGTCTGTGAACTCATGGGAAATCAGGATTACCCATCTCCTGCTTACAGGTAAAATGTGCTCTCGTTGGGTGCCTTGGGATCGCAGCGTGAGATGTGATGGAAAGGAATGGTGATATAATATTGAAAGAATGTTTCTTTTAGCTAGAAGCGATTTTTTGCTGTGCTTTGTTGGGTTTTAACCAGACGCAGCCCTGAGTGAAACCTTTTAATGTGATGTGAAGTAGTGCGGAGAATTAGTCATTTATATTAAAAAAAGCAGGATGTAGCTGGGCGGGAAGGGGTGAGGATGGTGTGGCTGGAGCCACGGGATTTCCAAGGAGACAGGTGAATTGTTGCCCTGTAAGAACATTTGGCTGGAGGAATTCTGAAGGAAGCAGAGTGTCAGTTATCCCTGACATGCACATTACAGGGAGTTTCATGAATTACGGGGAGCTTCGTGCTGCCGGTAGGAAGCAGAATAAGAGTGCCTTGCTCCAAATGTCTTCATTACCGTGTGCTAGATAAAAATGCTTTTAGTTGTGCTAAGCATTGGAGTGTTTACAGAGTAGGTGGAAAGCCAGGAGTTGCGGAAAGAGATTAAGGAGTTCAGAGAGAGGAGACAGAACTGTGCATGGGGCAGAGGGGCCTGTGTTTAACCCGTGAGAGTCTCAGGGGGACAGGGAGAGGGTGGGGGAAGAGGGGGCTGTTTGCTGCTGTAGCTTCTGTACCTTTCTCCTCGGGTCCCACAGCTTTTGCCTCAAGTGCTCAGTTCTTCTTGAGGCCACATCCCGCGGCACGTCCCTGGCTTCTCCTCCCTTGCAGCCAGACAAATTGGACCTCGTTAGGCATCCTCCCCCAGTTGCCTAGGCGCCAGGGCTGACAGCGCTGGGATGGCTGAGGAGCCTGCTGACAAGGGATCTGCCTTCTGCCGAGTGACAGCGCTGGCCCCCGGCCAGCGGCGCGGTGAGAGCTGAGCGGGGCGGCTGCTGGTGCGGAAGAGACGATTCTTAACGTCTTAAGCGAATGATGTGCCTGGTAGATGAATAGTCACCGCTCAGAACCCGCACCGGAACCGCTGCATTCCTGTTCTCCTGCTGGGAAGAGAGAAAATCCCCCTGAGTCCGGACACAGGGGAAGCGGTGTGGAAGGGGGTTTGTCATGGAGAGTCTTGGGAAGCCCCGTTACGGCCCCGTGTCTTTGCTCCGCGCAGCGATGGCCACGTTGTGTTATTCCTCGCCGCTGAGACGCAAATGCGTGATGGAAGCGTGGCAGGGAAACCTCGGGGGTGTGCTCTGGGCCTCCCGTTGGCATGGCTGGAGGACAACATCCGAGCTTTGTGAGACTGTTGGGAGTTTAATAGCAGGCTTATTCCAGTGAGGCCGAGTATAATAATTAGCCTGTTGATTCTGTGGGGCGTGCTGTGGCCTGACCATTTGCTTTCCTGCGATGAGTGACCAACTGATTGTGATCGGCGCTGACAGCCATAGTGAGTTAACAACCCACGGGGGTGGTGGGTTGAGTCCTTGTTTTGCAGGAGGCAACATCCGCTCCCCCTGCCATTTATTTTGCCCTTTTCTGTAATTGCTAGGCAATTCTCACAAAAAAAAAAGGGCCTCAGCTATTTTCCCAGACCAAAACTATGCTTTTCATCATAAAAACTGAGCCTGAGCAGCAAAATGGTATGTTTTGCTCTGCACCTCTGCTTACTGTGGAGCAGGGTGTCAGGGGTGCGGGTGACTGCCGTTGCTCGTACAGGCTGTCCTCACCCTGCTCCTGAATCAGACAGCGGTGGTGGTGGGCCACGGAGATGTGTCTGTGGGATGCTGGAAATTGAGGCTCCCAGTCTAGTACGTGCGAGGCATCACAGCCACCAGGAAAAACCTCACGATTCAGTTGCTGATTGTAAAGCTGCTGTGGAGCATTGGTGCTGTGTCAGAGCAAGGTCCTGCTTGTACGTCCCAGCTAAGCAGATTCTGATTCGGAACTGATAAGGGAGTTTACTAAGGGTGAAGCCTAAGGACTTGCAGAGGTGCTCTTGGTGGTTTATACCGTGGCACTCCTGCTATCCAGGCAGCACTGGTCCAGTAAGCCAGTGCAGAATGGATGCTCTGGGACTCGATTTTCCTCTGCGATGAGGAGCAGCCGATTCAATAAGCCTGCGATGTGCTTCGATATTGTAGCAGTGGAGAAAAATGATAGAATAGGAGCCTTGCAGCAGAAGTCAGTTGAACTAATTCCAAGAAATACATACATTTTTGGATGGTAACCCACAACTGGGGGGTTCCAAAATTACTTCAAAAACTGTGCGTTGGTGAGACAGGGACATTTGTCAGACTACTATGACAAGTTCAGAGAATCAAGGAACAGAGCTGCACATGGGGGCCATCACAAGCGCAGGAATAGATATTATGATTCCTCCTCGTAAGTAGGTGTTTTCTTTTTCTTCACTTGTGTGTTGATTTTCGGACTGTCACCAGCTTGTGCTCTTTTCTCACTTTGATCTTCAGATCAAAGAGCAGAGGGGGATGGGAGGTGGCGGGGGACAGCCAAGGGCAGTGGGCAACTTGGTCACAGAATATTAGATTTCCCAACAAACAACCCAGGAAGAAAATAGAGAAAAGTGAAAAGCGAAAATAGAAGCGGAGGGGGAAGAGTCAAGATGATCTAGAGAATGGTTACGCTTATTGCCCTGGCACGGTGTGTCTGTGCTCGGTGCAAACCATGAGGACTAACAGGATCGCTGTGCTGGTGCTGGTCCCAGTCTGCTGAGTGCAGTCCATAGAGAGCCTCCCAGCCCTGCCTGCTCCCCTCTGGAGCCGCGGCAGGGTCCCACGCAGGGCTGCTGCCATGCCCAAGGCAGGCAGCACCCATCCCAGCACGAGTCCCTTGTGGAAACTTGGGATCTGTGTCTCAGCTGGGGAGAAGTGTGGTGAACAGCCTTGGCCAAAGTGTCAGCTGGTTTCTAGCAGTGATGGTGCACAAGAACTTGTGGACAAACAAAAAGTGTTGGGAAAAGTGGCTTTCTAAGGCTCCGAAAGAGGATGTGCATCCAGTTCCTTCGGAAGGAGTAATTCCCCCTTTGGTTTTCCTACTGGATAAACAGTGTCTGGAGAACTCGGGAGCTTTGCGTGGGCACGGGGCAGTGTGCTGGCTGCCGTCGCTCTGGGGCTCGCAGCCCACCTTTGCCACCGGCTGTGACTGTGCCCCTGCTCTCCTTGGGGCTGAGAGTCAGGCGAGGAGGGGATGATACACGGTGTGGCGGGGGGGTGCCTTGGGCTTTAAGAGGTAAGGCTTATTCTAAGAAATTAAGCCTTGGAAAGTGTTAGAAAGAGTTGACTCTATCAGTCTCATCATCCTGCAGCATTTTGGCAGGTTCTGCAGTGTGTCCCCCAGGCACACCAGGTGAAACGCCATTCCAGCTCACATGGGAGATGCTCTCATCTGTCTTTCTGGAGTTCCCAGTATGGATTTGACTGGGAGAGATTTACCAAAGCATCTGTGTCGATGCCTTTCTGGGCGAGGGACGTGTTTTAATTTCTGACATGGGCTCTGGATGTGGTAGTCCTTTCACATCCTTGTCCTGGTACTTTCAGAAATGTCTGAGGGTATGTAGGCAAATGCACGTGGCTCTTGGGAATATACAGAGCTGGCTCTTTTCGCCTCCATCCTGAACGAACAGCTTTCTGGTGGTTGTAGAATGAAAGCAAAGTGTGTGAGCTGGGTAGTTGTGAAATGGAGGGCTTTTAGAAATATTGTTCATTTTTCCATTGTCTCTTCTAAAGACAGTGCCTTTCCAAGCCTGACCGTGGGCACAGAGTCAGGACATATCATGAATTAAAATAATAAAACCAATTTTCACTGGGAGAGTTAGTTCCCTTGGAGTTCTGTAAATCCCTCCCTCTGTTCTCTTGTAAATAGCTTTAATACACTGCAGGCGCCAAATCACTTGACCTAGGTTAGCCTGTGAACTGGGGTGCTTTCTGCTCGGCTGGGTAGGCAGGAGCCTGGATTTTTCCTCCCATTCTCTGGCTGTCAATCCAGGTAATAGTCAAAGGCCTTATCTGAAACGCATTAGACTTTCAGCGAATTGTCTGGGCTCCGGGCCCTGGGTGCTGAAGGCACTCGTGCGTGTAATGTGGAGAAGAGGCGAGACGGTAGCTTTTAACACCCCTTGCTTCATCTATTTTCTTGGCTCAGGTTCAGCAAGTCTCCGCAGTCTGCCAGCAAGAAACATATCCCTTTTGGGTTCAAATATGTAGGCAGTGGTAACTGATCGGCTGCAAGATGCTGCTCTGAGGACTGCGAGCACTCAGCACCCAGGTTTGAGGTTATTTTACCTAAGACAGGAAAGTTATTTCAGAGATGTAGATGGCTTCCACAGAGGCAAGAAAAGCAGGGGGAAAGGAGAGAGTATGTGGCCTGGGCAGTTTGAAGGGGCAGTGCTGGGAAGAGCCTGAGAGTGGGGATTTTGAGAGATGTTAGGGAGTCTGAAGCAGCCTAATCTAGAAATATTCTCAACTGAAGAGCAGGTAGAGGAATCATAGAAACGCTGGAAAAGACCTCTAAGATAAAGTCCAACCATCAACCCAACACCAGCATGCCGACTAAACCATGTCCCAAAGTGCCACATCTACATGTTTTTTGAACACATAAGGCTTCATCTGAAATTTTAAGGCCAGAAATCAGACCATGTGTTTTGACCTCTTGCATGAAACAGACCAAGCTTTCCCTTCTTACAGCGATGGCCAGCCTGCACTTCAAGATTTGACTGGAGCGCAGAGCCAGAGAGCTCACGTTCTCTGGAGCTATCAGCTTCGAGGCTTTCTATCCTCTCCCCTTGTACCTTGTTCCAAAAGACTTCTGGCTGGTGAATACGGACAGTAAATATCTCAGCAGTTTCCCCCAGCAGATGTCAGAGCGTGACAGTTATATCTTTTTTTGCTGACATGGCCCTGCCTGGGTACAGTTAGGAGGGAAACACTTCTCAGTAGTCCCGACAGCTTTTATTTATGTAAATGTTCAAAGGTCAATTTTGCTTAAAAAAAAATACACTGAACATCTTTGTATATATCTAGATTTTTTTTTAATTAAAAAAAAGGAAGAACATGTGAACAATCTGCTAGCTTTGACATTCATGTCAGTTAGCATCCATTTCAATTTTACCGTGCAAACTCGTTGTCTTCTTAGTCTTATTGTAAGTATTCTTGTTGACTTGTGAATACATATGGAACATCAGTAACGAATCTGCATGTTTAAATGTTGCTTCAGTCTAGGAAAAGTGCTAATAATATCTCATCGATGCTGTTCACCTGACTGATAAACCACAAGCAGGCAAAGCAGACCGAGTATCCTTAGTTCTCTGTAGATGGCACCCAGTGAACGGGTATGTTTGCAGTTTTCATGACTACCTGCAGTACCGTACTTGTGCTTATCAAGTGCAAGAGATGACCAAAATATCTCCTAAGCTCAGCCTGATGTAGCTAAACCTTAAGACACTTCCATGCCTGTTTTGGGCAGTTCGCTTCACCAGGTTCTTGTAGTCTACATGATCTTGGTCCGTGTAGGTTCACACACAGTTGTCAGTGAGGATGGGACGAGTGGCGAGGGAAAGAAGGAAAGGCAGATCATCCATCACATGTGTACTTACAAGCATTGCAAAAAGTGTTCCTCGTCAGCCCTGAAAAATATCAGTCCCTCTAAAATAAAGTGGCCATCATAAAGGTTATCTGGGTAGCATGTGAACAAACATGGAGCACTGTTCAGGTCAGGCCCAGCTAAGACAGAGCATAAACAGCAGCGAAGCCCGTTCCTTATCGCATTCTTTCGCAGCAAGAGGATGATTCGGCGTTCATGGCCTATTGCTTCCTTCACCTTTCTGAGGGTGAGAGGCAAATCCAATTACGAAGGGTGGTCTTCTGACATGGTGTGGAAACTGGTTAATGGAGGGGCTGCTCAGAGTGCTATTTTCAGACAACCACTGAGCAAAAACACGTGTGAATTCAAGAACCTCCCACTTCCCTGTGTAAGAAGGCTCAGATGTGTCGAATTCTAATGATGACTGTGAGGCAAGGTCTATCATTTTCTAGATTTTTGCACAATGTCTAGCAAAATAGGCTGACTATAATGCAAATAATGCTGTTATTAGCGGGTCAGCCTTGACGACGAGGAAGTCATGATTCACAGATGTGTAACAATTGTAGTTGGCCAAAGGGAATGAAATGGAGGGAAAGGAAAACACATCAGAATGTCAATGCAGCAGGATCAGGGCCAGTTCAATATATGTGGTTTGGACAGCAAATTCCTAATTTGCCATGGCATACAGAGGAACTTTACAGGAATTTAGAGGCTTGTCACTTGAATCCCATTTCAGGCTTCTGGAAAATGCCATAAAGCAGCTGTCAGAATTACTTATGCCTTCTTCTGAACATAATAAAAAAATCTAAAGGAACATAAAGGGTCAAGAGGAGCTGATTGCTTCCCTGCACCATTTCCTGTCCAGACTTATTCCACCCAGCCAGCACCCATGGAGCCCTCTCAAAAAAAAAAACTTCCCTGAGGGCAGCATGGAGATATTCATAGAACAGTAGAACAATTCCTCGGGGTATTCCACAAGTACAAGCTCCCTTCTATGTGGAGAGCTAGGGCTTTTTGTCCTGTGAGCAAAATGGATCTGATGTTTATTTTGCATTAGCAACTAGACACTTTGCTGTAAGAAGCAACGTTCTAACCGGAGCCAGGAGTGGGGAGTAGGCGGGTGGGAAGGTTGTCCTGCAGTGGTCTTGACTCTGACACAGACTTCTGACTTTTTGGGGGCAAGCAGAAGTTATTTTTTGTGACACCATTTGTCCAAAAACTGGAACATGTGATCGTTTCTGATCAAGTTGTGGTGGGACTATTTGTCTAATGTTAACACATCTGACCCTCTCAAATGAGGAGACGTCCAGTTAACTGGGATGGTACAAGACAAATTGATTTTCTCTTTTGGGTATGATTTAAGCACAATAGTGAGGAAAGAGCTGGGAATTGTAGTGTTAGCCTGAAATAAATGTAACCTGTGCCTGAAAAAGCTTGGAAAGGCATGGACCTGGAAGGACTTGTATGGTATTGCAATTGGTTGAGTGCTAGAACTGTTCAGCAGCAGATGCCATAGCACTGTGGAACAAGAGCCATCTTGCCTTTCCCTTTTCCCCTTCCTCTGTATTGTTTTGTTTTGCTTTTCAGATTGTAATGATCCTTATCAAAGGTTATTAACCACTTAACTGTAATCCTGCTGGAATGTCTCTGTTTCCAGAGCTACTCTTCTCGCAAGCTATGAGATCTGAAACTGAAAGTATTAATTTATTATTATATATTATTGCATTTGTCTAGTGATATGAAGTGCAGCGAGAAAACTGTAGGAACAGGCACGCTTTTGCAACATGCTCAAGCCAGCAAGGGAAGCTGGAGGCGTATGTTCGTTATAGTCAGGATATGGCAACAGGCACGGTCAGTGTTGCCTATAGAGTGGACTTCTGCATGAGAATCTTTTAATTTAAGCCTTTCATAGAAAGGCTCTCACAAGAGGAAACAGAGACCCTAAATTGTGATGGGAGAATCCACATCTTTGGCATGAACTGAAGATTTCCTTTAAAGAAACATTTATGTTTCCTACTGTCTGTCCTTCTTAGCTCTTTGCTATGCAGTTAATATGGAGAACCATGTTCCAGAAAACCAAGGGCCAACAGGTAGGTCACGCTGTCACTGTAGCCCTCGGGAAGCACCATGGCCACCACTCCATCACACGTTGCTTGACCTTAGCAGGGCAGAGCAAATGACCAAAAGGAGCTGGAGGAGTATGGCGAGAGAAGACCTGCATTATTGCTGGGAAGACATCATCCTTCCACACGCCTGTAGCTGGGCAAAGCTAGAATAATTAGAATACTGCATGTGTGAGTTCTGCAGCAGGTTTATTTATTCTGCTTTCACAGCTACCTTGGCAGTGGTGAGGTGATCGGAGTCAAGTGTGGGGAGAATAATGCCTCAGCACGGAATGAACATGTTTTCTTCCAGTTTTAACCCTTGCTCCCCACATCAAATCCTCCCTCATCCTCCTGAATAGGGTAGATGAACTGTCTGCAGACACAAAATAAGCAGGAGTGTTTGGTTCTGACATTTGAAAGGAGAAACTGTTGTGGTAATGTTGCTCGGAAAGTTGATGTGTAAGGCAAGCCAGCAAAAGAACCTTCAAGGTTCTTTTAAGATTTTTTTTTTTTTTTTTTTTTTAAGGCAAGAGAAAACAGGAAAGTCAGAGTTTCACAATGTCTGTGCTGAAAGAAACAAGAGACTGGGTCAGCAAGTCCAAGCCCTTGACTGGAAATCCAGAATTTATGGTTTGCTAGGTAATCTGTATGGAATTCCAGGAGTGAAAAGGCATTCACTGACCCGTTCTGAGGCTGCTTCTGCTCTTTGGGCTGGGTCAGGAAGGAAGGGAGAGCCTTTATACTTACACTGATCTTGCCTGGGGGCCGAGGCTGAGATCCAGGCCACAACCACATCCTGGAGTCCCAGTCTGGGCCATCACCATCATGTGCTCACCCCAAAGCTCCCCTGTAACTGGTGCAGCCTCACCTCAGCCATGAAACGGGAGAAGGTGCTGGTGGAGGCTTGGATGTGCTAATGCACCTGGTGCGCTGGCAGGGATGCTGGCAGAAAGCTTCCCAAAGCCTTGCCAGCATGATGCCTGGCTACATCCAGTGCTGAGGGGCCCAGAAAGAACCACTCGACCTTTTTTTTTCATGGATAGCCATGTGGAAATTTGATGTGTTGGGCTTGTCCAGGTATAACCAGAGCTAACATTCTGTGCTTTAGATAGCTTAGCACTTAGGACTCGTGCAGGGCTGTGACAAGTTTCAAGGTCTGGTAGGCTCTGCTGCTCCTATTGTTGAGTTCAAACATCTCAGCCATATTTTAGTCTGGAATGTTTCTTCTGGACTGTTGTCTGAGCGGACAGGACAATGTGAAGCATGGAGCCATGTCCTCTGTCTGTTTGGATATCTTGGTTTCCATGAAGTGCTGAGAAATGCTGAGAAGTGGGTTGTCGGTCTTTGAGCTCAGAACTGGAGAGAAGGGCAGGGTGTTGAGCATTTTCAGCAGTTCCAGAATGAATTCCCTGCATGCTCATCTGCATTATCACTTCTTCCTTCCCTGTAGAAGACCATCGCCAGGTGATTCTGGATCTTCTGGGAAGTTCATGAAGTGGTGTGCCACACACTACACAAAGAGTAGCTTTCTATTTGTTTGTTTGTTTCTCCCACTGTTGTATTCTTGGCAAGGAAGGCCATTTCATCAAACTTCAGGTCTGTGGAAATACTCCACTATTCCAGAAAGCAGATAACGAGGCTGGATATTGCATGTGTAAACCGATTTGCTAGCGAAGTGCACGTACGTGAGTTGTATCAGTTCTAAGGGCTGGAAGACTCATGGCATCAAGGCATGCACTTACGAGGCTGGAACCATCTTCCTTCTGACTTCCAAGCATATTCCAGTCCTTAGCAGAATTCCACCCACTGCCAATAGATGGAGGGTGAGGGTTAAAACATGAATGCATGCAGTAAAAATCGATGCAATCTTCTAAGGGAAAAGAAGGTGACAATTCTGGGCAAAAACTAGCAGGGAAAGTCAAAGCTGCTAATGACCCTTTCCAGTGATCAGAATTGTGACAAACCTGTGTATTAAGGTTTATTAATGGGCGCCCTGGAACAAAGTCTCTAGAGGTCCCATGCTGGGTCTGCTGTGAAATCTGTAGTTTCTGGTTGGCATCAGACAATACACTTTCCTTATACACACTTTTGTTTACCTGCTGGTAAAAAAGGGGGGAAAAAAGCTTCACTCATTTCCTAGAGGTGAGGTCCTGAAGAGAAAATGGTGAAAATCTTCACAGTCTGTGAACCAAAACAAAAGCAAAGCCCCCTTCACAAACTTCCAGCCCATTTTCTGTAACAGCCGCTTCTTTCCTCAGAAGTCTGCTGCTGCCCCTTGCTGCAAGACAGAAAGAAACCTTCAAGGCACGGGTGAGAGCACAGCTCTTGCTCAGACTGCAAATCTTCCAAAGGATTAGGGTTTTACTTCAAATAGAGGAATGTAAATGTGTCTGGCTCCATAGTGGCTGGAAATTTCTTGCTGGAGCCAACGTTGGGCCATACTTGGCGGTGACGAGACGTTTGTTTGCCCACCCTGGTTGGACTGCAGCTCTCGGGCTGGAAAATGTTAAAATGGGCTGTGCGTGCTTTCAGTGTCATAAAGCAGTTGCGTGGGGGAGGCCTGAGGAGGAGGAACTGGCTAGAGGTGATTATTCTCCAGGGCTCGCAGTTGTATGTACTAAGGGTGGGAAGCCGGGGGAAGAAGGTGGGCTCGTTTAGTCTGACTGCAAGGCTGGGAGCTTGAGCTCATCTATTTTCCGCCTTCTCTGTCTTCTAGCTATCGCTGGTTCCTGGCATTTTGTCCACTTGTAGATTCACGAAGGTATTTGGGGCTCTAAATCCCGCTGGGGCCAGCAGGGATTTGGCGTTTAAATGCCTTTGTGGTTTCAGGTTCTCTTTGCAAATGCAGAAAGGTGTTCTGGTAGCGTGTAGGCAAAAGAGAAATGTTAGCAGCAAAACCAGCGAGTTGGCCTGCACGTGATAGAGGTAAGCAGCATCGGGGCAGGGAACCAGGCTGCCTGTGCGTGCTGCCAGGGGATCCCGGGCAAAGATGTGAGCACAAAGAATTCAACAAACCTGGGTGCCCGCTCACCCGTGCAGGCTGACCAGCTGCAGCGCCGTGGTAGCACGTTGCTTTTGTGAAGGGCAGCGGTGGAAAAGGCCTTGGATGTCTCCAAGGTCACCACTCGGGAGGCTTTACCTGCCAAGCAGGACTTGGCTTTTTCTGCATGTCCTCCGGTGTTTCCGTGGGGTGTTTTACTGCTGCTCTCCCACATCTGGGCTACGGGGGTCAGGAGATAAGAGCTCTGTAAAAGCATTACGCCTGCGCTGCCTACAGTACAAACACCCGATAGAAAGACAAATCTTGTCTGCAGGAACGTGAAGGCAGAGATGCACAGCATACATTTCATCTGTTGTCAGCAACATCCAGAAACCTTCTTCTGCCAAAGCTCTGTTCTGAAGTCTGATGTCTATATCAAAGTTCTGGTAGTTATGAAATAAGCAGGGTTTTGGCTCAGAGCAGAGGAATTATAAAAGGGCACGAGACAAGAAAAAGGGTCTGAAATTAATGCTCAGAGAAGTAACGATGGGGCAAATGCAGCCAGGTTCCAAGTGTAAAATGTCTCTAATGCTTTAAAGGCTAATAAAAAATTGACAGAATTGATCTGTTCAGTAATAGAGTTCAACCTTCCCTCCTGTCCTTCTCTGCCAGGGGGAGAAGGGCGTTACAGAACAGCACAGCACCTGGGTCTGAAAGGTGGAGGTTCTGACTTCAGGCATGTTGTTTTATTTTCATCCAGGTTAGGGTGTCTTGAATACAACGTGAAGAATAACAGTGCCTTCTTCAGACTGTGACTCTGTCACTAGTGTAGATGAAATGCTTTGATCTCCAGGAAGGATTAGTTATTCGTGAGAGGTGATGGAAATCCTATGGGCCAAGGGGGATGTTTGGCTTTGATCGGCGGAGTTTCTGTTAGCCCTTTCTGGCAAATGCTTCCTTGGAGCTAGACACACCTCTTCACTCAGTTGGAAAGATGATGTTATGTGTTGTGCCCACGATTACAGGTTCAAGTCACCTTCGCTAATTTACAGCCCTAAGTGCTTTTGTGTTTGATTATCCACTCTGTGATGTGCGATGGAAGATACCACTTCAGTTCTTGACAGAGGGAAAACCGATTCTGTGATGGATAAACTTACCAGAAATATCCATATGCAGCTGAGAAAGTGCAGGTGTGAAAATAAAAAGGCCAGGCTGTGTTACAGAAATATCATAATGAATTGAATGGGTGGGATACATCCAAGATGCTGTAGGAAATAATGGAAAATGATTGGTTAAGGACTTGCACCAGGGACGGATATCTGGTCAAATTAGCTGTGCAAATCCTTTATGTGTGATGAGACTTGAAGCAGACCTTCTGAAGACCCAACGCCCCACAGCAGCAGAGAAGCTGATAGACTGCTGGGTGGCTTTTTCCCTTTACCTGCACCTCTTGGTTGTAAACCATGAGGATCAGGGACCACTCTGGTTGATGAAGGCAGAGAGCCTGGGGCCTGGAGCTGGATATCAGCCCCGGGAGATGGTGAAACCATAAAGCCATCTGAAGAGGTGCAATCATGCTCCAGTAAATGAGATCTGTCTTTCACACTGACAAGGCTCATCTCAGTGAAGTTACAGTTTCAGAGGGCTACAGAAACAGTGCCAGATCTCTTGAAAATGCCTTACGCTTCTTCCCACCCAGGAGACAGGAATCTGCTGCGCTTGGCCACAGTGAAAGGAAACCAGAATGCAAAGGCAGTGTGGTCACTGCTCGGTTGTGAAGGGACCTGGTACAGCTGGAGGGTTTGGAAATGTTAGAGTCGCTAATGAAAAGTGGGATGCTCTGGAGGTCTTCTATGATTATCAAGCATATTGGTGCCTTTAAAACCCAAGGATTTGGCACTCCCAAAGTATCGAGTTCTGTTAAAATTTCTGAGCCAGCTAATCTAGATGATAATTCGGTAAATAGCACAGTGTCTCTTCCTGCTACCTCTTCAGTTACGCGCAGCATGTATCTGTACTAGAGCACAGCTAGGAAAGGAAAAATACCTCTCCTGGCTGGAGTCCAGGAGGCAATGTTGTCTGTAACATGGCAGTCCAAGAGAGATGTTTTGGCAGTGGGTCCTATCACATCGCCCTCTTCTTCTCGGAGCCAGGGTGGCTGCGAAGGGGGAGGGCACTGTCCTTTTTTCATCAGTCACCTTTGTTCTAAACTGGTTTCTTGTATATCCTTGCCCAACAGGCAGCAAAAAATAGGGTAAAATAGCAAGCAGGAGATGTTTATTCAGGAAGAAATAAAGAAAACCTCATTCTAAGCAGTCTCCTTTCCCCCTTTTCCAAGAGCTCCAGGATGAAGTTCTTATTTGGCCCCTTCTCTTCCCAGCAGAACTCTTCCCCTAACTCGTAGTGAACACCGAAGCATCTTTCACTCCTGACCCTTACTGTCTTTCCAAAGAAATATGTTCAGTCTGGGGTTTTGACAGGCTCAGCGCTTTAGCCCTCAATGGCAGTTTGTATTTACGTAAGTGGAACACTAATATTTACTTAAGATTATACTGTATTTTTCATGACTGAAGAGAAGATTATGCTGCATGCTTTTTATGTTTAAGAGGTGGGGAAGAGGGAATAGTCCCGTGGCTTGCCTGAAGGACCAGAGAGTGTTCTGCTTTGCATTAAGTATGAAAATTGGAGCAGAAGGGTGACTGGGACTAGAAACAAAGTTGTCCAAAAGCAGTGGAAATGCACGCTAACATCATTTCTCATGAAAAGCGACAGGAATGGAGGAGGAGGGGAAACCTTCTGGTTAGCTTAGACTTACTGATTTGGTGCAGGGACCTAGTTTAGTTTAGCATTAATAGCTACTTCTGCATAAGTAAGGTTCTGCTTGTTCTTACCTGTGTTCTTCCATCTGCTGCTCCCTAGCTGTGGGGCAACTGAGCCAGGGGACTGAGCTACCATCTGTCCATGTTTGTTCCTCCCAGTATTTTCCTTGCATGGTTTTAGAGGGCTGGAACACCTCTCCTGTGAGGAAAGGCTGAGAGTGTTGGGGCTGTTGAGCCTGGAGAGGAGAAGGCTCCAGGGAGACCTCAGAGCAGCCTGCCAGTGCCTGAAGGGGCCAACAAGAAATTGAGGGACTTCTTACAAGGGCGTGGAGTGATAGAACAAGGGGTAATGGCTTTAAACTGAAAGAGGGGAGATTTAGATTAGCTGTAATGAAGAAATTCTTGACTCTGAGAGTGGTGAGGCCCTGGCAGAGGTTGCCCAGAGCAGCTGTGGCTGTCTTCTCCCTGACTGTGTTCAAGGCCAGGCTGGAGGGGGCTTTGAGCAACCTGGTCTGGTGGAAGGTGTCCTTGCCCATGGCAGGGGGGTTGGAACTGGATGAGCTTTAAGCTCCTTTCCAACCCAGACCATTCCATGACTCTGTCCTTTATCCTTTCTTTGTGGAGGCAGGGAGTCTGAGCCGTACAGTCTCATCGCAGCACAGCAGGCACGAACCCGGGTGAGAAGGGTGAGCCAGCTGCTCTCAGCTCTCCCCTTCATCCTGCACCCGCTGTGTAGACAGCATGGCTTAGTCCCCAGCCTCGCACCAAGCTGGTTTGCGGGGCAGCCGGGCACCGAGCGAGGGGGTGGCTGGCCGGCCAGAGTTACGCGCACTCACGACGATCCTGTGTCTAGTCTGGGGGAATTCTCCAGGATAGCTGATTACGTACTGAGGAATATAAACAACCATGTTAATATCAATATTTCTGTTCTGTCAGTATCTGAGCATTTATGTTTGATAACAATATACTATGTATTTGTTATCTATTGATATACAATTTTAATATAGTAACACGTCAAAAAGGAGCTGTAGAAATATTAGAATAGTAAGGACTTGCAACTGAGACAAACATCTTTAACCCAAACATGACCAATAAATGTAACATTTTGAATAAATTGATAGCAAACATTCCTTCCCAAATTTAAAATATGTTTTGAAATCTATTCAGTACCTCTTTAAATAACATTTCTATAATCTAAGAGAGGAAATTCCCATATACTGAATGACGCAGACATAGTTTTGTTCCAGGCAAAGGCAGGAAATCCAACGGTAAGCCTGAAATTCTACACTTGCCCGTTTCTGTTGTGCCTCAACAGTAGTGTGTATTGTACAAGTAACAGCTACCTAGATGTAGCCTTGTGTGAGACGCATCCGTGCCTTGTCTGAAAGGTTTTGAGTCTCTTTTAAGACTGAAATGAATGGGAGACTGCAGTGATATTGACTGGCGCTCAGCGCCTTGAATTTTTTTTAGCATCTGGGCCTTAGTTCTTCACTTCAGGCTGTCCTGAGCGTGGACTTTCTGTCACAGGATGATGGCTGTTGCAAAAGGTCTATCCTTGCTCTGTTGTGCGAAGGCAACCAAAGCAATATCCTCCTTCCAGGCCTGTAAGAAAGTAAAAGCTCTATTTTAATGGTTCCCATCATCCAGCAGACAGGATCAGTTGCCAGGGCAAGCGCTGGCATTACCGCAGACGACAACTCTGCGGGTCTCACCGGCAGGGCGTTGGACCTTCCAAAGCGAGTATTGCCATCTGCAAATCTAACCGCAGGCACCAACCCACTGGCACAAAGAAATACGCTGGCAATAACAGAAAAGAGAGGCTGGGCAGCTGTCCCTTCAGGAGAGAGGCCCTGCTGTCATTCCACGTGAAGTATTCTCCTTGCCCGCACAAACACACTGATGACATTACCACCAGGTATTAGCAGTGCTTTAAAATGGTTGGGAAGAGGCTAGGGGTAGGAAAGCCCAGGCTGGTGTGTTTCTCCGGAGACCACACACGTGCTGTATTTATGAACCAAAGAAACAAAAACTAAGTTGTCTCCCTTTTATTATTAAAAAAAAAAAAAAAAAAAAAAAA
>Ga0065711_1035925_pt1 | contig 21661 bp, 12 predicted proteins | sample Hoacrofraction12_FD_59098 | JGI IMG/M metagenome (GOLD analysis project Ga0065711, IMG submission 59098) | Hoatzin crop microbial communities from Cojedes, Venezuela - Epithelial fraction 12 v2 (version 2) | ecosystem: Host-associated > Birds > Digestive system > Esophagus > Crop | place... | reverse complement strand
CACAACCTCCCTGGGCAGCCTGTTCCAGTGCTCCGTCACCCTCAGAGGGAAGAAGTTCTTCCTCATGTTCAGACGGAACTTCCTGTGCCTCAGTTTGTGCCCATTGCCCCTTGTCCTGTCACTGGGCACTCCCCCCCTTGCATAGTTTCATTTTAACATAATTTTTGACAAAAACATTTGGCAAGTACACTTCAAAGTGAACTAGGTGCTCCAAAATACTGAAACTAACTTGCTTAGTATATTTGAACCAAAGTGTTGATTACGTAAGCTCCAATGCCTTTATGTATTCTGTGCTATGTTAAATGAACTGCCAAGAAGCACAAAGCCCAACAGTGAACAGGGACCTGATGCTTCACAGTAATTTCCTGGACAGGAAATGAAAGGCTATAGATACGCTGAGCTCTGAATCCTTGACTTTCACCACGTAAGACTCTTCTTATTAACTGATGAGAGATAGCACACTGGCGATATTAAAAACAAAATCTATACTGATTCAGCTCTCCAGTGTTTGTTCACAGCTGGTGAGAGAAGTTTAATCGGGTCTCAAATTATTGTAACAACTTGATTTATCTATGAAAGCCTTTTTGTATTACTTGTATTTGCTTTAGATGGCACAAATAACATTTGTAAAAGTAAACTGCTCCAGAGAAAAGCAAGCTTCACCATGTCCCATACATCAACCACTTAGAGACGAAAGGCATGTTCCACTCTAATAAACAGATATTCCCACTGCTCCTCATTAGTCACAAAATATATAATATCAATGGACTAACCGTTGTTAGCTATCCCCTCTGTCTCACATCCTTGTATCAACAACCAGACAACTAGATTTTTTCTCTAAATATGATTTAATTAAAAACACTAAATCAGCTTTGATTTTTATTTTATATATGTACAATAGTTACCAAATAATGAATACACTGAATCAGTTACGTTAAATTTCACATAACATCAAAGGACATCAGCATGGCATGGAATAAACTCACACTGCCTTTTGCATATACAAAAAATGCATTAATGTTAAGTGTCATTACTATTTTGTTTGTGGTTTTTTTAATAACCTGCTTATTAATTCTCCAAATAATGTTGGCATAAAAACAGTGTAAGTAGTTAATTGATCAGTTAATATATTAGCAAAGATAAACATTAGTAAAGTTTGCAGGAAATGAACTGCAAAATTACCTCAAGTGTAGGATTGAATGTATTCACATGAAAATTACCTTCAGTTAGAAAAGTTCTGAAAAAGAGCCCAAGTTGGAGCTGTGCATTAATTTGGTCAAACTGATTCATATGAACGAACAGTCAAGTTTATTCAGATATTGAAAATATGACTATCCTTTTAGTATTCACAAACATTTGTGTATATAGTGTGTGTATGTGTGTAAATATATATATGCATATATAAAGTGAAGATATGTTAATGTAAAAATATACTGTTCATCCACTCCCAATTACACAAAATTCAGTATTTGGACATTAAACTGTGTAAGTATAAGTGTCCATTTCAAATCTACATTCAACCAGCAACAAATACTTAGAAGTATTTTTGTAAACATTTGAGATAGGGAAAACCCATTCACTTACAAAATGATCCTTCTTTAACAACTCAGCATCTCTTCAGCTTGAAAGTTTTGTACAGCAGCTTCAGCTGGCCTACTGTAAATCTGCTCAAATCGAAGAGCTCACACTGTCTTCGATCAATACGTGTCAAAGCTCAGCAAATGCAGAATTTTCAAGTTCATTCTTAATCACCATCTATTTCCAGTTCACCAGCAAAAAGAAAACGCACTTGGCTACAAAAATATTAAGGAATGTTATTGAAAACAAAAGGCTATTTTGGTAGAAGAAACTACAAAAATAGTTGAGTCATGTTGTAAAGCTTTAATGCAAGAGCATTACAGTACAGATTTTCTTTCCAACCTTAAAGCTTAATCAACACCAAATTTAAATATCCATCTCTCAAGTGCTTGAAAAAACGTGCTCAGTTAAAAGTCTTTCTTCAGTTTAAGCAACTGTAATTACGCAGGTGTCAGGCTCTGTGTCTCAGACGTCTGTTGGGTCCTGTCTCTTGTTCCATTGGCAGCGATTACAGGTGTTGAGATATTCTGATACGATGACATCGGACAACTCAACACAGCTCCACTTTCATCCTCTCCAGTATCTGAATCTGGTGTTGCAGAACTGCTTTCTATCCCCAGGATCTCACTAACTGCTTGAGGCAATTCCTAGAAAGGAAGGGGGGGTAATAATATTAAGAATCACTGTAATTAAATGAAAAAAGGTTAACAACAAGGTCCCGCCCGATCCATCCCCCACCCCCAGTAAATAATCATTCATCTGAATTTAGCTGTAGTGAAAGCATCCCTCTCAGCATTAGTTCCATTAAAGTTACCGTTTTCTGTATCTGCTTTTCAAAAAGACAGCAAAGGGGACAGGCTCAGGAATCAATTCCTGATTAACAATATAATCTTCATTATAAAAATAAAAGTCTAAACAACTATTATAATTCACACTTCATGTTATTGAAATTATTTTCTTGAGTGAACCATTAGTTTCTGCCTACTAAGCCTGGTATGCTTTCAGTGCAATGCACCTTTCACCTCATTTTTCTCAAGCACACTGAACATCAAATTACTTGTACTGAGGTTATCTAGCAAGAGTTAAGAAATCACAGCCAAAAGCCACAATCCAGCTTTCCCCCAGTGAACAATATTACTCTATAAAATTAATCACTCTTGCTTACAGATTTTTAGAATATAGGTGCTGTTTCTATCCTTTATCACACCCAGACATTTAGTTATTTCGCAAGTCATACATGTACACTTACAGCCAACTACATACTTTTACTGTCTATAAATGCTGACAGTAGATATAGTCGAAGTATCTTTACCTTGCAACTCATCATCTGCATAGAAATTGCTTCTGCTTTGCAGAGTATATATTCCACATCAATTTTCATAGACAGCTCATTGATATGCTAAAAATACATTCACAGAGAAAAGTAAATGTAATAAATGGTAAATATGCTTTATTGTAAGACACACTAATACTGTACTGCACTAATAACCTTACAAGCTTGCCCCTTAAGCTACAAAATGCTAAACACACTCTATTTGCTTTGACAAATGGGGACTGAAAGATGTCGTACACAACAGCTGGCTTTCAGCAGTACGTAAGACCTGCAGGAGGAATCCATGGTACTTCTAAATGTGACAAACTATCTAGCTCTCCTAAGTACACCCCAAATCACCTTTTCAAAGAGATAACAAATAAGATTATAGAAGAAAAAGCAAAAATTAAGATTAAACATACTAAGCAGCAGTCTAAGGGGGAGAACCACTTTCCATCTGTTAATGATCTTATCACTAAATACAGACATCAAGTTAACCATTTTGAAGGCACAGAGGACAGACATTCAGTTCACATTTAACCCGTCAGAAGGTAGTACACACCTTTTTCTCCCCTCAATACAAAATACGAACATATTGCATTAACTTCAAAAAGCTAATTAATATTTAAATAATGCATAAGAATTCAGTACCTTTAATATTTCGTTAAAGCCATAGTGCTTGTCCATTATTTGCTGTTTCTCAGATTCTAAGATAGCACAACAAAGGAGAAGATGAAAATTCTGGCAAGGCAATTCTGTCCACATGACCTGTTAAAATATGAAAACCACTTTTGAAATGCTTATGCTTTTCCTCTGAAAAGAAAAGCAGTTCTTAGAAAATAAGTAAGCCCTCAAGCTGAGTGGCTTAACTAACAATAAGCTATTTTTGAAGGCAACTAAGTATTCATACAATTTTCCTTTTTGCTCAACTAGTGACAACTGCAGGTCTGAATCGCCAAATGCTTATCTGGTTCTTTAAGACTTCTGTGTCTACCAGGTTGTCCGCTATAACGCTATCAAGCTGTCTGAGCTTGCGGTCTCGTCAATGTGTGTGTTTTACCTCAGCTCACATGACATTCTACTCAAAATTAGTAACTACACAGAACTAATTAAAAAAAAAAAAAATTATTTGCATAGCTTAGTGTGTCTGCATTAAGCCTGAATTGGTAGAAGTGTGTCACCGTCAGCAATCCCTCCAAAAGGTTTTAACTTCAGCATTAATACCCAGTTCTAGCATGTTCATGAGAGTCAAATTTAAAAACAAAAAAGTATTTGAAGAGAATGTGTCTGGTGGGCAGAAAGCTGGAGAACAGTTTTGACAACAAAAAAAGGAAAGAAACAAAAAAAGGAAAGAAACAAAAAATTGTTTGCATACATTATTCTGACAAACAGATAAAGGGATTTAAGTCAATGGATTTACTCTCAAAAAAGGCAGGTAAAAAAAAGCAGGCTCATAAAATCAGTCTTACTTCACCAGTAGAAGTTTTCTTGCTTCATTATTGACAGAACACAGCCTTAAAGCTCAGCAAGAGCTTACTTATACTTGGAACTTTTATCACAAGTACCTGTAGCCCGTAAACAGAATTGCATAAATCTGAAAGATACCTGAACCAAGTTCACACAAAATGAAGTGCAATTAATCTTGAATGTTTCAATTAAGATTCAATTCACTAAGTCCAGAATTAAATTTTGTATCTTTTTCAGGTATCCAATATTCTCTTAACGCACTCTCTCACTCCAGGAAAAGGGCGGGAATGTTATTAGGCTGATAAACAATAACAGTAGTACAAAAATGCCTGCAGTCTACCAAATACAGTCTGTCTACACACTATTGTTTGGGGGATTTTTTACTCCTACTTCATAAGAAGGAAATACTGACAGCTGTACCTGGATTTGGTTCAACATCAAGTCTGCACATAAAGAGCGCAAACTACTGCCTACACATTCCCAGTACACTCAAATTCTCATGGTACGCACACCATGGATCATCTACAGCAATCACTAATGAAGCGTATCAGGCCACAGGCTGCCTCTTGGCGCTACATCTAAACCAGAACATAGATGATGGAAACATGACAATCCAGGATATGGGGGAAATCAAACCAAAATGTAGATCTGTATAACAGTTACCTTTTTTATAGATATTAATATAACATTTAACTTTCATATCTACAATTTAATGCTATGGTTGCTGGAATATCTACTTTAAGAAGTAATTGCTTCAAGCTGTAACTTCAGTGGAAGCTGGATCCAGCATCAAGGGGTGTAGGGGGGAACAAAACTACTAGCAAGGATGTTTACTGACATTCTCTCCTCTCTGAGGAAAATTAGCAGCTGTCATCAGGTGCTAACACCAGCTGCAAAAAATTCCATATGTTTTGCTACCACTTTTGATACATTTCTCGAAGTCTGGAGCAGAGCATGCACTTAAGCTTATGTATGTACATTGATAACAGCAGCATCACAAAGTGCTTGGAAAAGGATGAAAGAAAAACAGCATTTAAATTAAGAATACAAAAATATGTCAGGTAAGTGCAATAAATCTTTTTCTCCTATTTCTTTCCGATAAAGCTATGCAAGTAAGGACTCATTTATTGTAGTACTACCTCAGCATCCATGAATATTGGTAGCAAATACTAGATTTTATGTAATCTATCACTAAGTCATCCTGGTTTTATACAATGTGAGCTGTACTACCATAACATTGGAGGTGAGCTAGCTGTGTAATTTTGTTACAGAACTTTTATTTTGGGATTCTTCTTTTTCTACCCAGTCTTCCCGCACCACTTGAGAATGAAGCAGCTCACTGTGCAAAGGAAAGATGAGGAGCTGGCTGGAATTAACAGGTAACAATTGTCTGTCCTTCCAGCGTGAAGGAGCGACTGAGCTGCTCTCAATTTTGGGGCATCTAAGCAGTGGCTCAGTATGCTGTCTGGGCTGAGTTTGAGAGACACTGCTAAAATGTACTGCAAATAATCCCATCCACAGACAGAACAGTTTAACCTGCATTCGTATTTCTGTAAAAATGCGTTGTGCATAGCATTGCAATTAGCGGCAATCACACAATGGATCTCAACTTACCCACACAAGGTGGAATGCCACCTCTCCAGCATGTGCACTGCCTAGCACACCCTGCTGCACCACAGACTCATGATAGAACCACCGCATTTTCTACTGCAATCTGATTATTATGGCTCTTGCTCAGTAGGTGGGAGGGCTTGGTTTTAGTTTCTACGCTGGCTGATGGAGACTGGTATCTCCCATCTCTAAGGTGAATGTCTAACAGCCAGTCTAGTGAAGAATCCTCTTCATTCCTTTTTCTGAGATAAGACACAAAGTCATGAAGCCAGTGGGAACCGGGAAAAAGCCTGAACCACTAAGGTAACATCACATACAACTCTGAGGACAGAAACGGAGGTCCGAAAGAACACCCTGCAATTCATACATTAGTGTCCTGGGTTCAGCTGGGACAGAGTTAAATTTCACGAGCAGCTGGTTGGGCTGACCCAAACAGCCAACCAGATGGGACACTCGATACCATGTGATGTCATGCTCAGTATTTAAGTGGGGAGCAGGTGGGGCTTTTGCTACCCAGGAGCAAGCTGAGCATCGGGTGGTGAGAACACTGCATTATGTATATGCTTTTTATCAGTATTATGGATTGTTGTTCTCTTCTCCCTTTGCCATTCCATTAAACTGTTCTTATCTCAACCCACGAGTTTTTGCCTTTTTCCTTCTTATTCTCCTCCCCATCTCACCGGGGAGGGGGAAGGAGTGAGAGAGCAACTGTGTGGTTCTTTGTTGCAAATTGAGGCAAAACCATAACAATTAGACAGACAAAGCCCCAGAACTTTGGACTGGAATCTCAGATGGTACCTCCCTTTCTTCCCATTCTACCTTTGCAGGTGAATGTGTCACAGGGTAATACTGCCTTCAAATGGGTTCCCTCAATTCATGTGCTATTAAAAAAAATAGCACAGGAATTTTGCTCAGACTGAAATACTCTAAAAACATTTCTTTCTGCTAATTTCAAAGGGGAAAACAGTCTCCTGTGCCTATAGCTTGGCTTTGTAAATCCCACATATACACTCCACTGATACCAGTGAAGCTGCATAGCTACAAACAGGAAAAAACCACCCTGTTGTGAGCTGTATTATCAACTGTGACAAACATGACACTAGCTTTCATATGAAAACATCAACATAATGCCTTAATTAGTTTGTTTTAAAAAGGAAAACAAGATATCCTCTTTCCCATTCCAAATCTCCTAGCAAAGACATGTAGTAAACATACATTATGATGTGCTAGAAGGAACCTACAAGACCAACAGTTTTCCATCATCCTCCTAAGACAGAAAAAAATACTTAAGAGTGAGAAATACAGCGTGCTTCTTTTCTGTATGCTCACATATACACACAGTAAGGCAGAGGTGATAAAAACATGCTAGCCTGGGACTATAAACTACAAGTAAAAATATTGTTGTCATCAATTTAAAAAGAAAAATTAGTCTTTAAAAAATACTGAGAAGACAACGTAACACTGAGGGGGGAAAACAAGATGGGTGAATTTTTTTTCTCAAAATCATTATCATTTTATCCCTTGGAATAAGAATTCTTTTGGTTTTGTACATTTTCATTCCCTTATTTATGTATGTTATTCATAAACTTTTCAGTCCTCTTCAGTTAAAATACCACCTCAATACTCTCCACCAATGATAAAAAGCTAAAAAAGATTTACTTTGGACAGTTTTAAATACTGGTCCTCCCTCTTTAAGTGACTTTTTTCATCAGTGGAAAAAGCGAATAAAAGCATCAACATTATTTTTCATTATAGTAGAAGTTTTATGCATCTCAGTCCTGTTCTTTTCATTACCCTTCTGGTCCCTAGCACAACTCTATGTGATGTTACGTCCTAGAAAATGCTCCTTCCATTCATCTGAACACTCACTCTCCTGTTTGGGAGTTTTCAGTGGATATTGTGCTCTTGTTAAATGCATCTTAGACAATAAACCTGTACTGTTGACACACTTCTCAATTTTCTGGGAACAAAGAATTAAAGAATGTCCAACAAAAATGTTAGTTCATCTTAATTACGCCATCTGATCCCAAGACCACCTAAATCAAAAAAGATCTTATTAACCTGGAATTATCAAAACTTCCACATTTTTATGTTTTACATTATGTTATTTGGCATCATGAGGCCTTATCATGAAGATTAAGTGAATCTCTTGACTTCATCCTCATTATGGGTTTGGCTAACACTAAAAACTACCCTGCCAGCGCTTCTTTCCACTTAATCTGTGAAGTATTACCCCTATCAAGGAACTAATCAGACACACACACAAATGCTATTTCTTCTGGCATAAGCTGTTTTTCACTACAAGTTAACCGATACTCTCCACATTCTAGTTTCACTTAACAGCCTCATCTGAAGGATCGTGTCCAAACCTTTTTGAAACAGCCAACTTATCCCCACCAGCTCTTATAAGTATTTTTTCATTAGCTTCCCAAGTTGTTGTTTGGCTAAAAAGACATAACATATGCTAGTATGTCCACACCTCACCGCAGTGAAATAGTTTCAAAAAAAAAAAAAAATCTATTTGAGTATTTATCACTTTGCACAATGATCCATGCTTTTTGTTCTAAAGTCAAAAGACTGCTGGAGTTTGTGTGATGAAAAGTCTTCTTACCTCCCACAGTCGAAGAATATCTTGAAAGCTAAATTCCCTTTTAAATCTGATAAGAAGCCATCGGAAGCAAAAATAAAGGTAGCCTGAGTCTTGAGATTCTAGGAATAAGAGTGTTACATTTCATAAACACCAAATTTGGTGAAGACAACAGGGGGAAAAAACCCAACACACTTCACAGGTACACAATCATATCACTGATTTTTAGGATGGTAGCCCATTTTCAGAATCAAAGGCATTTGCGGGAAGATGACATTTTTAAAATCACTAACAAGATAACCCTGTTTTTCAACATGCATGGAACAATTACTGAAATCTTTTAGGCATTATTAATTTACTAGTCCTGTATTCATATTACTATTGGAATTATATTTAAACACTTGTAAGGATATCAATGCACGCAGAATGCAGTAAGTTCTTTTAGTTATTGTGCACGAATAATACACCTACCTAAATAACTGCAAAATCCACTGTCTAGTAAACGAAGCAAAGTACTCAGTTGAATTAGTTGTGTCTTCATACCCTGCATCTGTTCTTCAAAATTCTGATGCTGGATGGAATAAAATATTAGCACTGTCATTTTCATCACCTCAATGATTTTGAGATTTACAGCTATTTTTATTTAAAAAAAAAAAATATTGCAACAGTGGTTCTCATCCTTTCAGTATTTAACATGTGAATATTTAACTGTACTTCTACCTAATGAAATGTCTGCCTTTTACTGAAAGGTTTAACTAAAGCAGTGAACTGTGTTTCTCCAATGACACTTTTGTATGTAATAAATGGTATTTTAAATCAGCTTATGCTCTGTACTGCCAAGCAGCACCACTGCACTCAAACCAAAAAGACAACTTTTTTTTTTAAATTCTCATACCAGTCACATTGTTTTGCCACATGCACAATTCATAAAAGCTTCAGTTTGTGGAAATTCTAAATTGCATTTAACAAATGCCAGAAGGTAACCATGACAGGGAATTATTATCCTGAAAAAAATCCTGCTAGAGGACTCCTGATTAGTACAAATTCAGCTGTGATGGCTCTGAGTTACACTGGAATTTCAAAAGGAGACAAATTTGTCTGTATTGAACAGTAATAGCATCACAAACCCACCATAACCTGTGTCAATCAGAAAAAACCCCACTGATTTCAAATACAAGATGATTGCTTTAGAAGAATTTTAAAAAACCCAATGAAATTCATAAAATAAAATTAACCCCAAATGTTATCCATAGCTCATCTGTTTACGTGGGCTAAAAAAGCCTTATTTTACCATTTGATCCATGTACGATACAAAGCACCAAAAGGCATCTACTTCATTTTCCATAATATACAAGACAGGTGAAAGCAGGTCGCTCATTCCCTGGACATAACCTTGATGGAGAAAAAGGCAGGGGGAAAGGCAAATTTAGTTAAACGCAGCAGTTAAACAGTAATTTTTCAAGTGTGTTGAATGACAGAGTGAAACAAATGTTTGTATTCCAAGTTTGGGCAGATACTGTAACTTTCCAACTCCACCACCAGTAAAGACATTTTGTGTTAATGATAACCGACATTCAGCAGATCTAACAAGATTTAGCAGATGTTTCTGCCAGTCTAAAGAGAACATTAACATGTTGTTTCTGTAGTTCTTAAAATACATACACATTGAGCTCACATCACAACAGCTTTTTAGTAAAAAGAGTCCCCATTTAGAGCTCAGAGGCACATATTGGTAGTTTTAAGAAGATTAAATACATACCTTGCACCACAACAAATACAGGCTCATATTTATTCTCCTCTCCATCTGTAATTGGTTGATTTCTTTCATATATTTAAAATCTTTTTATATCTTTCTACTTTTTTTCCCCTCCAACTGAAGATTATCTTTTCAAATAGATTTGAAGAGATGTTAAGTTTCAATCACAGGAAAACATATGGTGCAATAGTTTTCATGAAGAAAATTTCACACGTAACATTTCTTTTTTCTGGCACTGAATATGCTTTAAGGATTCCTGTATTTAGGGATGTAGGAACTGTTCTGCTTGGATAGTATCTTAAACACAACCAAAGCCTAAGACCATCTATGTAACCAAGGAGCCAACAACAAAAAAGACTTCTACCTATTAAACCGAGGAAGGGGAATTATTAGCAAAGTACTGCTTGTAAGAAACATGAAAGAAACAAATATCCAGACCTGATTCAAGGAATTCCCTTTCAGTTTCTGCGTCCAGAAACACGGAATCAAGTTCACATGCCCTAAAAAACACTCGCATGCCTTATAAGAAAAGCTTAAATTTAAAGGGAGAATAAAATGCCCAGTTTTAGAGCATACAGTTTTTAGAAATAGCTAGAAAATTATAGTTGTATACAAAACTTTTTCAAAGTTTTACAGCTTTTTAATGCTTCTTCCAGGTTTCTTGTAATTAACAGCCCACTTCAGAAGAGAACAATGATTTTTCGAGCTCATTTTTTCCCTTTCATCCTGACTCTTCCAACTACCTTACCACTGATGCTCAAGTCAGTTTATCTACTGCGCTATTGCTGCTGAACTCCCCGAGTAAGGGAGAACATGATTTATATGTATATCATCAGTGATTGGTTCAACATGGCATGGCATTTCTCAGTTGGCTGACTCCATTACTTAATAATGTAATAACTGAATAACTGAAAAGAGGATTAGAGTCAATGACTGAAAATACGGATCAGGTGTGAGACAAAAAACAGAATAAGGAACAGAAAACATGCAAATAAAGGTCAAAAGGAAAAATGTTTCATTCCCCACACATTTAATACTATAGCCAATTAAAAATGGAGAAAATTCTGTTCAAGACAGTTTTAAAGTCTTTAAAAGAATAAAACCAGTTTCATTAATGCAGACTTAAAGAACCCATTCAGAGAAACGTTTTATTAACAGCTGTTCTGTCCCCTCAACTATCTGGCAGTTTGTGCATTACTCAGACCCCCCCACCGTCAAAGGATTAGGAGCAGCATTGTACCAGTGCTTAAGTAGTTCAGAAACCTTGGACAAACACAATGTCAAATGTACTATATTTCCATTACTCTTTCTTGTTTACAAAATAGAAGACTTACCCACTGTATACACTTAAGCCATCTAAACAATGTTTTTTACAGTGGATGGTAAAAGTGCTTTAATTTTACTTATATGTCACTGCACGTTACTGCAGGCTGAAATGTGGAAATATACGTGGAACAGAGCTACATGTTTAAACAGTCTCAATCAGTTTTAATTCTCCCCTTCTTTTTCAAGCTGAAGGTCAAGTCCCTCTACAGACTTGACAGAAAGGACAAAAGCTGACAAGTATTACGGCTCTGCAGCAAGTTTACTAGACATTAAAGATTTGCTCCTACTGTTTGCCTTCAAAAACTGGCACAAAGTGGGCTTTTAGAATCCCAACACTGCTCCGAGACAGAATACCTGAAACCCCCCAAGTACAACAGCCAAATGTCATGCCAGGGGTGAAGGGAGGAAGCAGCTAGAAGCATCTTTTCCCTCCCTCCCTCGACAACTAACAGAAGCCAAGATCTCATACACACTGTGATTAAAGCAAGATGTTATACGCTCTTCCTTCTGCAACAGCTGCGTACGCTAAAGCGTCATTTCTGACAGACTGTTAAGTGTACTTCTCAAGAACTAGCTTTTAAAGCATTCTTAAGAACACCCGTGTTTATAAGCAGCTGGTTCAGCATGCTCAGCTTTAATTATAGCAGTGGCAGCTGGCTTAACATTTTTATCGATATATCAGCCTTAAAAATGGATATAACCCTCAAGCTCCAAAAACCCAAACCCATTTAAAACTCTGAAAAGCAAACTTGCTTCAGTTCTAAAAAAACCCCAAACCAACAGCAGGGGTATGGTGAAGACAAACTGCCACTTAATTCCCAATCCCACCTCAGCTGATGAATTCAGATGCCTGTGATAAGCATCAGATAGAAGAGAGGAAGAAACAGGATGAGAAACTGAGCAAAGTTATCTACATTATTAAAATATAAATCTTGACATTTACAAAAAGCATTGTAACCAATACGAGTACAATTGTATTAACAGGCCTTAACATGAGCAAAGCTGCGTATTAGAAACTAAATGGCAACACAACTTACCTAAGTCAAAGTCATACATGCAATAGGTCATCAAAATATCATGAAGTAAAATCAATCCTGGATTATCTTCACCTTCGTAGAATTTATTTGTTCGATCTGTCCTGTTTACATCTTTTTCTAAGAAAACAGTATAGATTTAAAAACATTTTCAAAACAAGCTCTACAAAGACAGCACCAAATGAATTCAGAATGTGTTTTAAGTTGCTGATTTCTTCTTCAAACACTGCTGCAAATCTTTGAAGTGTTTAAGACAACTGCATAACTGAATGTCATTTCAAAAAGAATATTTTAAAAGAAAGAAAATCCTTCCTGTCTGCAACAAAAGGATTTGCCTATAAACAGATTTTAAAGCTTTTTGCATTTTTTTGTTAATACTTTTTATGGAAAAATTCCTGATTATAATTCAGTGAAAATGTTTTACACTTGGAGGGATTAAGAACAACTTTATGTGAGTTAGCTATGCGATGTCACTTATTAATACTTATGCGATGCACCATGAGCCATAGTAGGAGAGTTACCACATTATCAGCTCAAAGACACTGTGATAGTTCACAACAGCATGTTTATAAATTCTGTTTCAGTTACTACAACTCATAGTGAGCTGTAACTGCCTGATTCATCAGGAAGTCTTCATGCCTCAAACATACCAAGCACACAGCATACCCTTTAATAATGTGAAATTCAACACTGATCTATTGAAATAAGCAAAATTTTGAGTGCACTTTAATAAAAGGAGTATTTTGTATTTTTGTATCTATTTTACAACATAAGTCTAATCTTCTAATTTACATTTCAAACGCTTACAATAGAACTCCTTCAACAGAAACAAAACTTCAGTCTTTTTTGAACTCTGATTATTTTTTTTCCTGTTAACACACACTCTAAAACAGTAGTTTACTAATCTACTAAGATTAGACATTCTCAACCCTTTCAGCTTGCCTTTTGAATAACTGGTTGAAATAAGTTTTGCCCATGTCTCAGCATAACGCAAAAATCTTATCCTGTCTCCTGAAATAATATGAAGTTGAAAAAATGTAACCCTGAGTTGTAAAAGTGTGTGAATTTGTACATTTAGGTATGTTTCTAAATGTAAACTTACCTATAAGACTCCGGTAATCTCTTAATCTTGAATTACGTTTTTCCTGTTCCTCACTGATAGATTTCCACTGTAATTTCATTCTGAAATATTCGTCCCTGAAGAAGAAAGATAATTTTGACACCAAAACATGCTTAATCATAACATTTCTTTATCTTCCTTTTTTATTTAAGCATGCATTCATTCATTCCACTAGTTCTTTGGCATACATAAGATAATAACACCCTGTTTATACAATATTTTTATTTTAGTATAACAATAACTTTAAGAGAGTCTCACACACTTCTTTGCATTCAACAATCTTTTAGCAGCTGTCTTTCAAGTTTCCAAGTTTTTCCTATATGCCTCAAGAAAAAAGCAGCTTTTTGATTTATTTTGTAACAAAAACCCCCTGTACTCACGTTTTCCTTTTTTGCAGATTTGCTCTCTCTTCTTTAGTGCTGTTCCAAGGAAAATACCCCAAAAGAAATTTCCATGCCTCTTTTCTTAGAGTATGGCAGAGACCCTAGGGAAAAAAAGAAAAGATATTAAATACTAAGAAAAAGACTACTTGGATTTTGTGAGGAAATGTTCCTATAGTGATATAATACTTCTTAAAGTAACAGCTCAAAAGAAAACTTTTATAAGTAAGCTTCTTTTTACATTGTAGTCAAATCTTATCTGCTAACTAGGTATCTCACTTGGAGGAAACAGCAGGAAGACAATATGATTAAGCAGAAAACTGTAGAAGCACTGGATTAATCCTTAGAAGACAAAAAAGAAACTTTACAGAAGATCTTTCTTCCTATATTTTTGCTTCACTGCTGGAAACAAATCTTACAGGCATCACAGACTTTAACAAGCAAAAAAAGTACCTTTAAAATTTATGTATTTAAACCTCCTGCTTAACTGCCGAACTTCTCTTGCCACAAACTGATCTTGAGGACCAGGCTACCATTTGTTTATTTTTTTTCAACAAGTATTTTCGTCTAACAAGACATGGCCAACATGCAGATGAATCTTCCAAGCAATCAAAAACAGCAGTGTCCACTGAAGGACTCTATTTGTCAGAAATCCTTCCAAATAATGCTCATCGTTTGCAGATGACAAAAACGTACTAGTTGAATCATAGTCCATTCTCCTTAAAAGAGTTTGTTTCAACTCCTGCAGTACAGTCATAAGAATGAGGCACTTTTGCTATCAGTTTACCAGCCCAAGGCCAGCTTGATTCCTCACGATATTTCTTCATTTACTATTAGATTTAAGGCAAGGAAGACAGTCCAGCAATAGCATCAACCACTGAAAAAATAAGTAGCAACTGGAACTTTTCCAGTAACAGGAAAACAGTTTGAGAGACATTTTAACTTTTATTTTCTTTAATGAGGATCTGCACTTCATGTACTGGAAGTTACTGAGTCATAAATAAAATTGAGCACTCGCTCCTCTGGACAGCAGATGACAGGGAAATGGGGTACTGGAAGAAAAGATTTGTAGCAATTCTCATGATTGCAGAAGGGTCCTTAACTGGCCACCTCAGGCACAGGCATATTAACGAACAGTCACAGAAACTGAGAAGGGCCTCAGTTTCACTCTACCCCCTTCACAGTACATTACTTACTATCAGTTTTTTTAAAGTCCTATATCGATGTCATCATTTTCTACTTCTGCTCAGACTCCGAGAATGCACGACTGCATGCTTGCAAACACGCATCAACAGGTGCACAAAGAATGCATTAAGGCAGCTGGATTTCCATCAAAAAAGATAAATATTAAAGTAACATTAGGTACAATAGTTGCGGGACATAACTAAAGTTTTCAAAATTTCCATCACTGAGACTAAATTCACACTCATATTGTAAAAACTCTCAGTTAAATAAAAAAATGAAATTGTTTAGGACTGCTCCAACAAAGGCCAAATCCAGGCAAACTACTGGGCAAAGAAAAGCAGCTTTTGCTGGAGAAGAATAAGAAAAAACCTTCAAAAAGAAAAGAATAAACCCGATATCCTAACACTGAAGCACTGGCGTTTTCTTGAAAGGCTTTCATTTTTCTTCTTTATCGCTTAAGCCTTTGTGTTTTCAACTCATCCACTTTAGCTGGCTACCACAAGACCTCTCTCCTCATAGAGCACTTTGCATGGTTGGAAGACTGCTGAGGTGTTTGATTAACAAGAGATCATGCTTTATGAAGTCCCTCCAGCAATACTGACTGGCTCATGCTCAAGGTCCTGCACAAAGCATTACAAGTATAAGCATAACCATGGTTTGCAAAGGAAAGAAAAAGGAGCCAGAACCAAGCCATAGGCTTTGCTGACTGTAGAAAAAATAAGTTACCCCTTTGAATATCAATCGCTTTATGTAGTCGACATTTAAAATTCTTCCTTCAGAATCCATATTCTTAGCCCATTCTTCAGCTGACACAGGCTCTCTTCTACTAACTTCAGGCTGTTTCCCTAGATCAATCTGAAAGACACAGAAATCTGTTACATTAATCCCACTGAAGTGCTTCAGTAGTTTTAAACAACTGCACCAATAGTAGTAAGCTTGCCAGTTTCATATATTCTGTGCAACCACATTTTCACATGTGCATACCTCAATTAGCAACTCTAAGGATCTAAGGCTGTGTCCACATTAGCAAGCAGTGTGGACCAACACAAGGCAGAGCTCCAGAGTAAGACACTGTGCTGAGGACCTGGGTATACATGTTAATATTTCAGATTTTGGAGGAGGATGTATGCGTGTTTTAAATAATCTTCTGCCCCTACAAACATCTCTGAGGTAGCTTTCCATGAACTAAAAGCCTCTCTGCAACTGGAAATGTATTAGGTATGTGCAACATAGCAAACAAGGACAACAGGGAGCTCCACTTCAAAAGCACAGTCCTGATACACACTAGCACATCTTAAGAGAGAACTGAAAAATGACTTGGGTTCAGAGATGCTATGCCCACACTGACTGCAGTGTGACCGAAAGATCAATTTCGGTACACTGCCCCTTAAAAAAACACAAAACACAAGACTGTACGTGTTTTCAGAACTCCTAACACCCATCAAAATTTCACAGTTTGTGCTTAGTCTCTCTCAGTTCCCAAACTGCATGTTTAAGCACAGCAGAATTCAGCAGACAATAAATTCCTTACTTTCCTAAAAATACTTTGATGATGGCAACCACTAAGTCACTTTGTGTTTCAACTCTTCCGAAATCTAAGGCATTTGCGAGTTCAGGACATATAGGTCAGTGTTATTTTTGGTATGTAGCATTCGCTATAGTTTTTCTCACTGATAAATTAACTGATTAAGTGCTAGTCAGCAAGTTCTTAGAATTACATAGTTTATACAACTATTGCTAAGATAACAACACAGTTTTGAACTCCAGAAAAAAAAAATACCTCAAAACAGTTTAATGCTCTAAAAACATGTATATTGCTTAAATAGTAATCACAAGCATTTAAAAATAAACCTTTCCACCTATCTGTAAAAGACACCAACAGCAGCTCATAGTGATTCACGATCGAATTACAAGTTCATTCTAGCTTTGGTTCAAGTCATACATAAATCTGTACATTTATACACCCTAGACATTAATCATCCAATTAAATACTTCGTTTTAATCTTCTTAGCTCACTTAAAACAAACTGAAACATTAAAGTGGTTATCCAAGAAAGCTGGTTACTAACCTGTATACCAATTTTACTTAACATAGCTCTATCTGACCACAGAGGAAACACTAAACATGAAAGGGGTCACTTTTCAGGGTAGTGACTCTAGGATAACAATAATCCCATTTTCAGTAATGACAAACTTTCTTTCAAAGCAAAACTCACACTTGAAAGCATGAAAATGACATATTCTAGAAGTACCTGATGAAGATCTTACACTTGTGAATACATGGTAGGGCAGCATACACCACAATCACCAAACAGTGTAACTCACCAAGCTTCAAGACCTACCATTCCTCTAAATGTGTGCATAAAAAGAATTAATGCATCTGTATGATATTCATTTACACACTCACTCGTGTAATGACTTCAAATCCTGGTTCTTCCTGCTGATTTATCTTTAGCCCTGGAATAGCATCATTGAGAAAGTCTGTCATTTCTGACGGTGGTCGCCTTTGACTTGAAGGGTCGCTTAAACGGAAACTGTCAAAAATATAGTTTGTGACTTTGGAAAATCTTCCCATTGTTACTGTGTATGGATCTTTCTTCAATTTCTGTGTTATACAAGGAAAACAAGCAAAATACAAAAAGCCTCAGATTATTTGGAATTCTTGTACTCAAAGAAAGCAAAACAGGAAAAGTATTATAGGTCTTAAAGTTATTGAAGTTTCATGTATCAGTAGTTTCATATAGTACGTTCATTACATGATTAAAAAAGGTGTCAAGTATTGAGATTTGAAAGATTGGATAGCAGTGTGCATAGTAAACCTAAACTACAGATAGAAGTGGATCAGATCTACTGTTTACTTTCCACTGATCAATGCCACAACACGTCTTCCTTATGCCTAGCTTCTCTACGTTCATAAAGAAAATAGAAGTTGAATCAGTCTCACACAAAACTTGATCAGACTACTAAGTCCAGAAACTAATGTAATTCACTCACAAAAGATTTTCTTTAATTAAACAAATCAGTGGGTCAAAACTCTGGCCTCATTCAAGTCACTGGAAATTTAGCTGCTGACTTTCACAAGTCCACAAACCTCACCAAATGATAAAACAGTTTTAGCATTAAAAAAAAAAAATGTCTTATGCAATATTGTGCTCTTTGCTGCTGTATTTCCAGCATCCCTTCAAAACTGTCAGACAAATCAAGGAAAAGAATATTTAGTCACGGAAAATTTAGAAAATTCTAATTAACTTGGTTTGGTCACTCCTAAAATTTTTCAGTCTTCCCCTTTCTAAAACTATCTGTACCCAAATGTAAGAATCACAGACAACATGAACTTGAATAGGTGTGAAATAGTACCACAGGGAAGTTAAGAAATTATTAGAACATAGAAAACAACTTATAAGTAAGTGTACTTCCTAGTCTAAATGTTTTAGAATACAATCAATGCTTCTACAATGGCAATGACTCAGGAACATTTGTGTGACATGGTAGGGTGTGGGTTTTTTTTAATAAATATCTTCAGAATAAAAATGTCAAAGATAATACGTACTTGAAATAAGCCATATGATGGTTCATCAAAGAGATTTTCAAAAGACTGAGACAGAGACTTGTTCTGAGAATTCACAAGAAGAATCTGTTTATCCTGTGGAGATCTGCAACAAAATTAAGAAAGGGTTTCTATAAGTACAACCAGTTTTTCCTGAAAATGCTTTTAGAATATTTACTTTTTTTGAAGCCACATTTCAGGTTTTGTATGAAGAAAACAGGTTTGATGCAAAATTGCTTTTAGTTCTTGGCACAAGTTCACAAGCTAACACACTACTAAACAGGACTTTCGTTTTTCAAAAAAATCAGTCATCATCATATTCATTCTGTATTGTACTCTTTCATTCTTCGAAAAAATCATGATGCTTTTGAGAAATTACTCTGGAAGAAAACTTTTATTACCCACACGTAAATAAAGTTTTCTTCAACTACAGTTTTCTATATTTGACAATGTACAAGAAAAAGAGGTGACACAGGAAAGGAGATCTAGCGAGCCATGGTCAGCCTCAACACAATATATGCTGAAACTCCTTTAATGTAACAGAGGAAGTGAAAAGAGCTCATGTCACCATACACAGTTAAGGAATTCCTTCTACCAACTAGTAAATCTTACATTAAGGCACCCTGTAAAACACTACATAAAGGAATACAAACTGCTTTTCAATGTATGAAAGCACATCAACAAATTTCTAACCAACAGTATTACAACAGCTACTGTCAGGATAATTCTAAGATTCATACTGATAGGGGCTTAAAAAACACCACAGCCATTGTACTGTGAAACAGAACCATCTCAGTACAGTCCTGCAATGCATTTCTGTGTAGACTCCTAAAGATAAATGAACACACACCAAATCTGGCCTAGCTCACTGTATTTGTACGCAATATAACATTTGCTTCTCTGAGCAGCTTGCACAGGCAGATGAAAACAATAACAACAAAGACAGTGGAAGCATGCTGCTCCTAATATTTAATGTGTTGTTCTGCTCCCCCATCCCACCTTCTCCCCTCCTCCAGCACAGATACCCCACCAATTCATTAAACAGCTCCTGAATCACCAGTTTACAGCTCACTATGTGACAGAAGAGAGAACAGCTCAGAAGCCAGGCTGACATTCAAGCCTCGGAGTTGGTGGCCAGGCAGGGGAAGGCCAAGCACTTTGACATCTGACTCTAATCCATCACACAGACTGACATTTATAAAATTCATGTCTATTGCTCTCTCCCAAAGTTTAAATCCACTATTTCTAGTTTTTGAAAGAAAATTTACTTTTATTTTTATTAGTACCTACTTCACCTACCATGTTATTAAAGTCAAAGATAAGAACTTTAATAAGCCTTATCTCTCTCCAATTCCAGCAGGACAGGCACTGTTAACATCAACGGATATGAAATGCAACTAGCGATCTCATTTTGAGACAGCCAGACACCACAGTCATAGTCCTGAGGCAGCAACAATTAATGAAGCTCAACCATTTCTCGCTAAAAAGCAGCACAGGGGCAGAGGCTGAGTCATGTATTCCGTTTTCCTTAATTAAAAGAACAAAAACTTTGTACCGTATCTCCATTTTAATTAAACATTCTCTCTGGACAGCCAGTGGGGTATCAACAGCTACTTGGGCAATGTTTGAAACAAATTTGTGAGCTACACACATTATTATACACTTCCTCATAATCCTGCAAGTTAGAAAGTGTCATCCGTACACACAGTGTTTTCTCCATATTAGAGTGGTGCCACCAAACTAGGAAGCACCTAATTTTTAAAGCAACAAATTACAAATATTTTGCTCAAGTTTAGCCACTTTACAGACACTGATTTCAGCAATGATGCGACATTTTATAAGGAATGGTGTTAGAGAAGGGCAAAAACTTTTGAGGTAATAGGTATTTTCTTCCTCTGTTCCTATGACAAAGATATTTTAGAGAAAAGCTAAACTTTCTGCCTTAACATCAATATCCCATGTATTATAAACTAGAGGTTGGGATAACAAATAATTATGCTGCCAAGTATCTGCCTGTGGCAACCTCTTTTCCTAAAAGATGTTTACTCAGCTTTCTGTACCTGAGCTTAGATACATTGTGTGCTAAAACATAAATAACCATTAGGAAACAAAAGAAACACACAGAGACTGAAGTCTGCCACTTCCACAACTTCTGTGGCATATTTGTTCTTTTCTCTTTCCTTAAAAAAATAATTATCTTAATTCATGACTAGGCCACAGAAAAGAATTTGGTGCCAGAAGCAGACCTTAACTGGAAAAGAGGAATCTAAGTAAGAAAACTAAAACTGGAAGTTCCTGTTCAGCTCACTGCTTAACTTAATTCAAATTTAATTTCTACAGCTGCCTCAGCGTTTTGCTTTAAAGTTCCCAAAGTACCTGCTGTTGCATTCACCATGCTTAGAACTGCTGGAGGTGGCAATATTATGCAGCTCAGCACATCCTGAATGCTTGCACATCACCTCAAGTTTCCCCGTCTTGCTATAGCAAGGAACTCCATCTGACAAGCATTCCTGGACACCCCAGTGCACAGCTGCTGGGTCAGACTGCACAAACCCTACGCCACTGCCTTCTTTTAAGATATCACAGAATCACAGAATGGTAGGGGTTGGAAGGGACCTCTGTGGGTCATCTAGTCCAACCCTCCTGCTGAAGCAGGGTCACCTACAGTAGGCTGCAGAGGACCTTGTCCAGGTGGGTCTTGAATATCTCCAGAGAAGGAGACTCCACAACCTCCCTGGGCAGCCTGTTCCAGTGCTCCG
>Ga0065711_1035924_pt1 | contig 21662 bp, 16 predicted proteins | sample Hoacrofraction12_FD_59098 | JGI IMG/M metagenome (GOLD analysis project Ga0065711, IMG submission 59098) | Hoatzin crop microbial communities from Cojedes, Venezuela - Epithelial fraction 12 v2 (version 2) | ecosystem: Host-associated > Birds > Digestive system > Esophagus > Crop | place... | reverse complement strand
GTGGAGTCTCCTTCTCTGGAGATATTCAAGACCCGCCTGGACAAGATCCTGTGCAGCCTGCTGTAGGTGACCCTGCTTTGGCAGGAGGGTTGGACTAGATGACCCACAGAGGTCCCTCCCAACCCCTACCATTCTGTGATTCTGTGATTCTGTAAAGACTGAAGAGTTATGGCATCACTTGTGCTTGTTTTTTTTCTTGTTTTGTGATCATGCATGCAGCGCTCTGACTAATCAAAGATAGGAGGGAGTTGCACACTGTGTTGTACTTAACAGTAGATGAAGTTGTACGCATGCATGAAAACCAGCCGGGAAGTGTTCAGACAGGAATTTCTGAGTAGCTGATGAGGTCAAAGGTGGGAGCCACTTATGGTAGATTTGATCATCCTGCAATATCGGAAATAGTTTTGAGACTCCCTTCCCAAACAGAAGATGATCTGGGGCTGTGAAATTTCTGTCACATTGGTTCTATTGTGGTAGAAACAGTCCTTAAAGATCTTTAAAGACAGACAAAATAAAGCTATGTAAAATGTTATTTTCAGGCTGGAAACCAGATCCAGGAAGAATTCAAGGAGCTGGAAGAGAGTTTCCTTGTTGTCATCCTTCAAAAAATGCTGAAGGGGTTGGGATCCTTATTCTGTATGACAGAAAGAGATATCTGACTTTCTTGTAGTATGTATAGGATTTCTTCCTTCTGCTCTTCAAAAAACAAATGAAAATATCACAGAATCATCAGTTATACACAAGAAAATTATGATGTTTAAGTATGGATTTTGATAAGTGTGCCTCTCTGTACAGTGTGTATGAGATGAAAATCTGCCCACTCTCACTTTTCAAGTAATTTATGGAAGCTTTCAGCTCATACTGTGCCGTAGAGGAACTCTGCTGGGAATGAACACCAGTAAACCACTAGTTCTGAGTGTACTTGTGATATTTTAATTACAAATTCTGAATTTAAAGCTAGTCAGAGATAAGGGATTGCTGAAATTTTAGGAGGACTGAAACACACATGTTGTAAAAGTTCCTGAGATCCCCCTGCAGAAGACCTTAATTGTATCTACTTGAAAACTAGTCTGAAATCTCCATCGTGACAACCTATGGAGAGAGGAGTGTGTCTCTACCCTTCACAGCCCCCTTCCACAGGGATCTGAAACGTAAATTGTATGCTGTTTGTACCCAGTGCCGCCATCTGTATCGCCTCGGTCAGTTATAGGAGCTGCTTTTGTGAACACAGAAGTACAAATAGCACGGATCAGATGCAGTAAGACAAACTTTGATTCGGTATGATAGTTGTTAAAATAAATACAGCTTTTTCAGATATTCTGACAATGCTTTTTCAAGGTTTTTGTATTTGGGGGTTTGTGGGTTTTAGTTTTTTTTGCTTTTGGGTTGTGTGTTCATTTTTACATAAGGGAAGACACTAGAAACAATACATTCACAATTTAAATAGCACTCGCAAAAGTTCTTAAGAAGGACTGAACAGTGGAGCAGCTGGTAGCAAGTTAGTTTTCAGCTGAGTCCGAGTTTGTGGATTCCAGAGCAGTAAGGGTACCTGACAGGGAGTAAGAGAATGAACCTCATGTGGTAGATGCTGGTAGTATCAACTGGAGGATAAAATGCTACAGTCGTAAGGAGCAGTGTTAGCACAGTTCCGTGGATAGCTGGGTTAGTGAATTCCGCCCTGTACTGTGATCAGTTTGTGAGAGCAAACTCTTCCTTGATTCGGAGTATCGCTTCATTGATTAAGCATTGTCTAAGCTACTCTAAGCACAAGTGCTGGTTGCTGCTGTTCCCATTCTTGTTTTTTGTTAGTAGTATTTTGTTACTGTTATTAGAGCTAATTTAAGGCCCAGTTCTGCAGAGCTCAGTTCTTGGGAGGCTCAGGACTCTCCCATCCCCAGTTGCTATGTAAGGCTTAGCGCTGCGATCAAGCTGCAGCAAGTTAACAAGTTACCCTGCAGCTGTTGAGCTGGTCGACATCAAACCCGGCCAATGTATGATGTTTGAGTTCAATTGTATAGTCGTGTACTATAAGCTAAGACCAGATACTACAGACAGTCACCATGGTTCAGCTGATGAGTAGGAAGATAGGGAATTGATGTGGTTTGATCATGTATGTGAGTAAGGGCAGCAAAATACAGACTTAGGGAGGCCTAAGGACTTCCCTGATTCTCAACAGTTTTTAATTTTTCTGTCTAAGTCTAGAGGACTGCTTTTGCTGAGGTCTTTTTTTAAAATCTGTTGGGCAAATATTGTAGGTACTGGTGTTGATTTGTTTTGTGGAATGACATTCATGGTGCTCTTGAAATGCTGATTAGAGCTAGTCACTGCAGTCAGGAAGGAAGACAGTAAGAATTGCGGAAAAAAGTTGTCATTCCTGCAGGTGAATGAAGACAACCGGGAAAGCATACCTGGTTTTATTAATCTCAGTCAAATGGGGCACTGTGTCCTGCAGTATGCTAAAAAGCCACAATTGTCTCATACAGTAGAAATTAAGACTGATTCAGACACTGTAGTTCACGTTAAAAATTTAAACGCTGCAGGCTGTAATTATAAAAAATCAGTCAGTAATGCTCGTAATTAGTTAATACTAGCAGACTCCAGAGTAAGGGTGCAAGGACTGCAGAAAATGATGCATGTGGTGAACAATAAGTTTGTGTGAAAAGGCAGGTACGCCTACACCCTACAGAACAGGGTGTTAGATAGGATCCGTAAAATCATTTAATGAAAATTTGGCCTTAGTGCCATTTGAGGATCTCGTTTATTTCAAGCAAGGCTAATGCTTAGTGGAATGAGCTAATAGCACTGCTCAGAGATAATAATAAATATGGGTAAGGGGCTTTAAGCTTCCCTTTCACACCTTCGAAAGTTACCTTTTTTCTATTTTTTAGCAAGTAGCCTTCTGCTATTCCACACCTTCCACACCAGTTCCCATTAGAGGAAGCTCAAGATAGCAGCTCAGTTGATAGCAAACCAGACAGTTTTAAAGTTGAGCTAGCTAGTGATCATGTACTCAAATACCCACAATCACTGCTGTGACTTTAGTGGATAAGGTATATAAGTATGTTGCTTCTTGTCCTTCTGGCACATTGTCTCTGCCCTACATGATTTCTTGTGCATGTTGGGCGGTGATAAGGTGAACTATGTTTTGTTCAGAGTAGCAAAATGGCAAGAGTTCACACTTGCTGAGAAAACTGAAATTGCCCCATGTATTTCCAGACATGTTCAAAGGAAATAAAGTCAATGCTGCTTTATTGCTTTTGAAGTCTTACCACAGTGTTTGTGTCTGTGACCTCAGTGAAGAGCGAGCAAACAGATGAAACCTGGTAGCATCTTCTATTAAATAAAACAAAAATAATTGAATAACAAATGAAAACAATAAATATAACAAACTGAAACATTCCTATCAGATCTCTGTCCAAGAATTTTTAAAAGGTAATCTCCACTAATGTTTTACCTGTAATGTTCACAGATAAACTTTTGTTGTTTCTGAGAGAGATAAGAACAGCAATATGTGGTTCTGATGTGATAAGGCATCCTGTATTTCTGAGCTCATTCAGTTGACTACTTTGTTTAATATCCTTCATGCCGGAGATGACAAACATCAGAATTCCCATGACCAAGAACTCCCAAACAATTACAGTACGGGAAATAAATTGAGATATTGGATAATGCACTTGCATGCTGTGCATATGTCAGAGGGCCCCTCTCTGACGTGGAAATGTACAATCTGCTTGTTTCTGGGATGCCAGTTTTGTGTCTAGGTTCCATTCACAATCAGTGCAAATAGCAGCACAACATTTCTGTTTCTTCAGTGTGTAATAAACCCATATTGAGAGATTCATAGCCTGTTGTGAGTGGTAAGCAGTAAAGAGCACAGCTGAAACATAGACCGTTTCCCCCTATTGCACCAGCTCTGCCAGCTTGCTCAGTTTGAGCATGGGTCGTGCATTACAGGATGATTTTCACTGAGACCCAACCACTAGAGCAATACAGAACCCGGCTCCTAGAGTAATGTGTGTGAGAATCTCCGATATGTCAGGGGTAGGGTAAGGTTGGTAGTTTAAATTTCTACATGTGGTGAAAACTTTAGAAGTGTCATGTAAATTCAAAATCTGGAAAGAACCCAACATCAATTTATTATTTCTGTGAAATTGCAGAAATTAGTATATTAGAATATTCACCCCTTTGGGAGAGTTTGACTTATGATTTAGGAGGATCAGCAATATCCTCATAATATCATGTAATTAATTATTTTCCATGTATCCAGCCAACTCTTACTGAGAATCCATGTAGCATAGGTTCACACAAATAAAACCCCAGATAATGCAAAACACAGAAATTAAGTTAAACAAATATGTCATGAGACTGATGTAGAAGGGAGGAGTACATGTGCATAACTAGTCCATAATCTAGAAAATCAGAACTGAGTTCCCTTTTTTCCATTGCTTGGAGAGCCTTAGAATATACATCTGTCACTGAATCTGTCCTTCAGTTGTGTGAAATCTTTCAAAAACATGAGAGGAAGAAATGCATTCTACAAGTCTTGCCTTGATTTTTTTTTTGCAAGGTCACTAGTCAGAGGTTACTTTCTTTGCAGTTACCTGCAGAGAAGTCAATTACGAAGGGAAGAACCCTTTACTTCAAGGCTGTAGAAGCACTGAGTAGAGAGGGTCTGCCTCAAGGAGCTTATGCAAACACTAGTAAACTGAACTTTTTTAATAGTCAAAAGAACTGACGTGATGCAGTCAAGTAAGGAAGGGAGTCCAGAGATTCAGCAGCCCAGTGTAGTGCCAGATACAGTAGATGCCATGTCATATACTGTGTCTTTCTCCATGTACAGAAAGACTCAGAAATTAAGTATGCTTTCAGACTTCATCACAAATAACTATTTGTTAAAAACACATCACAAACTGTTATTTTAGCCTTCACTTGAGCTTTTTGGGTGACAAACCTTTTAAATGTGTTTGATAAATATGATATAACATTAATATATTTGCCACTTGTTAGTGGGGAGACACTAATTACAAAACAGATTGCATTCATAACTCACAATTATTTGTCTAGAACCTGTATTCTCATTAACTACTTGCATTGAAATAAGTGCTTTCCTTTGAAATGTTCAGGTATTCTTGGTATTTTGGAAGCTTATTATGGGAAATAGATGATGTTTGGATGGAGATGACGTAACCCTTACAGAAGACTTTAGCAGATGAGTTTTAGGTTTTGTGGAAGCAAGTTAGGAAGCTGAGTTGGCAATTAAAATGAATGTCAGTCTTCCAGTTCACAGGCGTGTGTGAATGGTGTTTGCTAACATCTAATTGTAGTGGTTTCAGGTTGCACATCCCCTTCTTTTTCCTGTCTCGGTTCAGACTGGCTCTGGATTTTGAGGTTCAAAAAAGTACAGATGCTTTGCAGAGGAAAATTTATTGCTCTCAACAGAGGAGCACTATGGGATCCTCCTTGATTTCTAACAGCTACATTCTTTCAAGCTTGGTAATGTATTTAGTGATAATGAAAGTAAGTAGCTCATTGTGTTGGTATGAGCCAGGTGTAATGTAAATAGGCATTGTGCAAACATGTTCAGACTACCAAAGCAAATTATTTCAGGTTGATTCTGGCCTTCTGTAAATACAGATTTACAACCAAGGGGAAGATCCTTGTCTAAAAGTGTACTACTGTTATCTGGAGATCTTCCCAGAGAGCAAAATGTATGACTGCTTCCAGGGCAGTATCCCTGCTTTGGCAGAGCCTATGGCAAATAGTAACCAGTTGATTAAACCCTTGAAAACAATTGTGTTTAGAACTAAGCTCATCAGGCTGAAGATTGAGCAAACCATTAGAGGAGAGCAGCTTCCAAATGATGCACATACAGTGTCCCCTTCCTAGACCTAGAGTTCTGCAGCAGCATCAGAAAAGATCGAAACACTGCCTGTCGGTTAATGCACTGGTGACCAGCAGGCAGACTGTAAAAGAGCGTTCTGGAGGGGAATCACTAGCACACTGGAGCCTATGTGTTAGCTGAAAGCCATACTGTTTAAAAACATGATTGAATTGATACCAGGTCTTTAGAATTAATGTTAGCCCCAAGCAGAGACACATGTTGGAATGCTGACCACTTCCCTGTGGTCTCATCACTAACCCATCCGCTTGTTATCAGGGCCTGGATGTGTGGAATCCCCGGAACTGTAATAGTAAAGAGCTAGTGAGCATGTAGAACTGGGCAAAGGGGAATTACTGGAAATTTGAGACCCCTCCCTGCATCTGCAGAGCAAACACATCTTATAATTGATGTGTATTTATTTAGTGTTACTAGTTACAAATCTTTAGTAAATAGTGCCTCAACAGGTCAAACATTTAAGGCACAATGAGTCATTCCCCAGCATTAAATGAGAAGCCTTGATCCCAAAATTTTTGACTGAGGCGAAGAAGTGTTTTAAATGTGTATCTCAAACTGCTTGTTAAAATAAATGCCTATGGTATGGCTGGGCTGAAAGGATGAAAGAGAAAATTCACTGGCCTTTTAGACTGGAATGTACATTGCCTGCTCCAGCTTCAGGTTTTATTTCAAGGGGTCTGGTTTTACCCGAACTGACAGCAACTTGGCAGAAATTTTCCTCAGTGCATTCTTTTTATATAGATTTACCAGCTGTAAACTCAGAAAATGGACAAATGAAACATGTCAGTGAGCCTGTGGTGTAAGTCTCCATCTGTGCCCAACCCACAAAATGTGATTAGTCAGCTGTTGCCCCAGCCAGAAAGTGCTAGCTCCTGAGTTCAGGTTGTGGTAGCTTGTGTGTTTAGCTTGGGAGATTCCAAGTTCAATATGCAGAGTGCCAGCCAACATGACTACTCTGTTGGAAACAGAAGGCCTGTCAAACAGAGTGGCCTCCTCCCTCTGAAGAAAAGGTGGATGTGTCCAGGAAAAGAAGGACAGAATAGACTTATACCTGTCTTTTCTCCATCATGTCTTCTCTCCAGCTTTTATAAAGATAACTTGGATATGCTCTCGGGGAAGAACGTGTCAGGTTCTTCCTTTAATTTATGATATTTCTGCTACCACAACATTTTAAGCTCTGTATTTCAGCATAGAATCGTGGAATGGTTTCGGTGGGAAGGGACCTATAAAGATCATGTAGTTCAACCCCCCTGCAGTGAGTAGGGACATCTTCAACCAGATAAGGTTGCTCAGAGACCTGTCCAACCTGACCTTGAATGTTGCCAGGGGCAACAGGGGGTTGCCCCTCTGGGCAGCCTGTTCCAGTGTTTCACCACCCTCATTGTAAAAAATTTCTTCCTTATAGCCAGTCTAAATGTACCCGCTTTTAGTTTAAAGCCATTACGCATTGTCCTGTCACTACAGGCCCTTGTAAAAAGTCCCTCTCCAGCTTTCTTATGAGCCCCCTTTAAGTACTGAAAGGCCACAATAAGGTCTCCCCTCAGCCTTCTCTTCTCCAGGCTGACCAGCCCCAGCTCTCCCAGCCTTTCCTCCCGGCAGAGGGGTTTCAGCCCTTGGATCATTGCTGGGGCCTCCTCTGGCCCCGCTCCAGCAGCTCCAGCTCTGTCCTGTGCTGAGGGCTCCAGAGCTGGACGCAGGACTCCCAGGGGGGGTCTCAGCGGGGCGGGGCAGAGTGGCAGAATCCCTTCCCTTGCCCTGTGCCCACGCTGCTGGGGATGCAGCCCAGGGGACAGTTGGCCTGCTGGGCTGCCAGTGCACACTGCCAGGTCATGTTGAGTTTCTGGTCAACCAGCACCCCCAGGTCCTTCTCCTCAGGGCTGCCCTCAATCCATTCTCTGCCCAGCCTGTGTTTGTGCTTGGGATTGCCTCAACCCAGGTGCAGGACCTTGCACTTGGCCTTGTTGGACCTCATGAGGTTCACATGCGCCCACTTCTCGAGCTTGTCCAGGTCCCTCTCAATGGCTAGCATGTCCCTGAGAAATTCAGTCCACTTTCTGGAATGATCAATATTACTAAAGCAAAAGCAGTTTGATAAATTTAGCAGGTTGTATTACACAAAAGACTTCTTAACAGGTATTTGCTTGCGGTGAGGACTGGCAGTTGACTAAGAGGTAGCATAATCAGAAATTTAGTTGTTTAATAGCTCTGAAATAGAAAGCCTATTGTCCAACTTGTGCATATGTGAAATTTTTGAGCGAAAAATCAATCCTTTCAACTGTTACAACTCAGCGGATTTCTGTTGGCTGATACTGTCTTTCTCTTTTTTTTTTTTTTCCCTGGGACAGCTTTCCTTTTTTTTTTTTCCTACTTTATTACTCTTTGGCAGTATTTTGGTCACCAGTGGAGTATTTGGTTCCTTGCCACATGCATGGTGTCCACAGAGGGGATTAAAACTTTAAGCTCTTGCTGGACAGTTTGATGGAAAACTGCACACGCAGTTCTAATGGTCCCCTTTGTGGGTAGACGGATGGTTACACTGTCATAGGGGTTTTGGTCTCAAGGGCTGAGAGCCTTCCTGCGTGTCATATCCAGAGGTGATAGACTTGCAGATTGTTGTTCACGGTGGACAAAAGGAAATGCTTGTACCACTACACAGTGTTACGTAAAACATAGACTGTGTCTGCGTGTTAGTGGCTGCTCTCAGTGCTGCTCACAAAAGTGATTTCATACTTCAGGTGGAGTCCTGTGGTGTGTGTGTGTGCCACATAAACTGAGGTGGCTTAGGATATCCACTCTTCATGTTAGCAAATGGAGACTCCATTAAATTTTGCAAAGACTGATAAGTTGATAGTATTATATCCAGCCAGAGCAGCGGAAGAGGCAGAATATCATTACATGTAAGGGATCTTTTCTCTGTGCAGGCATTGTAGTTTAGATCTGCAATAGCCGGAAGTGCTTGGAATGGTTATGAAGTGGTGGGAAAAAGCTTTGAATCAGCATCACCTAAATCCCTGCTGTGTCCAGAAATTCTAAAATTTATAGATGCATGCTACTGAATTCTGTAACCCCCTTTGCCGTTTGCTGGTATCTGTGTCTTTATTGTTGTCTAACAGTGACCAGATGGATGTTCAACCAAAAATCTATCCAATTATTTCGCCTGTGAGTAAGAAGATAACGATACACATGTGACTAAGCTGCCTGTGTCCTTTCCTTTCAAACCAGGTAGTGTGGCATTTACAGCTCCGTTTCTAGGACTTTTATTCTTACGGCTTCCTGTATTAAAGAGCCTAAAGCAGCATGAACGTAGATACTGCAAATAAATACAAACAGTTCTGTTTTCTCTCTTTGAATTTGACATCTCCAAGTACCATGTTCATAGTGTCTTTGTGTGAAGGCTGAGGTAGATGCATTGGTGAAAAAGCAGCAGATTTCATGTAGAAAGATAAAGGTGATAATGTAGAAGAAGTTAAGAAGACCCACAACCAAACATTATGGCCCAGATCTCAAAGCACAGACATAAGTTTACAGAGCTCGATACAACACCTATCAAAGGATAGTAGAAGTCACAATATATTTCTGCCATTGTTTCTTGGAGATCCAAAATATCTTCTGAGTTGTGTTGCACCGGAGACCAGAGAAGTCATAATATATTTCTGCCGTTGTTTCTTGGAGATCCAAAACATCTTCTGAGTTGTGTTGCACTGGAGACCAGAGAACTGCTGCTTTCTTGCAGAATAGATTCAGGAATGGGCTTGATCTGACAGAATCTTCGGCCGCACTGTTTTGTTTTTTATTACTAACTGGGCAAACATGCAACGATTTGTATTGATTATTGATCAACTGTTAAGAGAGTTTGAGGGATAAGCATTAGTCTTAGTTGATCATTAGCTCAACATGGTTCATTCTGTTCCATGGATTTATAAAAGGCACTACAAGTAAATGGCCTAGTCCTGTGTAAAAGGGGTTGGGTAGGAGATAAAGGGGTAGTGGATTATAAACAGTGGTGTTTTGTTTTGTTCTGTTTGAAATCAACAGGTTTTTTAAAAAGCACAATGAAAATGTTTTATTAAGAAAAAATCTGTTTTTTGCAAGAAATATTGCCCCAACACTAGTGTGGGGCAGTTGAGATAGAAGTGCCCTGGGCTAGAGAAGTCTGCTTTCTTTTTACAGCTACAGGAAGTACAAAAAGAAAGCACAGTTGCCAGTGCAAGAACTAATTCCAGATTTTAAAATCTTCCTATTGAGAAATAGTAGTTTCATAAGCAAGGAAATGTGTTTTTCATAATTATGATCAATTGTTCCACCTAACTCTTTCTTACTGAAGTTTAGCAAAGCTAAACAACCTTCTACATAAATAGTAATGTCAATGCTGTTATTTTTTATACTATGTAAATGTGACAAGAGCTGTTTTTCCATGTTTTCAAAATCAATCTTTACAATTTCTGTACAATTCCCATACATTGTCTCTCAAGCTAGAGAGTATACGGATGCACACATCTCCAGTACTTCTGGTCTGCAAGCTATGCAGTTCTAATGCATCTATTAGTGTAGAATCCAGAAATCGTATTTTGCTAAGCCAGCTCCTGTTCTTCTTTTTTTTTTCTTTCTTTTTTTTTTTTCCCCCCTCCTCAAAGCAGCGTGCCGTTCAGCACTGGTGGAATTTCCTGAAGGCAGAGCGATGTTACATCCCATTACAAGTCTTCCATGTGTTCCACAGTACATGAAAAAGTTGTGCTGTCAAAAGCCAAATTTCCACCTGTTGCCTTTGAAAATGCTGTCTTGTTTTGCCTGGAAAAGGAGGCAGGGCCCCTATTTGATGTTTCTTATGAAAATAGCAATTTGCGTAACGTGCACAGCCCATGCCTCTGAATTCCCATGTTTGTTGACTTCTTCCAAGTTTCACATTGTAACTGTTGGCATCCTGCTTTGAAGTGATGAAAGACCAAGAAAGCGTGCAGAGGTGTGATAAAAAGGGGAACAGAGAGCTTGCCAAACCCTGCAGCATTTTGTACAGTTAAAATGCCAATAGTGTCCTTTTGCTCTTGGCTATGATACTTAACTTCAGCTACCCAATGGGTGTAAGAATGAGCTTGTTTCCATTGAAAACATGTTTGAATTGAACTAAGAGTCTTCTCTGCTCTTATTTTTGTAACAATCCTTGCAAGATGCCTTGCAGGGATCATAGCCTATCATCAGTCAGCAGGAACATAAAGAGAAATTTGAGTGTAAGACACATGTGTACAGCAAGATGGTTATACTTGTGATTTCTGAAGAGTCAAGCTAAAATTTGCTATAGTTCCTTAGTTAAAGAATGTGTATATTAAAATGTTCCAGGCCTCCTCTTTTTGTCTCCTGTTTGTTTGCGTGAAAGCAACACGCTTGCTTTGTTGTGAAGCTGAGCGGGTAACACATTTCCTGCCGTGTGTCCCACTGCATTGTCTAAACACTGAAATATGAATGTCCTTCATCTATGAATTACCCTTATGCTCTTGATTTGTAGTCACACTATGGTTTTGACCATGCTAGTCAGATCCTGAGATTTGGACTTCGGAGACTGAAGTGGTTGTAGTGATGTGGCCTTTCCCTGAGTTGTGCAGTGCCCCTGTCACTAGATGTAATGGTAGTGCCCTTCCATGGTAGATGTGACGTGTGTTCTGAAAATCAGTGTCAGGAAAGGAGTTGAAAAAGTTAAATATGAGGACCTATGCAGTGTTTTACTGGCCAAGATCACTCAGTATTCCTGATACCATATATGTAATTTCTGTTCTTGTTGATCATAAGTACTTTTCAGGATACTGAGAGGAAGATTTTTGCATGTGCTTATACAATATCATGAAGTCCATATCTTCAGACCAGCAGTAAGGTTACTTCATTGTTGATTACAGGGTTAAGAATATTGCAGCAGCCCCACCGCAGACCAGAACAAGCACATTTTTCCTGAGCAAGTAGACTTCAGAAAGCAGTAATCAGATTCTTCAGGACATACCTTCTACCTCAGAAACGGTATAGACTGCTTTCCTGTCTCTAATTCAAGAAATAATTGCACATTATTGTACTTAATTATGTATTACTGTATTGGGCAGGGAAGGTATCACATTCTCTGCCATAAAGCTTGACAAGGTTTGCACTGACTAGCACTACTATTGCTTTGAACCAAGTGAGGGAGTAATCTCACTCGTTTCCAGATTGATGCTGTGGGATCTGAAATCAGATTCTGAATCTCTGTTCTTAATCGCTTAATGTTCTAATCTCCTTTTGTTTGTTGATACAGCTTTGGTTTTACTTAAGGAAGCGTTGCGATTTTTGAGTCCAAGCGCAGGTAGTGCCTGAAGCAATATAGGCCTTAGTTCCCGTTCCGTCTTCTTTTCTTGAAACAAAGATTAATCCATGACTGAAGCGTTAGTTAGAGGAGAAGGCAAGATGTAACAGAAGATTGTTTGTGGTATGGACTGCATATGTTTGCTGACTGTGTGTTATGTAGGGCAGAACAATCATTTAATGATGGAATTCAGACCTCAGTTTACAGCCTGCGTGAGGCAGTGTTTGATGGTTCAGTGTTCTTAGCTATGCAGAGGTGCAATAGAGCATCTGTCCGTCAGCGTGGATGTACGCGCTCCTGCAAGGGAAAGGGACAGGGTAGGGAGAGTCCTGCAGGCTGACAGCTGGAGCACACTTACCTGTGGGAAAGTCTTCAGTGCGCCTTCTCTCTTAGATTACCATGGCTAGAATCAGGCTAAAAATGCTAAAGAAAAGTGTTTATACTGATTGTCCAAAATTTCCACCAATAACATTACAGTAACAGAAAAAAATGCAGAACAACATACGGCTTCTCTGGTACCATGGCACCGTGAGTCTGAGTTGTGTCTAAGGTGTAGGTATCCTCTACAGAGAATGGAAGGAATAATTTTAGGATCATCGCTGTGTACAAGAGGCTCCAGCAGTATGTGAAAGTGCAGGAGTGAAAGACAGAACTACCAACCACTTAACTTCCTACTCCTGCCTCTTGGCTGTTATACCCTACAAATCTCCACGACACAGTGATAAAGAGCTTTTCTGCCATCTTTTAGCAGTCTGCAATCCTCAGCCTCACAGGTTTTATTTCTTTGCAAAACCAGACTTAAAAATAGCAAGATGGTCTTCATGGTTCTTAATCAGTGGGTTAGCACTGCATGAAGGAAATCCTGTCTCTATAGAGCAAATTATTTGCCCTTGCTGTAGTAGTAATCGTTCTTAACTTCCTAATGTTGCCTGCTTTCAGCTCAGGAGGCCTTTTGTGAAAGTATCTCTGTTTTGCTACCTTACTCATAGGCAAAGCTTCCTGTGTGTCAGGAATGACGGATTTTTCTTTTTTTTTTTTTTAAATATATGAGTGTGTTGGAATCTGTGACTTCTGCAACAGCTATGACAAAATGCAGGCTAAAGAATAATTTACACTTGCTCACTCTCCCACTTTCTCACTCTTGATCTTTCAGTGCTGCTCAAACCTGAAATCCCCTAGCACCTAATTATGAATCATCAAGGAGAGGTTCATGCTATTTTACTGACAGTGGGCCAAAGTGATGTGTGTTACCCTCTTGCACCAACTGTCAGTCTGACCCACACTCAAGCAATTTTGTTACTCGGTGTGAAAAGAAGAGACTTTAGTCTTGTATTTCTAGTGCTCACTTGAAGTTGTCAATTTTATCCTGCCCTGTCATCTTAAATTCTTTCAAATGAAGTGTGACAACATAGCTGAAAAGTGTCGAAGGTCGTAGCTTTTTTTCATAGTATCTGTTTCCATCTCTTAGGAGGCTATTAAAAAAAATGAATAACAACCTTGAAAATAGAAAGGGAGTACCTGTATAATGAAAAGCAATCTCTTAAAAAAAAAAAAGACAAATATTTGTGTGATCCAGGATAGGGTGGGAGGGGAAGTTAAAGATGCAAATTCTCCTTATCTCTTGGTTTTTGCCTACAGTTTTGTAACAGAGAGAATTATGTATCTGCTGCCATGGCCACAAAGGGAAAAAATGGATGAGAGTGAGATATCACATTGCAGAAAATTAGTGTTCTTGCTGCTGTTACCCCTGTACACAGACAGAACCTTGGGCCAGAGTCATGCCAAGTCTGGCTTCTCACCCAATGGATTATATATCACTGCAGCAGCACATGTCCACGCCAGTCTTTAACACACTTGGCAGTTAAATCTAGGGATTTGATTCCCACACATTACCGAGAAGCTTAAACCCATGCCATTCATGACTACAAATATATTTAGGAACTTTTTGCTGTCAGGAACATGTGGAGAGGAATATCTGTCTGGTTGTCAGTTGGGTTTTACGATAATCAATTCTGCTAATAATGGGTGCTGTCTATTATTAGGCTTCAAGCAGTGGACTGAAAGCATGCCCCATAATGAATAAAAACTTAGTTCGAAGGAATTCTTTTGTTCTTACATGTGTTTGCTGTCATCTCCTGAAATGTTATTAATTTCCTTTTGGAAATGGCTACAACAGTCAGAGCTTGATATTCTTGCCAGCCATTTGGTTTAAATAAACAGCTGTATTGATTTACTGAGATGCGGGGCCTTGTGCCAGTTTTTTCTGTGCGCTGCTGTTGGAGTAGGAAACGCTCCCTGACGCGGTATGCCCTTGACTAAGCTGTATCTTGGCTGCTGCATCCTACCATATTCAATTTCTTTCAGTTTCTTTCTACAGGTGAAAGTCGGCTGGCCATTAAGGAATGTAACGATTTATAGTGTGAAAGCTATAAGTTACCAGCTAGCTCTTGGTGTGGTTCTTTTCATCCCAAATCTGCATGTTTCCTGGCCCCTCAGGGGATCCCAGCATTTCCTTCTAAGCTGCTTTAAACATGATTCTGCATCTCTGCTTTTTGTATTTTAAAAAGAAAATGCCTAGAAAATGGCTTTCTTGGAAACATTTCCTTCCAGAGACTAGACTAGAGCAGAAAATGCAATTAGAATGGAAGGCACTCACTGAAGTTTTAATACCTCTCTCCTTAAACAGGCTATTTCACCACTGGGAGTAGTATAGCTAAGGCAAAATAGACTGTAAAATCCATGTAAGAAGCTGGATAAATACATAAGCTGTGCTCTTGAGCTGGCTTTGTACCGCCATGGCAACAGCGCTACCAAGCTAGCTCAGATGTGTTTGTGGGAACTGATGCCATAGGAATGATGGCAGCACAGCTCAGAGGCTGCCTCCCTGCCAGAGAGCCAGTATCCTTTCAGTGCATCAAACAAGATGTCCCAAGAAATGGCCTGATGATTTCTGAGGCCCCTCAGCACTTTGAAACACAGTTGGTGAGTGAATAAGCCAGCTGGTTTTGGGCTTAGATGGACATCAGAAAGGTCTGGCATGTGGGAGCTACGGAGGAAGATGTAGATTTTAATTTCTTCTGTTTGTTGTGAGTCAGGATGACTGAGGGCAGCAAGCAGCATCTATTGAGTCGAGTGGCAACTGCCCCTTTAGGAAGGAAGTAACCTGACTTGACATAAATGCTGTGCTGCAAATGTGAGCTTAAATTAGGACTTCCAGTAAATTCAGACTGGCATATAATCAGGTAGGAAAGAGCAACATAGGAATCTTTATTCTAGTGGCTTATGATCAGCAGTCAGGATTCATCTCAGATGCTGAGTTTTGCGATTAGTTGGTATTGCACTTGGAACTTTCTTTGCCTTACCTTTCTGGACTTTGATCGTGTCAAACACTTCAGGTATGCGGGCTCAGCCTGTCTGCAGAACCTTGCAGCATCTCCAGAAGCAACAGTATCTAAAGCAGCAGCTCCCTTTGGGGCTCTGTCATCTGATCTGGAAGTTGATTTTTGAAGATAGACTATGCTATTTGCAAATCTGCCAATGGAAACCCGAAGTCCAGCGGACATGGTGATATGTTTTTGAATTCCTTCTGACACCAAACTGTGATAGAAAAGGGAATTGCTCTGGAAGCCTTGAAAGTTTTCCAGGGTCTGGATTAGCATTCCTTGACTTCTGGTTCTTGGGTCACTGCAAATGTATCCTTGCTTGGAAGAGAGTAGGATGTGCCAGAGCAGTGACACAAACCTCATGCTACCCTTGGTTTTATATAGTTCGTCTCTACTAGTTTTATTCTAGAAAACAGGATAGCGCTAGTTAGAGCATGGAAAGTCCTAGGCTGTAGGCTTTGCTGGGGGCTTTGTGGTTGGCATCTTTTGCTAGAAACCCCAGTGAAAGAGCAATAAAATCCCACAGGCAGAAACTTCCCCTGGATCCCTTGGTCTTTTCGTGGTGAATCTTGCAGCTGCAGGAGTCCAATACAGCTTGTCTGCCCTTTCTACCAGGTGAACCTCCTGTCCTTTGAATAGAGACCAAGAGATCCAGCCATTTTGTACTGAGAAGATTTGGTGTATTGCTTAGCTGCTAGTGAACCGAGCTGGAGAGAAAGAAAAGCTTGCAGTTTTTTTGATTCATTCATTCAATCTGTAGCATAATGGTATATCATACATTGTTATTCATTAGGGACTAGAAACAGAATTGTCCACCTCATCCCATTTCCTTAGACAGTAAAAAAATTATTTGTCTTCAACTTAACAGGTAGAACTGGGCTACGAGGATGATGAGGGGACTGGAGCATCTGTCCTGTGAGGAAAGGCTGAGGGAGCTGGGCTTGTTCAGCCTGAAGAAGAGAAGGCTGAGAGGAGGACCTAATAAATGTTTATAAATATCTGAAGGATGGATGTCAGGAGATGGGGCCAGAGTCTTTTCAGTGGTGCCCAGTGACAGGACAAGGGGCAATGGGCACAAACTGAAGCATAGGAAGTTCCATCTGAACATGAGGAAGAACTTCTTCCCTCTGAGGGTGATGGAGTCCTGGAACAGGCTGACCAGAGGGGCTGTGGAGTCTCCTTCTCTGGAGATATTCAAGACCCACCTGGACGTGGTCCTGTGCAGCCTGCTGTAGGTGACCCTGCTTTGGCAGGGGAGTTGGACTAGGTGATCTCCAGAGATCCCTTCCAACCCCTAACATTCTGTGATTCTGTGTAATAACTGGAGTCTTAAGCATTCTCTCCCCATATTAGCAGGAAGGATGGGGTATTCTTTTTGTATTATTATTGTTTTGCAATAATATTTGGTCATGTTCATAGAGCTGTTGCAGCATTCTGGTCTGTGTCTGATGCTGAAGTTTGCATCTAGCAATGCTCATGCTGTGTTACATCATCATTGGTTATTTGTGGCAACAGTTTATAAAGCACCATCCCGTCAAAAGGTGATGTGTTCAGTTACTCCTCTAATCTGGATAAGAGTGATGCCCAGAGACTGGCCAAGGACAAGACTCTCCTGTACCAAGCAATATAACAGCTCTTCCTCACAGATTTATTAGAACAGTGGCCAAAGATGCAGGCAGGGTAAATAATGGAATGGTGACTTGCCAGGGCAAATTTTGGGATGATTAGTGTTGTAGTTTAGAATTATGCCTTTTTTTTCCCCACTTTGATCTTTCGTGAATATTGGGTTCATGGCAGAAAATTAGATGCCAAGCTGCTTCCGGCTTCTGTTCTTTATTGCCAGTTCATATTCTGGATTTAATCTGAAATAATCTTCTCTAGACGATGTAAATGTTTTATTTCCAAGGTGGGTCCTATGACCATTTGCTCATTGTGCTTATAAAGCCCCCTCACATTTTTATAGAGGCTCTGTACTTGTTTTAATAATGGTGTAAAAATGTCCCAGCAAGATTGCAAATCCATTAGCAGTTTGCTTTTATCCTTACTCTTTGTGGAGGTGGGAATGGACATTCCTTTCAAAAAGAGACTGACATTCTCCAGACTCCATGAGGGTTGTCCTTTGCCTATAAGTGCGTGGTACAGTCAGCTGGATCCGCCCAGCATGCTGGCAAAGCCTGCAATGTAACAGCGCTCTAGGGCAGGTTTTTCTGTTTGTCCAAGAACCACCAAGTTGTCTGGAGAGCAACAGAAAGACCATCTCACACACCACACACATTGTCACTGTGATAAAAATGAGGCTGTATTTGAACTGTTCTTCTGTAGTTTAGGGCTCTTGATTTTGCTTGGTGCCTCCCTCAAGTAAGTGCATGGCAATGTGCATATGCGTGTTCTGTTTTGTTGTGGGTTTTTTTCTTCCAGTTATTTTGCAGACTGTCTTCTCCCATCTACCCCAGACTGCCAGTGGTCTGGGGAGCACGGGTTGAAGAATACTGGTGTAAAAGTGTGCTTCTGTACTAACATAATAAGCAACAGAAAAGTGATATACTTCTGAGATTTTTTTCAGTGATGTTATTTCAATTCTTTTTTTCAGAATTAACTTCTGCTTTTCTGTCTGCCTCTCTGATGCTGTCATCCTCGAGTCCCTCTACATGTCCCAACCTACAAATTCCATTTTGGAATGGAGTCTGAATACTGAGGCGTTCTTCCACGTGCAGGTATGAGATTTTTTTTTAGTGCAGTAGTTACTCATTTACCTGAGCTTTGTCACAGGCTCTCAATGCTATAAACTGTCTGAAACAGATTAAAATCTTGATAACTGACAGCATAACAGAAAGTTATGCCAAAAGATAAGTGATTATCCTCAAACCCATAAATAGCTTGTACGTTAACTTAAATACCTCAAAGGGAGTAAGTAAAACTGTTTTTGCTACCACATTCGTGTGCCTCTATTGCTGTCACTGAATTTAGAGAGACATAATTAACAGAATAATTAATCAAACAGCTACTTTGTAGTTTTCCTAAAAGTGAATCAACTTTGTTTAGCTTCAAGACAACCAAGTTGAACAGAGGCTTCTGTCAGAGCCACTTTAATTATATTTACCAAACTGATTAAATTCTCTCCCTCTCTTCTGACCCTGTGCATGAAGGAACGGGAGGAAATCTGCATCACTCTCTGTGGTCTGTAGTCCTCTGCACGCGTGTTCTAGGCCTTATTCCCTGTCTCTAAGGCTTAAAAATGAAGAACAGTACATTTAAGCAGTCTGCTGCTCTGCAGACTTGAGATGTTTTATTTTTTTCAGCTGTGGATTTGTGCAGTTATTGTTTCAGTGTCTTTTGCTACATTTTGGGAAGTTGAGAAATTATAGAAATCATTTGGAGAATGAAATTTAGACAGTAAGCATTGGAAAAAAAAATGTAGCCTTGGTAAGTTGATTGTGTACGAGTAATTTTTGCCTTCTACTTTGCGTGTAGATCTCATAAGGAAGATGACCAGTAGTCCTCATGTATGTGTTACGTGTTTCTAAAGGAGCTTTCTTGTTTATCTGATAAAGAGCACATTCTTCAGAGAATGGCAATGGCCCACAGGGAGCCGTTTGACATCTCTGACCCTTGGTGAGGTGTTACAGAGCAAGCTAAGGTCATTCTAGAGGTTGTGTTTTGATCCTCTGTTCCTTTAGGTCGGCACTGAGTGGAGGGGATTAAGGGATTGTTTGTAGCAGTCTGTATGAGGGGTCTACTGCTGGGGATAGCCTTGAAAAGAATGTTTGTCATTCCCTCTGCCTGCTGTGGGAAATTCATAGGATCACTGCATTAAGTGCTGGGATTGCTAGAGAGTCTTAAGCCAGAAAGAGCCTCAGGCAAGATACATCTTTCTTATCTAGCTGTGACATTTCTACAGGAGGTGCTGGTTTACAGAATTTTGATTTAAGGTACCTGAGTCATAGAGAATTGACACATTTGCTGTGCTTTTTTCAAGTGATTTCTCCTATAATCTTAACTTCAGATTTTGGGGTGGGTGTGGGGGAAGTTAAGCATTTTGTCCCAGGTCTTCTTGTCACTGTTCTTGCTCACGTGAAACTTCATTTGTGGCTATCTGGATCACAATATTTAGAGGAACAGGACCTTGCCTTATAATTTGCTATCTGTCCCAAAGCCTGCATTAATTAACTAGCTACCACATTCATGTGCTTAAAAGTCCCTTTACTCAACCTACAGGTGTTAAAAAGCAGTATCAAAGTGTGGGTTTGGCTTGAGGGAAATCAAGGCAGTGGAAACAGGAGATTCTCCTGGGGCACAGCTCCCAGTCCGAGGCATTGTTCACTTTTGTACTGTCAGCTGGGTGCGAAACCTCCTGTTCTCTTTTTTGTAAGTTCAGCCCGTCCAATGCAAAGGATGCACCCACACAGCATGATGCAATATAGCCACAAGAAGGCTGCACTCCTCCACATATGTCAGCTATGGTGAGAAACACAGTTTATTAGCTGGTGTGATTCAGAACAATGCAAGTCTTTCCACTTCCAAGATCTGAACTGGCTTACGTATCACACGGTCTGCATACAAAAGACACTAGGGGTAAAAAACCTTTTAACAATTTCTAGCAGGATTTTAAACATACACATTTTTGTAGCTTCTACTTTGAATGCAATACCCTGTTATTTTATAGAGAGACCTCTGCGCTTGAAGGTCTCCAAGTGCTTTCAGTTTACTAGCAAATTTCTCCTCTATTGTCCCCTTTGACTGTCATCATCTTTCTGCGTTACTTACCTGTTCTGTCTGCCAGTGGCTGACAGTAATGCAGTCAGTGTCAAAGCAAAGAACTTTTGATTATATTTGCTCTGCACTGTACGTACATACCTTGAGAATAATGAGGAATCTTCTGAATTAATTCTGCCTACTAAGTTCTGTGATTAAGGACAACAGTATGGCATAAAAATCTCTGAATCTCAAATGAGAATTTTGCACTTGAATATGTGATGAAGAGAAATGTTCTGATTAGATCTTTAGTATATTGTGGCTTCATCATTTTGCATCTTGTATTGCTCAAGCCATCAGTTACTAAAAGCTGTTTGGCACAAAATCCCATTGATATTTCAAGAAATTAATTGTATTGCTTAAAAACATAGTACCGCCCTCAAACCGCCAAAAAGGAAGCAGTTTTGTGTTTGGAAGATGAATTCAGTGGAACCAGTCTAGTTCACAGGTGGGAGGATCGTTCTTGTCTTTTCATTGCTAATTGTGTTACAGAACTGGTTTCTTTCAACAGGAACTTATCATGAAATAATCAAATTATGAATAATTTTGTTTACCAGACAGTTTTTCTTTGGGAATAATCTAATTGAAGTCTCTCAAAAATTTATCACCTCAAATACATCCTATTGTTGGTTTCCTAGCCCTTCCCGATTAGTGCTTCTTTCATGGGTTTCTCCCTCTTACCCTTGATGATTGTTCCAGAAGAATAATCTCTCATTATTTTAATGTCTTTCCATTGTGAAGGCCTGTCAGTTTAAAGATAGAATTCCATTATAATTTCCTTGTGCTTTCCAGAAGCACAAGTATTTGAGAGAATACCTGCATGTACAAAATATATTTGTACACAAAAAATGTGTCTGTAAATATATTTAAATGTTTGTAAATAAACACAAAATATATTTGTAAGAATGAAGACTGGAAGATGTTTGAAAACGGTTAAGTTATTAGAGGCCCATGCTGCTGTCATCACAACAGAACGTGAACATATTCCATGTAAAATAGCATGGCCATTGCAGAGTATCTGTGATCTTCAGGGTGTGTTCTGACTTGTAGTTTCACGTAACTATAATTGAGGTATCAAATTCATGTAATAAACTGGTCGCTTATGCAGTTGAAGAATTACTGTATTCACAGAATCACAGAATCACAGAATGGTAGGGTTTGGAAGGGACCTCTGTGGGTCATCTAGTCCAACCCTCCTGCCGAAGCAGGGACACCTACAGCAGGCTGCACAGGACCTTGTCCAGGCAGGTCTTGAATATCTCCAGAGAAGGAGACTCCACAACCTCCCTGGGCAGCCTGTTCCAGTGCTCCG
>Ga0065711_1035923_pt1 | contig 21662 bp, 15 predicted proteins | sample Hoacrofraction12_FD_59098 | JGI IMG/M metagenome (GOLD analysis project Ga0065711, IMG submission 59098) | Hoatzin crop microbial communities from Cojedes, Venezuela - Epithelial fraction 12 v2 (version 2) | ecosystem: Host-associated > Birds > Digestive system > Esophagus > Crop | place... | reverse complement strand
ATGGAGGGCGGGGGGGGGAAGCCCCGGTGCGTTGGCTGCGCAGGGCCCGGGGGGTGACGGGCGCGCGCGCTGCCGCTGTCTGATGGCGGGGGAGTTTGCGGGGAGGTCCCGTCGGCGAGGGGGTGAGATGGGGAAACAGGCGAGGGACGGTGGGCGCCGCCGCCAGCTCCCCGGCCGAAGCTCCTCTTTGTTGGCAAGCGGGTGTTTCCGTGGATTTGGGGGTTTTTTGTTGTTGTTGTTGTTGATGTTCTCGGTTTTTTTCCCTAGAACCGAGGCGCGCTGGGTTCTGCGCAGCCTGTGGGGACATGGAGGTGCGGACCTGTGACCGGAGCGCACCCGAGGACCTCGTCTACAGCCGCAGGAGAAGCGCTTGGGAACGCCTGGCCGCTTTCTGGTGCAGCGTTAAACCTGTCTGACTGTAGGTTGCCTCCCAATGGTCGCAAAATAGTAGAGAAATGGAAGGCTTCTTAAGCTTAAGTTGGTTTTAGCTGCATGGAAAGTGTTTAATCATGCCAAACAAATGCCAGTTTTGTCTATCGATTGGCCTTCTAACTTTGTGCTCAGTGGCCTACAGAAAGGTGGTGAAGTGATGATGATTTGCATGCAGCCTAAGCCACGGTCTTGGCAACTTTTGAAAATGCGGAATGATATTTGCCACGCGGAGAGTCACAACAGCACTCCAGTATCGGGCATCCCAGAATTTTTTGAGAGTGCTCTGTGCAGCCGTACTCTTTGTTTTCCAGGGTCTGACCACAGCAACTTCGCACTGAAACTTGTAAAACAAAATTCCACTCTCCCACCTCAGCCCCAGAGGAGTCAGCCGTGCAATTTTATTTTTTTTAATGAAACAGACTTCCTCACAGATAACAAGTTTGATGAGGCAACCAAGCAACATCTAAGTAACAAAAATGAAAGCTTGCTAGATACACAACATATCATCAGTACTCACAGCAGTCGGACATCCCTTTTTTTCAGCCAGGTGATATCTGTATCCAGTTATTTTCAGAGTGAGAATTTCTCTCGACAATCCTAGTAACTTGACCCGTGCAAACAGAGCAAGGAGCAAGTATTGCTTCTTCTATGAAAAGCATATGAATTGTAGCCTGCAATATAGCGATGCATATTTTTAAAGGAGCAAAATTGTAACCTGATAGAAATTAGTAATTTGTGTGTGTGTGTTTGTGTGCACATATAATGTAAAGAATAGTATTTTCTAACTTTGCCTTATTGTGCTCATGGTGAACATGTGGTAAAGCTTCTTACACTTGTAGGTGGAGAGCATCAAAGCCGAAGCCAATCCACCCTGGATATGCTGGCGCAGGTGGAGGGTTCTTCCACCTTCGAACTGAGGGGCAGCTCCGTTAGTCCAGCGGCAGCCAGAGGATGTTCATGTTTCTCTAGATCTGTAGTAGGAAGCCTGCTGCAGTGAGAGGAGGTCTGCGAAGAGCCTGCATAGAAATAAAGCACGGAGACATTAAGTGAGCCAGGAGGATACAGGGAGATTGAGGGAGAATACAATTTCCTTAATTTAATGGTGGGTTTTGGTTGAGTTTTAGAAGAATGTATTACTTTTCTCATTCTCAGCAATTGTTGCAGCATATAGTGTCATAGTTGATTCATTCTGAAGCAGCAGAGAAAAAAAAAAGGAAGAAAAAAAAAAAGAAACATGATTTCCAAACCATGTCTCTTTATAGGTCTTACGGCTTGACAGATATATGGACTCTCTTGTAAGATGCACATGGCCTTACAGAAACCTGACTTTCTTCTGCATAATGTTCTGTGTTATACCAAAATACGTATAAATTTTGAAAAGTAAAGAGATAAAAGCAGCAATGATATTCTTGGAAACAAACCAATCATATTTTCTGTCAGAGGGTTGCAGTACATTACCCAGCTTGCAAATCTGAGACCCTTTGGAGGGATGTATATTGTCAGAACAAAGTGCCTCTGAGTTATTAAAAAGTACAGATGTGGAATTGTCCAACAGTTGTAATTTTAAATAAGAGATTTGTTGGCAAGCTGAAGTGAATGCTGGAGCTGTCTCTGAGGCACTCATGTGCAATTGGCATGGCTGTCGGAACTAATAACAAAGGAATTAACCAGTCAAGGAGGTGCAGAGGAAATATGAATTATTCTACTGAGAAAACAAACAATTGAAATCAAACTAAAGGTGCTTCCAGAGAACACTGGTTATCTGGGCAGACGTAAGAAGGATACAAGAAGGGAGGAAGTTCTTTCTGTGACAGAGACAGCAGAAACTGTTTTAAAGATTTGAAAGAGAGGAAACCTGTTTCTTTGCTGAAGTGGTCCAGGGTAATTTTCAATAATGGGGTGGGTAGATTTTTGGGGTATGTCAAAGCTCTGTTCTGGTTATAATCACTCCACATATGCCTGATGTCTTTCCCTTCTTTGGAGCTATCATCAGTAATCCTTCCATACCAGACCAAATCTTTGAGAAGAGCTTCAGCCCCACTGGAAAGCTGACCCTGTGCTTGTTTGAATAACAGTTTTTGTAGAGGGCAGCCAGTAACTTTTTTTTTTTTTTAACAATTCAGTAATACCTTTTGAACTTGGTCCAGAGTGAAGAACAGACAAGATGACATCGATGTATAGCAGAACTAACGGAGCGGTGTGCAATTGTCTGTATCTGCCTACAGTCAGTGAGGTTTAAAGAAATATGGAAGAAGAAAGGTATAATTTCTGCTTGTTCATTGCCGTATTACTGGGCAATCTCAGCTGCGGGTGAAGAAAGTATGGGTAAGTCTAAAGTAAGAAGAAATTAAAAGATACCTGTCTTGGAAGAAAGACAGCACGTTACATAGATCCTCACTTGCTCAGTGCAAACTAATAGAAGAAAATTTTGAAGGACTTGAAGATCTTGAAGTAAAAGAGAGAGCCAAAACTACAGTTCAGCAAAATGAGTTGCAGCAAATAATCAAATACAGTACTGGAGGTGTTTGACTGAGACATAAGTTTGAATTCAGAAATCAGAACTGAGGGGCAACCAACTACATGTGGATTGGATTTCATAGTTTCTCTAGATAATGCATTTTTGGAGCTAGCTTGTACCTAACTTTGGAGAACTAAGGTGTTAAAAACTTGCTTAAAATCAATTCTGAATGGATAAATAATAAAGGAGCATACTTACGAGGATTTAAAATACTTATTGACCTTATACCCAGTACTGGCATTTGATGATATTTCCAAGTATTCTGCTATTTCAGAAGGTATCAGCTATGTTTAGTGATAAAATATTCTAGTCATGAAGAGAAGATTGGAGACTCATATAGGTGGCTTTTGGGCTCCAAAAGTAGTTTTGTCCAAAGAAAGCAAACAATATCAGAAAATGTGTAGGCATATCTGAGGATCAGAAGATACTTGTGGACTCTTAGTAAGTTCAAAGTCTCAGCTGACTACAAACCATATCAAAGCTTACACATGTTTTTCCTCAGACATAACTGCTTCCCTGTATTTACTGTAATATTGAAAACTTAATATGAAACATGTTCAAGAGAATTTAACAGTAATAAAATACATCTTGCTGAAGATCCCCATTTGATCCACAAGATTAAAATCTTGGGATGATTCAGAGATGCCGTTTTTTTGGCTTGTTAGCTTTGTTGCAGGGAATTGCTTAAAGCACTAAGGAAAACAGACCTGTTTGGTAGTTCAAAGCATGAATATAGATGGTATCTATGTGTATGCGACATGTGTGAGACATTGAATTCAAAGTTTTATTATGTATCAGGAGTTGCTTATCTAACCGGTGAGGTTTTTTTCATTAAGTAAGAGGAAAAATTGAGGAGTGTGAGGATGATTGTATTCCTATACCATAATCATCATAGAGGAAAATGTAGTGTGAAGAATACAGGAGCTACCAAGCCCACAAAAACCCTTGAAGTGCATTTAAAAAGACATAATTAGTGACAAAACCCTATAGTTTGATGGCTCTAAATCTCAGAGCTGAAGAGACAGTACACTTGCACGCACACAAGTACTAACTCCTGTTGTGCACAAAGCTTGACTGATGGTCACAGCAGTACGCATTGCCAGGAGAAATCTATAATGAAAGACCCTATATTAGCTCTTCTGATCTGTACAGAAACTCATTTATCAGCTAGCCCTGTTGATGAATCTGCAGTGGGTTTCAGAATGGATTATGGTATGACACAAGTAACAATGGTTTTCTCACTGAAGCTTCATGAGGAAAGTCAAAGTGATGCAAAATGTCCTTCTCAATATTTATGTTTGGATTTGACAGCCTGTATAAGTGAACTGGGCAAAGCATAGTAAAACAAAGAACACTTAAATCAACTGGCTTCCAAAGCACATTTGGTTTGGTATTAACTCGGTTAATAGGAAGGTTGTTGTAGAATTTTCTTTATAGAAGAGTTTGCTAAGATTATGATTATAGAAGAGTTTACTAAGGTATGAACATCAATACTGTGATTTTTTTTAAATTGTAAGGGTAAATTTCATATTAATAATCTTACTAATTTTAAAAGAAGCCTCTATGTTCATATCTCAAAAAAAGTTATTATTTTCTCTACATATTTATGTGGTAGCATGACATAATGTATCAAATATTTATGCATGCAGCAGATACATCTCAAGGCCATTCTTGCAGATTTGAGTTTAAGAATAATACACATAAATACTGTGCAACTAAATGCCTTTGGTTGCAAAAATACAAGGAACTAAGTCAATTTAGAATAGCTAAGTCTTCTTTAGTTCCAAAGTTTGCTTTTTAATGTTTTAAAACAGTTTTCAAACAGCAAAGTATAGGCAATCCTTTAACTGAGACGGAGAATTGCAGAGAACAACAAACTGTTGTATGTAGTCATTGAGTGGACAACAGTCACCAAAAGAACTTGGAAGCTCATGTCATCCCATAACTGTCTGTGGAATCACTAGCTTGAAAGAAATGTGTAAGAAATCCCACTGTAAGCAGATGTAGGGTTAATATTTTGTTGCAATCCCCAGGAAAGATTATTTTAAACCCTGAAGTATTTGGCTTAATCTTTTTTTTAAAACTCTTCACATTCAGGTATTTTATAAATGTTGCTCACATAATTTCCCGTAATTCCTTTTAAAATCTCACTAAATTATTCCTACTCATATGTAATTGGTGTAATTTATGTTGAATTTATATGAATGCTATTTGTGTGTCATTTGTATAAATTTCCATGAAATCCATTCATCATCATCATCATCAGTCGTCACCTTCCTCATCCTCTTTGCTAGGATCACAATGCTGCCCAGATATGTCAGTGTGTTCAGGACCCCTGTGTGTTAGGAGAACTTCTGAGTAGTCTCTCTAGTGTGTGGCTCTAAGTAAAAAGCAAGCTCTTTTCTAAAGACCTCACAAATTGAAAAACATTGCATAGCAAGTCTGTAAGGCAGGCAGAACAACAGGTTATTCTAGTGTAATTTATCAGTGTGCCTAAATCATAGATGTGGTATGCAAATTAGGAGAAGCAATCAAAGAAATTGCATCTTATGCAGTTGCAGGATTGGGTCTTACGTGGGAGCTTGTCTCGAAGGTGCTGAGTGCCCTCTGCTCTGACTAACCCCTAATGCGGGCTGAGGGTACTAGGAAGAACTTGTCCCGTTTTGAATCAAGCCCTTTGACAGCTTCAAGAAAATCTCTGATTATAATAATTTGTTTTATAATGTGTCACTCTACACTTATGAAAAATGAGTATACTTGCTATAATTCAAGTATTCTACAGATACTTAGCTGTACTAAAAGTGGGCTAAGTATACTAAAAATATATTACTTTTCATAAGGGTATAATTTTCTAGTAATCAGAAGATACACTCTGATTCAAAAATTGCTATAATTGTTAATGTTGGTGAGAATTCCTAAGGCATCAAAGGAGAGGAATATTTGTGGTATGAAGCTGCAGATAGGTAGTTGAGATCATCAGTGTTTAAACCATCAATGATGCACCTGCCGAAGAGATTCACTAAGGGAATACTGCAGTGTGCCAGATGGCTAGTATTTTTGCAGTTCAGGGCACCTTTATTGTCGGTTGCCTAGTTCAAAAAACCCTTCACTAAGGGAAGTGAGACTTGCCCTTTCCAGAAAGTGCAGTATTAATTGCTATTAGTTTAAAAGCTTCATTCAGTTTATTTTTGTTTAGTCCCCACCATCTGTCTTGAGAGTCCTTAGTGTTGTCGTTATTTCTTAACAGTTCAGGTGTTTGTAACACAGAAGAAAGTACTAGAGGAGGCAAGTAGGAATAAAACAAGGGCCCAAATGAAAGACAGATTAGAAGGCAACAAAGAAGACAGGCTGGGGATGTACATGAAGTGATAAGAAAAGAGCAAGCAACCAAAGTTAAAAAAGCAAGAGCTGTTGTTGGAAATAAAGAAGAGGGCAAGGGAAGGGTGATGAGCAAGAAACAAACAAAAGTAATTAAAAGACGAGTAGTAACTAGGTGCAAGGAAACAAATCAAAATTGCTTGATGATGGAGCATTTTGACTGGGGTAAAAAAGAAGTACTGAGGTTTAGGACAAATCATAAATACTTGGGCATCTAGTGAGTTCATACTCACCCTAAGGAACAAAGAAGACAGAAAGTTGACTACTCAGGCTTTATGGTGGAGACAGAAGCAAACCTTGGCCGAAACCATCAACATTTGCATTTAGTTGTATAGTGATCATGCCAAGGTCAGAAATATTGTGAGAGTGGATGGGAGCTGTTAGGAGAACTGTCTGTGGCTTCTGAGAGCACAATCTCCTGTGTCTGGTTGACATACATGGTCTGTGGGATGGCAGGAGTTTTTGTGACAGATCCCATGCTGCAAATTTGACTGGAAAGGGTAAACTTCCCTCTGCTATAAATGAATGTTGTTCTCGTGGTCTTGTTGGAGGGGAAAACTAGCAAAAGATTTTATAATAATATTATTTCCCTTCTGTTCAGCACCAAACCTACTCACTTAAGGTTCAGACTAGGCAATGCTATATGTAGCTTTTCTTATACAGCGGTAATGATGTTTCTGGTCTGACCTTCCAGGCAACCGGTCTTGAACATGTTAATGCATTTGCCATAAATAAATTCTTAGCAGCATTCAAACACTTTGTCTCTAGCTCGATAGTTCTTTCTAGTGCCACCTGCAAACACCAAAAAATGCCAGAATCCAGGACAGCCTGTTCTCTCAGCCCAGGAAACTACTCCTTCTACGCAATATGAATATTTAGACTTTTCTGTAGGATCTCAAAGGTTTGTGTCTCTTTCTGAGAAATATGCTTCTCTGATGTCAGCATGCAAATTGCATTTGTGTTTTTAATACTGCCAAATTAGCGTTTGCTTCGTGTAAACTTTGATCCATACTCTGTTTTTCCTTATGCTGTTTCAACTGTTTGCCTTCCTCTGCCATATTCAATAGATAGAGTTATTTTTTAGTCTTGCTCTTTCTCTGTGATTCTTTCCAGTTATTTTGTGACCACAGCCTTTGCTGACTACTGCTTTTGATTTAGCTGTACATTTGTGCAAATATACCATAGCTACCAAAGCAATACGAAAAACAGATTTCACAGAGACTTATACAGTGGCAGAAGAAAAGGTCAAGATACTGCACATTTCTGACAACAGACTTTAGTTCTCTTTCATGTATTTGGTAAACTTTTGTTTTGCTGGATGCATTATATGAGAAAATTTTATTGTTCTGTAGCCAGGTACGCAAATTGAACAACCCACAACAATCTGAAGAAGGTAGTTTTTAAGATCTAGATTGAACTGCTAGTACTAGTTAGTAATTCTCTACCAATATTCCTCTATTATCATGGCTGTGATGTGCTGTTTCAGTGATGTGTATTCATGTTTTCTCCGTATTATTTTACACCGTATTCCTCATACACCCTCTCAGCAACAAACTTCTTTGGGTGTAGTGACCGTTGGAAAGGTGTCTTCATCTACTCATTACCTTTATTTCAAGTTATCTCAACATACATAGAAGCATTTAACCTGATAAATGATAAAAAAGTGAAGTAGTAAAAAATAACATGCTTTTATTTTAAAGATGTATAGGCTGGATCATGTTCAATTATTGCTAAAGTAAATTGGAAGCTAGAAATTACTCCACAATCTGCCTACAAGATATTGTTTAGCTTGAGTTCTGTATTTATCATGTAAGCTTATAGCAATGTCTTCCAAGTGGATGGATCATTAGTAATTGCCAATTTTAAAGTATTGCTGGGTCAGAAAAAATAGTTCTGGTCCTGCAGACAGTGAAATTACCATGGTTATGCCGGTTATAGACAAAAGGCCTGGGCTAGTACACCTCAAGGCTTTGATCCTATAATTTAGCTAACACAGGACTCCAGTAGGGCTTCCCTCCTGGTTCTGAGAGCTTATATTGATCCTTAGGCATTCAATGACTTAATGCTACAGGCAGAGAAACACACAGATTTTCCTGATGTTTGCAGGTTTCAGGATGTTAAAATTATGCAAATTGAGCACAGTTTGCCCAAAAAGCAAATTAGCATTTTGCACCTGTAGCAAGCATAATATGTGTATTTCAACGAAAGTATGAACATTCAGCACATTTTTACCTCATTAGCACTCCAGGGGTAGCAGTGACTTAATTCTTTGCTATTGCAAGCTCTGTAGCTGCTACCCATAGACATTTTACAGTTGTCCATAAAACACATTTGTCAAAAACAGGCATAAATTTTTTGAAAAGTATTGGGAAGCCAGGGTAATGATTCATTCCTTTATAGAGTGAATTACCCTGTTCAGGGTATAAAACCTTTGGCATCCTAATTCTGTGGGGCACAAAAAGGAATGCCACTCCCAGAACTGGGCTGCCTGGCTTTGTAACACTTCAGATTTGGAAGCAGATACTTGCTATTCAGGATGCAGAAATCAGAGAGCACCTGTTCGGACCATATGAGACTGCAGTTTGGAAAGGAAGACTGAGATGAAAAAGGCCTAGGAAGATCATGATCCAAACCCCACGGAAGTAAATGGACTTCACTGTGAGATGGTGCAGAATGAAGGAAGGGAATGTAAAATCCCATCTGTTTGTGTGGTTCTTTTGGTTTATGACAGATTTATTGTTGGATGGAGAAAGTAAGCTGCAAAGTCTTCACAAACTGATAATCACTTAGATATGAGGAGTAAAAAATTGTAGGTTATCATTACATTTTGCCCCAATTGCTGTATTTTTTCTCATATAGTTGAGTTAAAGAAGATCAAATATTTTGCAATGATCTTGTTAAGTTCCCTGTTACACTTTGGAAAACCTTGTTTTGAAAGCTCTCTTGTAATTCGCCTTGAACTGTCCTATTATACGAGCAATAATCCTTCAGGACAGCTTAGGGTTTCTTTCTCATTAACAGAATTACTAAAAATGTTTACCTTTTATTAACAATGCCTGCTTTTCTCTGAGTAGTCCTCCTGCTGTTCTTTTCTGGGTTTGATTTTGTTTGTTTGCTATTTTACATAGACTTTAGGTATTTTAGGGTTTTAATGAGTTGTTTTATATGGTAACTTTCATACAATATGCTTTGCTGAACATTCATCTAAGTCCACAACTGTCCCTGTAGATGCTATAGGTACTTCTGAGTAACATCTGAACTTTTCTTTCTTTTGAATATTCACAAATCTGTTGTTAAAACATTTTGAAATTCAAATATAGCCACATTATAGCACATCAACTGAGCACAACATAGAGCTGTGTTAACAATTTTCTCCCTTATTGATAAAGTGTTCACTATCAACTTATGTTAGAAGGTTGACAGAAATTATTAACATATAGCTCAAGGTACCTTCTCAATGCACTGTTCAGAAAAGCTAGGAATTTTGGGGGGATGTATAGAGAATTTAATGGAGAGCAATACTAGGAAATAACATAATACAAATATCAGAATACTATATGACCTCATGTAAAAGGTTTGCTGAAGTATTTGTCCACCCATCTCAAAATACATACTGCCAGGCTTCAGGACAGATTCAGGAACAGGAGAGGAGAATCGATGGCAATGCTGGGACATCACAGGATCTCTCATAAAAAAAACGAAAAGACTGAAGTTTCCTCTATGAAGAAGAGTCATATGAGTGAACACTTAAAAAAAAAGCAAATGAGCAAAAAATCAGCCCCGCCAACAAGCCTCAAACCTACAGAATAGCCTAAAAGAGAATGGATTGGAAGTTATTGTTTCTTGTCATATATAATGAGACAGATATTTGGTGAAACTGAAAGGAAGCTGATTCAAATCTGTGTGGGAAAATTCTTTTTCACACAGTGTATAATTAAACCACGAAAAGCATTTGTGCAGGTTGCTACTGAGGCCAAAGTCTAAGCAAAATTCCAAAAAGGTTTAAATATTCATATAATGATGAAGAAATTGCAAAATGTTTATAATATTGGCTGCCAGCACATTTTCAAGAACTGGTGAACTTCAAGATGCAACCAACTCCTTAGCAGTTTTATTAGGATTATTATCTGCCATAGTTGTAGCATGCAATTTTAAACACCTCAACCTGACCATTGTGAGAGACAGCCTGACAAACTAAAACGACCTTGATTCTGTTCCAATAGGGAACTGAGAAGAGCTTTTCCACCCAAAACTGGACTCATGTGTTTGTCTTCTACTTCTTTTAATGGGTTTTCTTTCTTCCCAGTATTGTTGTGTTGCTGCATCATTTTGTAGATAGATGTACATCTGTTCTGCTCATGCAAGGGTTAGCCAGCTGTGTGCCAGCTGTTAGCATAGCACTAAGTCTGAGCTAATGAGCCTTGCTGAGGGTTTTTTTTCTCCATGAATGTTCCGGGGGCTCTTAATCAGCAGCAGATTCTCTGCTGAGTGATGTATGACATCGTTTTCTTTGCTCTCTCATTCTTGTATAGCTGTACGGTACTGTGTATTTAGCCCTCCTATTTAGTGACCTGTTCAGTAAACAAGTATAACCTATTTAAATTTATAAAGTGCCCATAAGCAGATGTGGATTTGAACATGATACATTGTAATTTTATTCATCAAACCAGGTATCTTCAAACAGAATAGCATCTTCATTATTTGCCATTTTTTTCAGACCTGTGTGACTTTTATTACTCAAGCTGGACACATTAATATTTTCACAAACAAAAAGCATAGATTTGAATGTTACTGTGAAGCAAGTGATAGGAGTTGTGAACATCTAAAATTGAATTCAGGACTGATGGTTTAAAAATATATATTAATGGCTGCAAATATTGCCTGCAGTATTCATCCTGCTCTGCTCATAGCAAACAACTGACTTAGGGATTTGGGGAAAAGACCTTCTGATGTAGCATGTTTTTTACTTACATAATTAGGAACAGGCAGCTACTGTTTGCAGTATCAGAGCTTAAAGATTATTAATACGTCCGTTCTCCCTTCTTTGCATTTGAAAGAATTTATCACTCATTAGTACACTGTCAAAGACATGCCTTGGTCTTGTGTGCACTCACAGGGAAACCCCTGCCAACTCTTTTATTTGCTGCCAGGAAGCCAGTGAACAGAAAATGTGGTTGTTTGTGTTTTTTTTCTTTTAAAGCATGGAAAAATAATAAGCATTATCTTTAAAAGAAGATACCTTAAGAAAAGGAACTGAAGTTATGATCCTAGGCAATAAAAGGCCTGTGTACACCTGTCAAGACTGTGGTCAGGGACTTTCAATGTCCCTCCCTAGAGACCCGTGAATTTCACTTGTCCTCTCTCCACTGTCCTCATACAGTTCAGGAAAGGCATGCTGAAAGTTGACTAAATAACTTTTAATGGAGAGTTTTTTGGAGTTAAGGTATGGAACCTCTGCTACTACAGGACATACCTACAGCACGCTGAAGAGTGTGATTCAAAGGTCCCTGAGCTATTCAGGCGCATTTCCACTGCCTTACAGTGGCCAGTGAACACACAACGTGTTCTCTTGAACAGTTTTTCAACCTTGGGTTTGATCACGTGTTCCTTCATTTTCCTCATAAAATTATTCTCAATCCATTGCCATCGTTAAGGCATATGAGAATTTAATAGCACAGCACCAGTAATGGAGTAAATCAGTCTAATAAATATTCCTTGTGGCATAAATTACACAAAGTAGTGTGGGTCCTCTGGGAACGTAAGTGAGGCTGTGACAAGGAATTTCTGTTGCATAAATGCTGGCAGTTTTCCCCATTTAGTCAGTTTGAGAAATGCCTATATTACATAGTAACCTTCATATTATATGATGATTGTGGTGTGAGTACAAATGCTCATTTGTAGGAGACAAAAATATTTTCCTTTGACGCATTTTATTGAAATAGATGAACAAAACTTTAAAGCCAGGATTAGTGGTAGGACTTTAGGACAATTACTTAGTGTGATACATAGGTTAATGGCAGTTGCATGGTCACTTCCTTGCACATCACATTGAATTATTATCCTTTTTTGTTTCTGAAAACATAATTAGTCTGTGATGGATGGGAGGCTAAATTCAGTACTTGGGGTCAAGCTTATAATGGAATAGCTGCAGATACCTTTTGCATTTTGAAACATTAATTTGCATCCAGTCTATATCAAATCTTTTTAGCTTTTCAGGCCCTGTAAACTTAGAAAGCCACAGAGTGTCCTCATGAGGGAAAACTGATAATACTCTTCAGTCTCCTCTTGTCCCTTTCACGTACCTACTGTACAACTGAGACTTGTGGGATAAACCAGGATAGAAACAATGTCCCTTCTACTTTTTATTAAATACTGCTTTCTATTTTTAGGACCTTGACATTGAACTGGTGGTAATCGATACATCTCTTGAGTAGAGCTATAATGAAAAAGAATAGTCTCTAGCATTTGTTTGGACTTGATGTACTTCACTAAAATTTACATGCGAAGTTGACTGAAAAATTTCTAATAAAATACAGTGGAAATATGCAAATTCGTTGAATTTGAAAAATTACAGAAATTTGTTGAATTCTAGAAAGCTTTTAGGTGAAAATGACTTGTTTGACTGTTAAGTTTCGTGATTATCTGTGACCCAAATGGGAAGGAACTTTAAAACCTGACATTGTGAATGAGACATTTTAACATAAGTATGTTTTATGAAAACATTAAAAGCATTCAATTTTGTTTCAGTGCAAAATAAAAATAAATACTGAACATTTAGGAGTTTCTGTGAAATATGAAATGTTGGCTTTCTTCGTATTCTCTTTCATACTCCTAATATTTTTCAGGGCATTTTTTCATAAGGATGTTCATGTAACATGAAATTCTTCACCATTCAGAGAATTAAAAAGAAGAGTTGTACAATATTTAAGCCTTATTTGAGGCTGTGAAATAGGGAGGAGGTAAAAGATACACATTGTATAGGCTATTATGCCTAGGCATAAAGATTAATTTTTCCTAAGAAAAATCCTACGTATTTATTTTCAGAAAAAAATGCACTGTCAGAAATTTTAGCACTGATTTATTTTAAACATAGAATTTGTCTGCTTGAATTGAGACCCTGGGCTCTCTGTACAGCTGATGAAGAAAGATAAGCTTATTCAGGAGACACTGAGAGCAACCCTCATGCACCTTTGCCATGGTGGCAGCTTGGCCATCTCCCCAGAGCTGACTTATCACACACCGCGAACAGTGTGCACTGCAAATACAGAACACTCAAAACAACAGCAGTTGGGAAGGTTTCTGTAAACTGATATATTTTTGAACTGATCATTCATAAGAATGAATATGAGTATCAGTTGAAGTCTTATCTTCTTGCCAAATACATCAGCCAAGGTGAATGATTTTGTCTATCTCCACACAGAAATTAAAAATAATTAGAGAAGGAGTGTCAAACTATTTCTGAGAACACGCAGCCGTATTTTAAGACTACACCTGCATCTGGGCATGCATCAAACACAAGCAATTTTCATATCTGAAGCTTTTTTCCTTTTAACATATATAGCATTCAAAAGAACTCCATTGGCTTTGATGAATTTAATTTTTTTTTGCTATAATTTAAACTGTGGACTCTTACCTTGCTGCTGTATCCATATTAAGAGATACACTTTCAGCACATAATCATCTTTAGAGATTATACATATGAATACCGCAGACCAGCAAGCAATCAACTTATAAAAAAAACACTTTATTTAATCATTTGGATCAAAGTAATTTCTTTATAGAATAAGATTTTTTTCTTCATAAATTCCTGGAATGCAGTTGAGAAGATCAGAGCTACTTCAAGGAAATATTGAAGAACATGCAAATCTTTTTTTATTAGTAAAATTTAAAAGAACATTCAAATGTATAGCTCCACTAAATAGATAATACTTCATTTTCATTAGTGTTAGGGAGCCCTGGGACTGGTAAGGGCTGACAGTGTCCTCAGGGCCCTGGCAATTTGTGTACATTATTTGTATTTAAAAAAACCTCATTGCTCATTTTTGCCAAGGAGCTCTGAAGAATTTGTATGTTGGCTTCTATTCTTAGGTGATTTCTTTCCCTAAACAAACCAAACAAACCAGCTAATAACAGTCAGTAGAACATCTGGTAAAAAAAGTGAAACAACTCTATAGGTAAGTATATGTTATGTCCAAATGAGCATGCATATTTAAAGAAAACCCTTGTCGTGAAGACGGAAACGACATTTGCATAATGATTTTACTGCTGCTGCGTGACTTATGCTATAAATCTTTAATTCTAAGTGAAATTCAGTGCATCACAAATATACAGAAAATCCAAGTTCTTTATGATTTCCTGGCTAACACCCCCCTTCAATTTATTTATATAATGATATTTTACCCTCATAGACAAGTTTTGATAACCCTCCATCTCCCTGGATACTTATGGACAGTTTTGAAATATTGAGTAGCTTTGTTTCCTAGTTTTTGTATCACTTCAAGCTATCCATAGTCTAAGTTAATCAGTATTAAATTCCCCTGAACCATACATAAATTTCTTTCTCCAGTTTCAGCTTCTTTTTTTCTTCTTCTTCTTTTTGCATATTGCATAAGTATTTCTAATACATGAAATAGATAAATGGTTTATAATCCTAATAAATCCTGTTCAAGAAAGATTAAATTTCTGCACACTTACCACAGAATCTGCAAGGCTGCATTACCAGTACCAGGGCAGGCAGACCATGGCTGCTCTCCGATACTGAAGTTATTCAGGTGTCCTCTGATTTTCCACCTTTACTTTTTAAAAAATTTCAGGGAAATCTGAATTCCTGTGGAGAAAATTAGGCCATAAATCTTTTAGGAACATGTACAAAAATTATCAAAGAAAAAAGGATATAATCTACTAAGTTCATGCTGAGGAAATTTGAGGAGCAACCTAAGTTCTTAGTCAGTCTTGGCCTAATAAGGACACTGGCCTGGCTGTCACCAGCACTGGGGATCAAAGTGGTCTTTACGAAGTAAGCCTTTTCCAGAAGCTCACTAATTGATGGTGGTATAATAACTTTCCTGGTCTTGATGCAGAAGTTTACCAGACCATTTTTAGAAAATAATTTTTTGTTATTTTTGTTCAGTTCATGGAAACGAGAATGAAAACACAGATTGTTTATGTGGGGAAAAAAAAATCTATTTTCTGCAATTACTGGAGACAATGAGAAATGAGAGTTTCCCAAGGGAGATCAAAGGTAACAACTGCATTTTTGATATTCATAATTCATTGCCTGGGTCTGCCTTTGCATGTGGGGTAAATCAGCTTTGGTAATTGATAACAGCAGGACACTCTTTTCCTGCATATTTATACATACATTCATGAGTAGCTATATGGTGGGGGGTGGAAAGAGATCAGGTTGCGTTTATTCCTCATCTCCTTATGTTGCAAACAGTAGTCCTGACTCACTTCCTAGCCCATCCTAATTTTGCTTAGAAGGGGAACGGAGTTGGGGCACACAGGATATTAAGAAATGTATTATTGTATGTTTGCTGTCCAAGAAAGTGTAATATTTCTGAGTAACAGAGTACTTGAAATTAGACTACTAGGTAGCAGAAAGCACCACAGCTCCATTTTCTCCATTCATTTCCACAAATATGAATTTTGCTTGGAACTATATTTACTTTGGGTTTTTGAGAAGGGATAAGAAAAAAGACAAAACAGGTAATAGTCAGAAAAAAAAGCAAGTTATTGTAAAGGAACTCTATGTTTTTATCTTTCACTTCTCCTGTCGACTTGTTTTAAAGGCAGACATCTGAATAATTCAAAGAATTTTCAATATGATGAGTTCCTGGGGGTAGGAAAGAAACCAAGAACCTGTCCAGTGTTCTTCAGCAACAAGAACTCCTTTGAAAACTATGTTGATAGTTCTGAGCAAATTCCTAATTATACGAATCTCTTGATCTTTCTCACTCAGTAAAACATATTATGATCTCTCCTACTAGCAACTGTTTCACCGTTTCGCTCCCAAAAAGTGTTTCCGAATAGGCCGATCTTGCTTTCTGCAACAAATGTTTTCAGTTTCAGGATGCTCAGTTTCTGTAAATGTCTTCAGTCAGGAAAAAAAAGTAAAAAGGGTATATATCCCTTCATTGTAATAGAAGTTTTGTTACTGTTTTATGATCACAAATAATTTCTTACTAGTGAAAAGCTAGGTGTCTTCAGAATTATGAGGAGTGCTGACTCCGGTCAGGCTTACTGAGTTGTCAAAGAGGGCACTTAGGTGAAAGGATACTATTTCAATTTAAACGAGTAGCTTGATCTAGAACCTGGCAGCCTACAGGGTCTAAGCAGCAGTCATGCATCCCTAAACAAGTATCATATCAGTTCTTTTGTGAGTTTATGATTTTTTTCATAGCTAATTTGTCATTTAAAAAATAAGCTCTTTGCATATATTACTGTTTCTTGCAATTGTTTAATAATTATTTTTTCAATGGGAATACATATATATTGCTTTAAGCTTTTTGTGGCAAAGAACATGTTTGATCTGTTTGTAATGTTCCCTGAAAATTTACGTTGCTATATAAATATTTATCAGAAATAGCAAGAGCTGACTTGGTTTAGGCCCACACGCATGCAGGAAGACCAGCTGCATTCTTCAAAAAGAGCTGGTAGCACATGAACTCACTTTCAATGAAGACTGATGAATTTATTAGATTATGTGAGATTGTGTAGGAGCATCACTGGTGGAAAGTAACACAGCAGAAGAAGGAGAGTCAATTAGCAGGGTGTCTTGGCTCAGTAGTCAATACTCTAACTCATTCCAGGTATTGCATTTACTTAAAGCTTTATCTAGGTGGATGACTAGCTGAGATGCTCGTCACCTGTATCGCTCTCAAAATAGTTAATTCAAAACTCGGAAACACTCATCTCTTCTAATGTTTTAAAGAAACTTGACAGTAGGCTAGCAAATGAGGTGCTGAGACAGTGGTATGTCAATCTGGTATAATAATATTGTTGTCTTATGCTCCTGTATCTGTTATGATCTAAATAAGACATGGTAGATATTAAGTTCTTTCATATAGGCTGTCTGTGTTAATACAGAATTTGCATCAGTGAACCAAATCTGTGACTGATTCATTTTACAGTACAAATAAAATTTTACAATGAAATAAAAAATACCCCTTTTAGTAATGATGCACGTAGAAAATAAATGTGGAAAGATACACCAGAGTTCAAGGCCACTAAATTCTATTCATTTCTCATATCTACTTTTAGACTTTGAAATTAGTCATTGCAGTATTTTACATATACCTTTACAAACCTTTACATATCTTTACAAATAAGCTATTGCTTTCAGTCCCAATTTCCACAGTGCCAGTCTGTCATTTTACATACTAAATATGCAATGTGCTGCATCCTCTACATGACAAGATGCCACATGCAATAAATTACATCTTTTAAACATAGAATATAGATCCATTTAATATATTTGAGAGAAGTATCCAAAACAATACTGCTGGTAAGACTGCAGTACTCTCAAAGAAATCCTGTTTTTTCATGATGTGAGAATAAATGTTTTGTAAGGTCACAAATTCTCCAAATAAAATGCAAAGGGTTTAATATTAATATTTTTATGAGAAATAAAAAGATCTTTAAATGTTCATGCAAAAGGTCTGAGCTATTGTTACACAGTGCTGATAATGTGGGAAAAGGAAAAAAATATTTATGGGGGGTAAAAGGGAATTTAAAGTTGTGCCTGATAGCACAATACTTACACTTAGTTTTTAAAACGTTGTTGCATTGTCTCCCAGATGTAAAACTTTGGTCCATCCCATTACTGTCAGTGAACATAGGTTCTGGCTTAATGTGTATATTATATATATTATATTGTATTGTACAAAAGTATTTAGATAAAATTATGCATATATATACAGTATGCTTTAAAATCATATTTTGTTTATCTGTTTATCATGATAAGTTCCATTTACCAAAATAAAAATGCATCTAGATCTTGAAACAACTTCCACGTCAGTTTTTCAATCCTCCTGCTGTACAGACAGACACAGAAAACCTTTAGTAGAGTGTAGGGGGATTCCAATTTTCTTTTATTTTATGACATCATGGCTCATTTCATACTAATAAGTTACTGCTGAGGACCAATGTTTAATATATTTTCACATGAAAAGAGTAAAAAATACAATATAAAAAGAAGTAAGCAAAGTAAGCTGTTAGTGACTATTAGAAAAGTGAAAGATACTGTTGTGGGCTAGTTCTGCATTCCCAGTTTTCCCCAGTCTTTTCTGAAGGTTGCAATAATTTGTAAGCGTGACATGAGTAAAAAGTAAATACAATAAAAATGAGTTAGTTGTTTGGGTAAGTCCTCAAATGACAGAAAGCAGATCTTGTCTTTAGGCAGTGCAAATAAGTAGGTAAATCTGGCTAGACCTCCAACAGAAATAGAAACAGAATATTGTTACTGAAAAATTCAGTCAAACAGCTGAAATCCATGCAAAGTCTCTGTCTTTGAACTAATACAAGTATTAAAAACATGGAACAATGAGGGGAAGGCAGAAAACTGCCAAACACAAAATACTAACTGTAGTCTTACGCACAGAGTGTACCAAAAGCACCTATGGTTCTTGTTCTGAAGATGACTTTTTCCGCATATCTTTCAGCATGTACCCTGCAACTGAGTCACCCCTGTCTGCATGTACAGTTTTTCACCCAGTCTGCGTGATCTCTGTACTGGGTCTTACCTGACATTGCCAGCCACACTTTGCTTTGCATTCTTCAGGAGACCACTATACTTTTATGCTGGTACACTGGCCATCAGCTCTATGTTTGGATGGATGGATATTGGCTTTACAGACCTCTGCTACCACCCTACTCCTCTGAGAACTGAGAAGGCTTTCTGGGGCACCACACTATCCCTTATTCTCCCCGTCTTCTCTCTCACCTTCTTCCCTCCATCTGACGAAATCAGTCTTGGGCAGTGGCTGGCCTAATATCTTCAGCCTTCTATCTTCACCTTGTTGAGACTGAACAAGGAGACTATCTGTCAATGCCAGTCACAACATGGCTCATATGGACCTTCTAATAGACCTGGAAATGCCTGGGAAGCTAAGGCTTTGGAGTTTTAGGCTTTGTAAGTTTAAGGTTTCTAGTCTAGATTAGACCCAAAAGAGTCTTCATCCGTCTTGCACAAGAAGGGAAAAAGTATCAAGAGAAACAGTCATAGACAAGGGTCTGTACAAACAATAAGCTTCTCACCTTCGCAGCTAGAATGAACCACAGAGCAATATCGGTCTGCTTTTGGTAACTCCAGGATGTAAACATCAGGCTAAAAGTTTCATTTTACTTGCCATAGACAATAAGACAAATTAAGCACTTACAGTTGCCATATAAATATCTTTATTTTAGTAATTGCATATAAAAACAAGGGCTTTGGCCTCCTGCAACATCCCTCTGACACAGAACTTGTTTGTGCTGAGATGCATACTAAAGGCTCCTGTTTCTTTGCAATTGAACAGCTAAAGTTTCAGTAATATTTAGTCTGGCCTAGTAGTCTTTCCATCTGCTACTGCTACCAAACATTTTAAAATTTATAAAAAAATCATTAATGTTCTTTTTTTCCTATTGTTTATAAAATTAAGCTACATGCATTTCCTTCATGAGATCTTTGTTACAAAATTTTCTTTCATTTCTTGTATTCGATAATTAATTTTCTTGTAGAATTCTTTCAAAAAGAATTCTTTGAAATACTTATGTTTTTCTGAAACTTCTTCCTTGAACTGTTTTGGTTCCCAGTGCATGGTCAAACACAGAACACTGACTGTGTGAAAGTGGAAAAAGAATTCGGCTACTTTGCAGTCTGCTTTAAGTGCCTTTTTGAAAAGTGAAACAAAACTCGCGGTGGCACAGATGGGCATTGGGGGACAGCATGAAGTCACAGAGGGAAGCAAGAAGCTTGCAATGCCTCTGTGAAGAGGCAGGATCATGGCACCTGTACACAGAACTCTATTTTATATGATATTTTCTACTTTAGACTCAGGGGGGTTCGTAAGGAGGCCAAAGATGAGATTCATCTCATTTATCTTTAAACATCCAGAATTTTTTAGCTAACTTAATCACCTTAAAGTCCCTTTATGATCAATTGAGAGAGAAATATTGGTAGGATTGCTGTAGGCATGACAGAACCCATGCAAGAGCATATGCAAAGGAAGGTTTGTGGGTTTAGGCAATATCTTTCATTAAACAAACTAAAAAGTGTTAGAAAAAGTAGACTAACTTCCAGGAAAAAATGTGTATCTTCAAGTCTAAAATAGAATCAGCAGCCTTAAAAGGTAAAATAAAATTTGGGGATGCCAGTCCTCCTAAAGATAAATGTGCATACTTGAACCAAAATGATCTCCATAGACAATGTGATGTTGGAGCTGATCTACCCTATTTCAGATGTGTTTCTGGACGAGAAGCGTTATACCAAGGACTTTACTAATTGTATTGACTAGAGCACCATTGATTTTAAAAGCAACTTGGGCAATTACCACAGTTAGGGAAGACATTTTTGGAGTTTTCATAGAAACTGATGAATCCCATCCTAAAATAAAATTATTCTTTGAGGCACTGTTGTTATACCTTTTAAGTATGGCTATTTCCTTCCAGCTGAAGCTTTCCAGCCCTACTCTAGGAATTACTGCAGAGCCAAATCCTGCTACAAATATAGTAATGAAAGTTTTTACTAGGAATTTTCATGAAAGAAATTTTCACTGATTTCTGTAAAAATCACTGTAGTGCTTCTCTATGACAAATAAAGGTAACAAACAGGGGGTCATGGAATCTGTCATAGGGTCAAGAAACAATGCAATAAGGAAAAGTGAATGTAGTCGTGTTACTTTCATGGAATGGTGTGCAACATTAAATGTTTCCACCTACACCCATTGCCATAATATCTGAGCACTATTAAAGTACATGGATTTAACTCTTCTGTGGATATGACCAATATATAATCTATTTTCCGGAAAAGGTACAGAGGCTCAAGACAAATTAAATGACTTGGTGTAGAGTAGAAGTGTCTGAGGCCAAAACTTTGGGATTCTGCTCCACTCCCTTACCCCCAGCCACTGGGGTGTATGTAAGTTAGACAAAGATCATCAATAAGAGAAGAACTGTAAGACACCTTAGTGCCTTACAGGAATCCCGTTGACAAGTAGCCAGCAAAAAGTCTACCTGTGCTTCCCATCAGAAGACATTTCCAGGAAGCAGGAGCAGAACTGTGAGCAAAATTGTAAGTAAAACTGCATTGAGGGGAGAGAGAAGAAACAGCTGAGAAAGTCGCAGTCGTGTCCTC
>Ga0065711_1035922_pt1 | contig 21663 bp, 18 predicted proteins | sample Hoacrofraction12_FD_59098 | JGI IMG/M metagenome (GOLD analysis project Ga0065711, IMG submission 59098) | Hoatzin crop microbial communities from Cojedes, Venezuela - Epithelial fraction 12 v2 (version 2) | ecosystem: Host-associated > Birds > Digestive system > Esophagus > Crop | place... | reverse complement strand
CTCTGTGGGTCATCTAGTCCAACCCTCCTGCTGAAGCAGGGTCACCTACAGCAGGCTGCAGAGGACCTTGTCCAGGCGGGTCTTGAATATCTCCAGAGAAGGAGACTCCAAAACCTCCCTGGGCAACGTGTTCCAGGGCTCCGTCACCCTCAGAGTAAAGAAGTTCTTCCTCATGGATACTCTGTAGTTTTACATCTCAAAAGGCTACCTCTGTAGCTTGGATTTTCATCACTGATAGTAGAAAGCCTGTACTTTCATCCTGACAACCTCGTTTATGTGTAAGGTAAGTAGGCCCTAAGGTGTGTTGTGTCTCGACTTTTGGAAATGTTTTAAATGGTTTGCTTTAGTTGATTGTCAAAAAGGTCTTTAATTCATAAATGGCCAGGAAAAGGTAGAACTTCCACATGGAGTTTCGGAACTGAACTGTTAATCAAAAATTCTAATGTTTTTTAGGCAAACCGGAGGGCCTGTTGACGCAGGCCCTGACTTTCAGAAAGACATGAGTGAATCCCTTGCTAGACTTCAACGGGCGTATGGTGAGGGAGATCTAACCAAGTTTCCAGAATTTAAATTTGAGGGTGAGTTAACAGTCTTACTGAATTTCTAATTATGAGCAAGGACATGTTCACTGACTGGTTTTCTTAATAAAAACTAAATGGGAATTATTTCATTAATTTCATGTAAGATGCCCTCAGTGAATCTCCTTACTTTTGCACAGTTCACATCTGATTCTGACTCATTTCTTAAAATTATTTGCCTTTTTCAGTAAAGATGTGGACTTAATTATACTGATGCTTAACCAAACTTGCAGTCAGATCAGGCTATATTAATTACCCTTCACATACCATAAAAAAAAGTCTCAAATAGAAATATAAATAGCCCAGGGCCTCTTGTTTATATTTTTTCCTTATCCTCCCAAAAAGGTCAGCAGACTATAATTTGAAAACCAGTTGTCTGTGTCATCCAGACCGCAATTTGTAAATTTTGTAAGCTCATCTGGAAAGTTGTCGATTTCAGAAAATTAACATAGAACTTAACTTTGTTACTTATGATTACTTCATGACTAAATTGTCTTAAACCTTTTTCTTCAGTTCTTTGGCTGTGACTTCTGTTTAACTGCTCTAAGTTTGTGTTAGCCTGTTTTTGTATTACCCACACTGATTATGATGAGAAGAATGCCTGTGGCAGTTGTTTTATCAAGAATGCAGAGGAACTGCACAGGCACATGTCTGCCTTAGGACATAAAGGCAACAATTTTTTTTACAGATGCGCTCATTTCTGTAGTTCTTTGTTTCTTTTGCTTGCTTATGTAAGTACAGCTCAAAGTCTTCATTGCTCACAAGCAGTTTTAGATGAAGTCAGGTTTTGCGGAGGGTGAGCTGTCTTTCTCGTAAGCTGTAAGCAGCTGCTATCTGGGATTCAGTGATCTTTTGAATGTGCCAGTGTATTTGGTTTACGTGGCAAGGTTTTGGTAGCATGGGGCTGCAGGGGTGGCCTCTATCAGGGGAGGCCAGGGGCTGTCCGCACATCAGACAGACCCAGTTCCATCCATTTCCAAAATGGCCCCACTGCAGGAGACAGCTGAGCTGTCAGCAATGCTGGTGGCGCCCCTGTGAGACCTTATTTTAAAGAGGGTGAAAAAGGCTGTCTCTATTCTCAGCCCTTCTCGGGAGGGAGGGAGGGAAAGAGCGAGGGAGTGCGAGGCTTGGTGGGCATGTAGCAGTTGCCCAAGGTTGAACCACCATAGTTGGCAACTTGTAATTCTGATCAGACTAACTGGAAATTCTAATTTAGGCTAGGAACACCCTGAAGAACGTTTTGGGTTTTGGTAGTATTTCCGTTGGATTAAGGAAGAATTTGGTGTCAGATTGTTACTGGTGCAGCTAAAACAGAGCATCTGTAAAGTAGGATCTATGGTGGTGTGGGTTTTTTTCCTCCCAGTTTTAGGGATGTAGTTTCTTCATATTCAGTTTTATTTCTATGTAATATGTGAAACAGTACATGTTAAAATTTAGGGCTTTTTCATAATGGAACAAAATTTGTGCGAGCATAGGAACAAAGTGGCGGGAAGACTGTGTTCTTTTACCACTGTTGCCCGTCCTTAATCTAGTTTCAACAAGTTCTCAAAACTAAGTGGCTAGATGGGTGGAAACTTATTTTGTCTTAGTGAAGATTCCTATAAGGTGAGCCTTACCTCTCAGACTCCTTTGTAGCAAGGAGAATGGGCATTAATAGCCCACCAGTCAAAAGCCCTAACTCTTCTGAGTTTGTACCTTTGACATCAAGAGCTCCTTCCTCGGTGTTTGTACATGGAGAATGTCTTCTGCTGAGTGGAGTTGAAGTTGTGTCCTCCCTTCTGTTAATCAGCTGTAAGATACTGACCAAGAGGAAAGAAGAGCTTAGTTACTTGTATCGGAGCTATGTTGGAAATACTAGTGTCATGGCCAGTGATGTTCTGGTTGACTTCTACAGTTTCTCTGCTGCCTTCTCCCCTATCCCAGGTGTTGCTAACAGCTGTGCATGCCTGTCTTAAACCTTGTGCATAACTCCTCCAAGGTGGAAAAGAGTGCTGTCAAGCCTAGGTTATTCTTTAGTGCTGCCCACAGCTAGTCCTACCCTGATACAAAGTAAGTGGTGATGCAGACTGCAACAAACAAGAACTTGCTTTAGCTTGCCAAAGTAGTGTTTAATTTTCATTGAATAACAGGTAAATTGTGGTGTTTGAGAGTGGAGTAAAAGGAGACTAATATGACTTTTCTCTCTCTCTCCCCTTTTTCCTTTAGAGCCCAACTTTGAGGAGACTCCAAAGTGATCTCTGGAGGTTGTACACCAAACAGCAGTGTACATCAGTGGAGTTGCTGAACATGGCACCAGTTTAACTTAATAAATGCAGTGTTTCAGTTTGATTTCAGAAGTGTGAATAATTTCTTAACTGTATGGTGATTCTAGTTAGCTATGATTGTCAACTCTTTAAGTGACTGAGGCATCTGAGTAGTGTTTCTCACTGTTAAAATGGAGCTTGGCAAGGGAGTTTTGCAGTTAACACTGGAGTTACAACACCAATAATGGCAGACCAAGAAGGAACTGCTTGTTTTCCCAAGTTTGTCACATCAAAAAGCTTCTGCAGGAAAAAAAAACTGTGAACTCTAAATATGTAGCAAAGTCCTGTGGTAGTGATGGACCTGCAAAACCAAAAGCTTAGGCACAAATATACTGATTTTACACTGCATCAAAGAACACACAAGTGATGAAGTGTTATGTTTATAAAAGCAACTGAAACCTTTTAATGAAGCTGTGAGATTTAAACTTCAGTAATTGAACAACTGACATGAACACTTCAAGTTCCAAGGAACAATTTATTTGTGACACTTCAAGAGTTAGGGTCCAGATACTACAGCCAAGTTGTACTGACAATATTTTTCTTCAGAATGAAATGACATATGTTGTCTACAGAGAGAGAGATACTTCCTTGGGGAAGAGAAGCTGTAGGCATTTTATATTAGACAATAAAACACTGCTTGAGCTTCAATTACAGGAAGCTTTATGCTGTCAGGATAGTGAGTTTAAGTCTGCATGACTACTTATGCATTTATAGACCGCTTTGGTAAATCTAATACAATGTCAAGAATCTAATACAAGTCAGAATTGCAGGAGAGTTTGAGCCTTTGACAATGGTAGAGGCATAAGTAGTAGAAGTAGTGGTAGCAAGGTCATCTGTGAAAGTTCTGTGAATGGATTGTTCCAGGCTGTAAGAGGGAATCTTGTATTGCTGCATGTACACATCAACAAAATGAGAAATCTTGACACAAATGGACTTGTATATTCAATGTAGTTCTATCTTTAACTCTTTTTGGGTTTTGCTTTTTTTTTTTTAAAAAGCAACTGCTGACAGTTAGGTTGACTGGATCTAAACATGGGGAGTTTGTTTGCAGTGTATAGAATGTGGAAACTATTTACAGAGTAGAGGTCAAAAGATCCCTTTGATACTTTTGTATAACAAGTAGTCATTTGATGTCCCTCACAGAGGCTGAAGTCTTCTAAATAACAAAGGACTTGGTATGCTTGAAATCCTAAATGAAGCAAACAAGGTTATGTAAGTAATAGTTCAAAGATTTAACCAGATTAACATTTAGTGTACATTTCAGAAGAAACTAAGGCATCAAGATTGGAAAAAAAAGCATGTCTGAAGCACTGTTAGTTAACATTTACTCTTTTCTGGAAAGGGAAGTCTACGGAACACACTGTTACACCGAACACAAGTAATAACCTATTAAAAAATAAAAGTATCAAACAGGTCTGTTTAAGATCTGATTTGTAAGTGCATTAATATTGATAAACAGATACCACAACTCTTCAAAGTTTGTTCCTTCCCACTCAGAGCAACCAGGCAGCTGACCTCACTAAGTTTCTTGCATACATACTAGGTGAAGGAATAACCTTATACTGTTTGGTACGCTCTGTTTTGATTAAAGAAATGGGTTGTGTTCAGCAAACTTAAGGCTACTAATACAGCCTTAAACTTCAGATAGTGAAATTAGGTTGCTCATGGCTGAAGCTTCAGTTGGAGCTCTGTTCTTTTTGCACCAGTCTGAAAAGCTGGAGCAGTGTACGAGCAGTTAAAGACCTTGAGCCTTCCCAGTGAGGAAGGGGAAGTAGCGAGGTTAGCTTCCATATTTAGTCAAGCATTTTGACCACATTAATCTTAGAGGAATTAAGGCTCAATCTTTCTCTCATTGCTGTCTTGAACTGTGCCTGAGTTAGTTCCCTTGGTTAACAGATATGCACAAGCAAGACTTCACAAACAAGAAATGGCATCGTTAAGTGGACAGTATAGAGAAGAAATTGCCAAATAGCGTAAGGGTGTTACCTTTTTAGTTTATCTGATGGAGGGAAAGTACTCATGAAAGGGGGGAAGAAAAAGAATTAAGGAAGCTAACAGAACAGGGCGATGTTGGAAGAAAGAAGTAAAAGACAACCAGATAAGAGTCTGGTTAATGTGGTGAAGAAAGAGATGGCAAAGTATGGAGCAAGGTGCTGTAGTTGCTGCTAGGTAGTAGAAAACTATAAATGCAAACAGAGATAAGGTATCTCCAGGTATTGGTGGCATGTATGGTTTTGTGCAGGGTGTGTGCAAAAGCATCACAGATCTAAGGAATTTTGAAGACATCTAGAACTTTAAACACATTATTGAATGCAAAATACTTGCCTTTTCACTTGTAGATTGATAGTTGGTCTTCTTTCTGTTAAACAACAGGAAAGGAACATAGGTTAAACAGTGACTTCTGGTGTTTGTTTTAACCCTTTGAGAACCTTCTTTATGAATGCATTTTTCCAGATTTCCAGCAATCCTTAGGTGTTTTTCCCCTCTTAGAAAAAAGTTACAATAACAAATCAATTGAATGCTTTTAGACAGCTGTCATTATCTCATGAGCCACTGTGAAATTACCTTCCCTAGCCCGTCTTTTCCAACCTTCCAGTTATGCTTTTTGTCTAGTTCATGGCCAGTATAAGTCACACAGTATTTTAAAGTAATACTTGTATTTCTTTTTAGTATGTTGCACTTTTTTTTTTACCTGCTGTTACCTAGAAGTGCTAAGACAAACTTTTAAAAGCAAAACAAACAAAAGATTTGGAGGCCAGCCTCCAATGAAGCACACAATTTTAGCCTTGTGTAGGAGCACTAAAATAGCTTGAGGAATTCTACTTAGAAATTTAGGTGCATGAAATAAATTCATATCAAAGGAGTAGACCATACAACCCTCAGAACATCTCCACCAGTCATATTTTTACAAAACATTTCCTGAAATAATGGGTAGACGTGGATATAAGGATAGTTCAGTTTGGTTCTGATCATCTTTTGTCTAGTTTCAAGAGAAGACAAATGCATGCTTGCAGCTGAGTTAGGGATGTAAACCATAACTATGTAAAAAGACAGATCTCTACATTTATCACAGTAATAAAGCTTTAATTCATTTTCTGATCAGCACACTGGTTCTTAAAAGGGAACCAGCCGGTGCTTAGGATCAGGTTTATGTCAGCATTCAAAAAAGCCACTGTACAAGAATCATGTGAGAAAGGCCTTAAAACAATCATCAGAAATACAAATGAAGTTTGCAGTGATTTGTGTACTACTTGCATCAGGATACTTACTGGGAAGAACTTTCCTCTGAAAAAGAAGAAAATAAAAATTAGCAGAAGAACAGTTTCCTTAGCTGATTTAAAGTTCTTTGAAATCGTTATTCATAGCTTATTCAGCTCTTCCGTTTCTAGGAGTTTCTGAACCAAATGTCTCTTTTTGGCATAGTGAGTTTAAACAGAAAAAGGTAAGGCTGCTCTCAAAGGTCAATGCCCTTCCAACGGCAGCTCGCCAGCCAGTCACTTTCCGGCAGCGGACCTTCCCGGCCCCTGACCCTTGGCCCCCCTCCTGGATGCGCTGAACCCTGCAGGCACCGATGCAAACGCCACGGGGAGGGTTGCTCGCTGCCGAGATTTTTGCAGCAACCCTTCAAAGCCAGCTTTCTGCCCGTGCGCCTTCGCCACGACCCAGGAGAGGGAGCCAGTAACTTGGTTTTCCCTTCATCGGGACTCGGCCGCTCAGACCTTTTCGGCTAGAAGTGACCTTGCAGGGCTTGATTTGAGGTGGCCCCTCTCCGCCATCCCCCCTCCGCACCCGAGCAGGGCGGCTGTAGGAGCCGGGGCTCGGCTGGCTGCTCTGTGGTAGCCTTATGCAACCACACAAACGGCTCCACGGCATCCTTAAAGTACCTTTTGCAGCAGAAGTTGGCAAGAATAAAAATGTCTGCACAAAAAAAGGTGCTGTTGTAATGCTCTTTAGCTTTAGTACCACGGGGTCAGAGCCTTCATGAAAAGGAGGGCATGTTACAGTCAGCAGAAGTACAGACTTTTTTTGATGCGAGGAAGGAGTGTTTTTATTTTACTTACTTGTAAAGTAGCCCTTTTTTTGTGCATAAAATACTCCAAGGCCACACAGTGCCATTACCAAAGCCACAACCACTACAGCAGCGATGATACCACTTACATTAAGGTCATCTGTAATTATAAAACATAAGTCCAACATTTTAAGTTGTAAAAATTTCTATTGCCTGGATTTTATTCCCCTGATTACTATCGGCACCTTCTGTATTTTTAGGTGGTCTTTGGCCCAAGATGCGTCAGTTAATTAGTATCACTTAGACTTGTTGTAGACAAACAGTCCAAAAGCATTACTGTATCGCAGCCAGGCTACCAGGAGGGCTTGATACACTTCAACTCCTTAGTTAGGGTCAAAAGGAAGGAAAGAAAAAGAGGGGTCAAGGGATACATACCCCTTATTATACCTATCCCCAATAAGTATTTATTATTCAAGTCATGTCTCTAAGGGAAAATATCTTGAAATCTTTAAAAGTCTTTAAACATATAGTTAGTTTGCTTAAAATAACAGAAACAGCTGACAGCAATGTCAGGTCCCAGTTCTGAAGAACTCTTCAGGAAAGTTATTTAAAATTCAATGCTTTTTTAATTTTCAAATGGCAAGGCTTTAAAAATTCAACACAATAAAGGCCAACAAATATTTTAGCCCAGATGTCTAAAGTGAAACTCTACACTGGGCTACCAAACCATCTAACCATTCTTATTTTGAAGGTGATGACCCATGCCCACTTCCTGATATAAGAGCTTCAGACAATCATCCATTTTAGCAAAACCAAAAACAATAGCAAGCAGAAACTTTTCCACCGTTTTTTGTTATATGTCCAATTACTTATTTGGATCCTGACTTAATATGCATACATCACAATATGGTTGGGAATTTTACCCCCAAACCTATCAATTTTTGTGTATTGGTTGGCGGCAGTTTAGGACCGCGGTGAGTATTTCCACAACAGAGGGATTCTGTCTTGGTAGCTTGCGGAACACTTGCTGATAATCAACCAGGAATGCACTAAAAGCCATAATACAGTAATTTTCAGCTAAGGTCTAAGAAAGCACCAGACAATTGTTTTATGGAATACTTGGACATGAACTTCCGTGCACTATTTGTTAGGATCTTTTAGAAACTTTAAACATTTCTTTACCATCTGCTTTTCTATTGCATCTGAAAGAGCTAGTTTTATATTTTGCAAAAACGGTCACACATTTTGGGTTATTATAGACTCTGCCCCGCCAGCCTTTGCTAAATGCTTTATTAGTTAATCAACATTACACTTCACCTACACTGTGCAAGTAGGTTTTTTGAGTCTTTTTTAAGATACACTGACTTCTTCAGTGCTCCTCTGGCAGGTGTAAATGAGTCATTCAGTTAAATTTCTAATCTGGTATGTTAAGATCTCATGTGAATGCATCTCAAAAGGGATGCTTTTCAAAAAGAAAATAACCCAGTGTACTGGCACATTATCCTGTACACTTTCACAAAAGCATTCTGAAATATTAGGGATCTCATATGGACACTGCTGTTGTGTGAAGTTCAGTGTTCAGCAACCTACAGGCTGTCTACTGCAATAATTTTACAGTACAAAACTAACTACTTTTCTGTGAAATACAACAAGATACATTTGTGCTGTACAAACGGAACGCTTTAAGTAACTGCAGCAACTACACGTAAGGAACTCATATTATCATAATTCCTCCCCCAAAATGCCATAACAAAACAAAGATATAATTCAATCTGGTCTTAGCTTCTCAGCTGCATCATACAATAAAATCATTCCTATTGCAAGACTGGTTTACAGCCTTATTTGCTTTGACACATACCAACTTGCATTCGCTTCACTGAGCATTTCTGAGATAATCCAATCCCATTGGAGGCTTCACAGAAATACTCTCCAGTGTCATTCTTTGTAACTGTGTTAAATAGCTGTTAAGACAGAGTCCAAAACCATTATTAGAATGGAAAAAAAAAAAATCAGAATTTCCTGTGGGATAGAAATTTTGACAGGTCAACAGGGTTTTGTTTGCTTGTTTTTTTAAACAAATAAAACTGAAAGAAAGTGAGAAATTCTCATCCAATTCAACCTCATAATTCAGCCTGGTCCTTAACTTCAGCTTCTGGTCTGAGAGTCTTTTAGATGAACATTTTAATTAGATGGAGTGTATTTACAAGGAGATGCTTTTTCAGTGGGTCAGTACTTTCCAATAAAATGCATTTTCTTAGACATGCTCTACTTTCAGAATTCCTGAAATAAGAATATGTTGTTCATTTTACCAAAACAACAACAATAAAAAAATTACAAAAAAAAAAAAGTCCTGAACTACAACAAATATTTCCCACAGAAAGTTTGTCGGGTTTTTTCCCCCCTCCAGAAATGGCACTTTCTCTCTTCTTCCAATGGAGAAATGCTAAACTGCACTATTTATCAAATACTATTCCTGTAAAAATGAAAATGAGAAAGCAAGAGATGGACAGAGGCTGGGCTCCTGTCAATTCCAGTATTTCTTTGTGGTGTTTTTTTGTTTTTTTTTAACCCATTAGACTTGTTAACTTTTCCCCCCTCTAATATATCCCATACTTTAAGACTTTCAGAAATGATTAGTTAATTTTGAGTGATCCATCTAATTCCCACAGTGTGCTGAAAGATCCACAGCACCTCTGAATGCTTAGTCACGTTCCAGTTTCCAAGTCTGATCATGCACAAGAGCAGGGTGTTCCTAGAACAACTCTTTAGTCCCAAAAAATCTCAGCTGACAATGCGTCATAAGTAGTATATATAAATTTTCTTAGAAGGATCAGCTAATCTGGGGGGCAGTGGGGTGGGGGATGAGGGAGGGGGGATGAGAAAGATGGACAGTTCTGGGGAGAAAAAAAAAAATTATACAAACACCTAAAAACCACACTAAGCTTACTTAAAGCCCTGACTTGTTCCTACTGACTTGATAATTACTGGACTGGAAGTTGTAAACACCACTGGATTGCACAGATTCTGCACTGCCCTTAGTGCTGCACTCCCACTGAAGTGTGTGAAGTTGCTATTTCAGATTTTAAGGCTCTATCAAATATAGCTCTGTTCACATACTGAGAGATCATTCTCACCTGGCACTGGTTAGCTAACTGACAAGGTGAAATCTGACATTTGTTTTCTAGATTCTGCTCATTTATCATTACTGCAGCCTTGCAACTCACCCAGTTTGTCTGTATCACTCAATGTCTATGGCTTGTAATTGGTCTGAGGCAGAAACCATCTTATAGGTGGCACATATTTCAGCATGACATTGTTCTCCGACACAGACCTTGTGCATTTTTGGATTAAGAGCCCTGTGCATCATTGTACTAAACAGTAAATTTGGTCTTCTTGATAGCTGGTTATTACAGAGTTGGCTATTACACTTACCAGAGTGCCAGACTTTTTATTCATGGTGTAAGTTATGTTTGCTGCTCTAGCAGTGCTTGTTCCAGTCTTTTCCAGTAAGGCAACACCGTTCTTGTACCACTGGTACTCAGATGGAGGAGACCCCTCAGTCTCCTTACAGCTCAGTTCCACTACTGTTCCCGTCATTGCAGAGCTGGGTACTTCACACACTGGAGTAGTTGGAGCAACTGGACAAGAAAATTGCACTCGTTAAGCAGTCTTACAAGTATTGTGTGTAAGACAACAGTTTGACAGTCACTGGTGAGAAGATGACGACTTGCACACGCGCTTAGCAACTACCATGTTAATGAAGAGAGGTGCTGAAGTAGGGGTTGAAGGCAGAGTCCTGCTACTGGAGAGCATGATAAAATTTGTGAGTTGCTAAAAAAACAGAAGAAAGAGGCTTGCTCCCAGCATCCCCCCACACATGCTGTGTCATCCTATCTCCAATCTATACACTGTCATCCAATCCCAGAGTGTTCGTTTTGCCACATGCTTATGGGGGGCCTCTTGCTCTCAGTCAACGGAGGGATAACTCAGGGCATCTGTAGTTCAGAAATTCCCCCCTCCCCCTCTCCCCTGCCCCATTATTTAAAAATTGCAATGAGGAAGAGAAAAATGATTTTTTTGTATTAAAAAAAGTCAAGTCTTTTTGAAAAATGATCATCAAAAAGAATTACCAAGACAGGTCATCATCACAGCCATTGTGTAGGTCCCAAGTTGAGGACCAAAACCAACTGACTACTAAATTTCAGTTTAAATTAAAAACAAACATTCTCACATACAGATGCAGAAGAACTGATAATTCCTTCTGCCATGCAGATGAACATGTCTTTTCCAATTATTGTTTCGTGGACAGAAAAGAAACTTAATTTTTTTTTTTTCCCCCAGTAACTTGAAGCTATGCAGAAGAAAACTAAGGGTGAAGAGGCATGCATGGTACGTTAAAAGTTCTAGTGACACCTTAACAGGTACTCGTAGTTTTTTCTTGGATGTTTTTAAAATAAAAAGCAAAAATAAAGAAAATCAAGTTAAAGACTAACAAATTCCCATTCATTTTCAAAAAGGTTTGAGAGGAATACACATACACACTCTCTCCTTTGGGCTCTCAGGTTTCAACTTTACATTAAGAAGCCACATTTAAAAGAGGAAATCTGTTGAAAGAGTGGAATAAAGAAGGAAAAAGTGTCATTACCTCGTTGTTGGAGCTAATCAGAAGTTAAGTAATTTATCATCTTTGATGAAGAACTTTGAGATTTTATTTATAATTTTAAAAGATCAATCATGTTTTTATAGAAAAAAACAATATAGAAACTACAAAAGCAAATATTTTCTTTTCTCTCTATATTGAGAAAAGAGGAAAACTACCAACCTCTGCCACTCATCCATTAGGAAAAATACCAGGAACAATGTAAAAAGAATGTGCTCAGTATTCACTTTTCCCTCCTTTCCCCAACTGGGAAAGAAAACAAACAAAAAGCCGCAAAGAACAACCACCCCCCCCCAAGCCAACACCATCTCTCCTGTAAATAAAGCCCATGGATTGCTAGCTCGCTGGCTGGCATTGCACAGACACTGCAGCAGTTTCTCCTTCCAAAAAACAGGAGGAGACTGTAGCATATTGGAATGAATTGCTGCTTAGGAATATTTGATAAATGTTGACAGATGCTGACTTTCCAGTGCCAAACACCATGATCATCTTATCCAGATTCTCAGCCACTGAGTGACTTCACTTTAGTAGAAATGGAAGTTTCACCACCACATATATCAGTGCAGTTGCTTAGTTTTGAGAACTGAAACCCACATTTATATCTACAAAACCCTCGTTATATTCCTTTCTAATGCAAATATGCATTTTGCAAAGCTCTTTTGCTAAGTGTGTTGTAGAGTGTCTATGTGCACGTGTTTATAAACCCAGCCCAAAGAAGGCCCAAAAACCCAGTAGCCACACACCATATGGACAACCCTACCTTCAGCACCCCTTGCCATCGTTCAGTTTTTTTACAGAAGCCCAAGTAATAAAAGTTTGTACCCAATACTGTGAGAGTAAGAGTAGCCTCTCCCAGGCGTTGCCCCTCTTCACTCTTTGCACTGATTTCACAGCGGTAGGTCCCAGAATCCTTTCTAGTCACATTTCTAATACGGATTCCTGTATTCAGCATCTCTGCTCGGCCTCGAAGATCACCTTTAAGGGAGAACAGGCAGAGAGGTTTCTGCTCTTTGCTTATAGCAAATGTCTATGTCTCATTGGCTTGTTCTGAAATCACACACAGTTTATGAACTATTGCTCATTTATTCAGTGTTGGTTATCTGTCACCAAGGAGCAACATGTAATCCCTTTCCCAAGACAGTAAGAACCTTCCGCAACTTGTCCATTTAGTCCAGAAAACCTCAGTTCAAAAAACCTACATCTGTCCTACATTTTCTAGTTGGAAGATGGGATGCTTTTTTTCTGCAGATATTTCAAGAAAACATGAATAGCAGTAGTCAGGTGACAAAAAAGACATCATTTTCCACTAGAGGGATGGCAATCACTAATGTAATTACCTTACAAAATAACTGTGAGCAAGACCACAGCAAAATATTTGATATTTTAACCCGGCAGAAGATATTGCCATCAGACTTCTTACAATGAGGGTTTTTCTTCATTCTACAGCTTGTTATGCAATTAAAGTTACGTGTACACACAGGACCATGAGTTCCAGTGGTCCTCTAAATTAAACATATGCAGAAAAAAATCAAGTTCATCAACAAGACCAGCACATCTTGCAAGCTCTACAAACTAACAAAATCGCTGTGCTTTTATTTTACTTCTCAGCCTTCATTTATTGCGTACAAGGTACCAGAGACCCATAATTTTCTTCAACACATAAAGCTGAGGTAAGTCCTTTTCAGAACATATAAACAGAAATTCCACTTCTGAAAAGAATACAAATAATTTAAAATATACAGCTGAGCTTATATTTTATGTATATAAAAATTGATGCATTATTCATATCTAAGCCTCAAGCTCTACAGGAGGCTTCAGAAACCTCTTTGTAGGACAGCAGTGCAGAGCCTGCAGTAGTTTTGGGGAGTTTATATCTGAATGTGATGTCATTTTTGAAAAGTGTCAAGGAATATGCGGTGCCATTTTTCTTAGTCTTGATTTTTACTACTAAGAAATTTTATTAAGAAATTATTTCCCCCCCCCCACCCGGGGAAGAATTCTTTTCCTCAAAAGGATAGCTGTTCAATATGGAGAGTCGAGAGCACTCTCTTTCAGTCACTTTCCTAACGTTATTCTCCAAGAAAGAGTTGACATCTATGCTAGAGAATGACATATTAAACCGTCACTCTAAGTTTGTAGTATTGTACCTGTAAATTCACCATTGTAGTAGACAAATGAGACTCCTCGAGACTGGATTTTCTTCCATTCTATTCTTAAGCTCATTCCTTTTGAAAACTTGTGCTTGCAACTAAGAATAGCCTCTAGAGGGAAGGAAAAAAAAAAAAAGAAAAAGAACTCAAAAGGGAAAATTAGAGACTTTAGTATTGTGTTTGGTACATATTCAGGCTCCACAAAATTAATATTCCCCCTTCAAAAGAACTTGAGCAGTCAGCAAGGGCCAGATCTACTCCTCAAAGTGATGCCATCAGCCCTTCTCCAAATTTACACACACACAGTAGGGAAACAGAAACTAGTAATTCTCCATACTTCAATGGCCTTTGGATCAAATTTCAGGTGTTGGGGACTAGATATTCCTGTGTTGGATGGGCACAGTTTCTGTATTACTACCTTCATTTTAGGTTTAAGTATTTTAGTCAGTGAGCAGATCACCATTAAAAAAGGACTCTGACCTTGTTATCAGCAATATTTTGTGAATTACCATTCTGAATTAAGTATCAGGAGTTCAACTATTTAAACGTATAACTTAACACATATGGAAAACATACCAGTAAGATGGTTAAATATTCTCCTAAGTAACTTACATATTTAGTTACAATTTCACATTGGTTGTTGGAAGGGTATGTGGAAGGTGAGAGTCTGCTTCATTAAGATTTCCAAATGAAGGACCTTTTCAATGCAAACGCAGTAACAAGTAAAGGAGGCAGCAACAAACAAAACCAGAGACACACAAACACGACAGACCAGGACTAACAGAGATGATGACACAGACCATCAGTCAGCAAACAAACCGATGGGACTGTGGTGTGGGCAACTGGAGTGAGTGAGGGTCTCTGCATCAGTAGTTGGAGGGGCCACAGATGCTGGGAGTGTGTGTTGGCGAGCCTCACAGCATGTGCACCTGGAGTGCTAGCTGTCTGGGCAGAGAGGGGTGGTTTGGGTAAACCTAGGAGCAGCAATTGGGGTCACACTGGGGGCGTAGACACACCTGGGCTTGTGATGCTGGCTTCTGGAAGTGGAGGTGTGTGGGGTGCGTACAGTATTTGTATCTTCCCTAAACTTAGTGTGCCTGGAGGTGTGTGTGTGTAGTTCACTAGCAAACCTCAAGCTGGACGAGCTGGTGAGCAGGGCAGGGGTAGCAGGTAGGCAGAGGGGCTGTGCTGGTACTCAGGGGATCCAGGAACATGCATGTGCCTGTGAATCTAGAGAGTGTTGTCTGAGGGCTTTCACCACTGAACTTCAATCTCCACCAGCCAGAGAGGAGGAAGGAGGCTGAGCTCTCTATACTTAATGCTTCATGTGTGCCCAGGCAGTGTTACACGTGGGTGCTGTTGAAGGCAGCACTTTGTCTGTGGCAGTCTGTGTTGCTGGCAGTGCCAGTGTTGCGAGCGTGTGTATGTGTGGGTGTGCACACACACGCATGTATCCCTGCAATGCACATGCAGCCTTGCTACTGGGTGAACCTGCAAATGGGAAAGCAACAGCTGTGTCCATCGGCCTGGGACAAAGACCGTCAAGTCTCCAGGCGTGTTGGGTTGGGCTCCAGTGGCCAGGCAGCAGGAACCCCCAGGCCCCGGACCTGCTGGCAGCAGAGGCTGCTCATAACATCCCTTGATAATTACCTCTTATTTTTCTCAAGTTTGAGAAAAGAAGGTTCATACAATTGTTCGCCTTTCTGTCCATCCATTCAAGTTTCCCTGACTTCTGCACAGTGGGCATCACCAACTTTCACAGAGAGGCTGAGATTTCAAAAGTTACTGATTATTGCTAAAGTTTCCATAAACTGGGTAGGAAACAAGCCAAAATTAGTGCTCCTAATGAGGAACAGGTCATACTGGGAGCTCAACTTTTCTTCTCTCTCACAGCAGGGCATCAGCATATGCCATCAGTAGCATGTAGCTTGCATCATAATAATTGTGGTATATGGTCAAGCCTATAGTTATTATGGGGGAACTAAAAAGGGAGAGAAGACATGACAACTGTACAGGTGAGTTATTGGGACAAACTCAGTGTTTCAGTAGTTCCACACTCTGTGGAACAGCATGATGAAGTATATATATAGATTATTTTTCTTCCCCAGTATGTAGCTCTTAAGTCAAGATATTAATAAGAATTGTTGGGAGACAACATCAGAGAAGAGAATCCAACCACACATCTGACTGGCTCCAGATCTATTAATAAAGTAAAATTTAGTATATCCCAGAAACTGCTGTAAAAGAAACAAATACAACATTGATCTTGCCACCTCCAGTACAGGCCAGAGTGTCAAGGATCAAAAGCCTTTACAGTTTTGGCAATGCCTGTCTAGCTTTCGAGAGACGAACGCCCACTGCTCAAACATATAGTCAATCTGCATTAACCAGCATCCTTGTTTCCAGTCTCAGCAAACAAAGCTGAAAAGCAATTAAGAGCTACAGACAGATCTACCCACTCACTCTGAGTCTGATTTCCCAGGTCTGTTCTGTAAAGAAACAAAAAGCTTCCAAGGGGCCAGACTGGTAGCCTTGGTGATCTCTCATAGGGGAAAAAACGTCCAGACTTGAAAGAAAGATTGAGGCAGGAGGGCATTCTTTGCCAGAAACATGTTACACATGCACTGCCTGCTTCGAAAAACATGCTGTGCACTCAGGAAGCCCGAGGTTCCTGACTTCAGGTTGAATGGATGGGTGGAGGCTTCCTGAATCTTAAGATTTGCTAAAGTTTCCTTTCCATTTTGTTTTCATATCCTTCTAACAAAGAAAACCCATCATTCAAGCTCAGCTTGCTTTTGCAACTGACCTTGTGACAGGTCTCATGAGCTGGTCTATATTAGTTGACAGAAAGACAGCTCAGCTGAAGTGCTCTCAACTGAACAAGTCACCTTCATCTTGAATGAGCTGCCCCTTCCTTCCATGCTACATTTTGTCATTTCAGATAAAGTTAGCATTGATGCCCTCCCACTAATCTTCTTTGGAGAAAGGGAACAGAATTGAAGAAAGCGAGAGCACGCTGAACAGAGACAACACAATAAACCCCTCCTTCATTATAGCTCCCCTCTCCTGCTTTTTTCCATACAAACAGAGTCAGCAAGAGGTATTTTTCAGAACCAGTCAGCTTGACTTGCATTAAGGTAGGCCCACAGGATGCTGTGCATCAGCACAGGCTCTGGCAGGCCTGGAAGAACCTTCTTGGATCTTGGAGACATCTGGACAATGTTTAATTTGAATTTACATCTGGTCTGGAGGCTATCATTTGGTTATAGAACCACAGAATATTTAAAGTTGGAAGGGACCCATAAGGATCATCGAGTCCAACTCCTTGCTCCTCACAGGACTACCTAAAACTAAACCATATGACTAGAGAGCATCATCCAGATGCTGCTTGAACTCTGACAGGCTTGGTGCTATGACTGCTCTCCTCTACAGTAACAGGAGTTGGAGAAAAGAAAAATGCATTTCAGATCAGCTGCATTCAGTTGATCAGCTACCTCTGTCAGCCACCTATCAGCTACACAAAAAGAACTCGGCATGGCATCTGAGCTATGTTAAACTGTTCTCTATCATACATATAACAAAAGAACAAAATGCAAGCCATATGTCATATAAAAAGACAAAACCTATTCAAGCTTTAGTATTACCTGAAGATCTTGTCTCTCCTCTTGCCTTTTCGGAGCTCTAAATGTATTAAGTTTTTCTCCCCCAAAAGTAACAAGAATACTTTACAAAAGCCCAGCTGACAGCTTTAGAGACCTCCAAAATATTTGGTTATTACATCATTTGGTTATCACACATATATCAAACAGATGAATAAAGCCTAAAGCTCAGCAAACAGTTCTTTCAGTTCCTGAATTCCCATTTCTATCCATTCCAAACAAATGCAAAAAACCAAACCAAAAAACTTCACATAATCTGCAAACTTCACATACACACTACCAGGATCCCTTTCTCATCTACTCAGCAAACATCAGGTTTTCTTCCTTGCCCCTTTAACTTTTCTAGTACATTACTGGAAGTAATTTGCCATTTTACATATGACATATACAAACATAAATATGTAGACAGCTATTATAGTTACTGACAATTTAAAATAGCCATTAAATTATAGTTACTGACTACTAGCTGACTTACAGTTGTCCTCTCTCTAGTTCCTCACTTCTGTCTGGTAAGATAACTAGTGCTTCGCCTTTCTATCAGTTCCCAGCATTTTAGGTGGAAAGAAACCAGGCAGAAGTTACAGAGTGAGCTACTAGGACTGACAAACAAGTCACAGAATCACAGAATAGGTGAGGTTGAAAAGGACCTCTGGGGAGTGTCTGGTCCAACCCCACATCAAGTAAGAGACAATGAGGACAAGACCAAGATTACAAAAAGAGTCAATGGAGAGAGCAGGACCCCTCAGGAAAGAGGCAGACAATCTTAACAGGTGCACAGCTTCTGTATACATAGGTTACATGTATTGTGTACATATTAAAAATAATCACAGCAATGCCCATACTGTACCCTTAAACTCCTCTGCTTTTACATTTTTGTTATCCGTTTCAATGGAAATTCCAGACACTTTGCAATCTGCAAGGGGACAGAAAATAGAAGACAGTTCAGCAATAAACACCCGTAGTTTCATATATGCTTCAGCAGCTACAAGCAATATTTTTGAGACCTCCTTACACTAGACAGATTAGATACTGTCTACTAGAGAGCACAGGACTAAGAGCTAGACCAGGGCTGGCCATGTGGGTGGCCTTCAACAATTCATCTTTTCCTCTCCATGCCCTGGCACCTGTAAAAAATAGTAATATTTCTCTTTTACAATAGCATGATAATATTTACATGTGAGAAGTTAGATATAAGCAGTAGGCATTGTTTTATACTGGGGTAATGTCTCAGTCTGTTTCTAACTGGTGAGACTTGTATTAATCCATAAGTATATTTTCCATTGCATTAGTATTACAAGGCAGGCATGTTTACTGAAGAATAAAATGTACAGCTTCAACATGGTAAAAAAATGCATGTAGTAATTGGCAGTTACCTCAAACTCTTGTTGAAATGAGAAGGGAAAAGTTAGTCAACACTTCTATAGTTTTATATCACAGAGAGGAAAAACACCCCATACATTCTTGGACATCTCTTGTATTGCAAATACTGAAATTCTGGAGGGAACAAGTGAAATAATCACTAGCCCTACATCCTTCTCCACTGCACCTCACTGTACATCCTCTCTTAAGAGCTGCTCGCCTCCCAGAAAAGGAGTCCACCTTGTTCTCTCACAATTCAGAAGTGTTCCTGTAAGGCCCAAGAGTCGGTCACAGTTATTCTGATTACTCCATGGCAGGCTACAACTCTGCCAAGGGCTTAAGAACAGCTAAATAGTTCTTCACACAGGTGTACGTGAACCTTTTATTATTTTTCTCAAAAGCATCTCAAGTTCCTTGGGTTTAGGACCAGTTTTGCAGACAGCATGGATACTCTTAATGCAGTCTGTTTCCTCCACCCACACCAGCCAACTGAACAATTGCTACAGAGGGCATGAACAAGAACTGAGCCCCTCTCCCCATCAACAATATTTAGAAAAATGGCTTAAGAACATAACGTTCTTTTAATTGATAGAAACTAGTCTTGCTTTACTCCTTTCAGTCTGCTCTTGCTATTTACCACTCTTATGCACATAGGTCTCCTTTGTTCATGCCCAAAGAATTAATTTCCCTTTCCCCTGCCTAATGGGGGAAAAGTTGCACACAATCTAGCAGATAGATATCCAATCTTGATCTGAAGACAAACAGATCAAGAATCTTTTGCTTCTTATTGTTTTCTTTTGACAGTTGATTACTTGCGTTGAAGCGTGTGCCTCATTTCTCACTTGAATGAGTCCATTTGGGCTTTCAGCCACGGTTTCTTGAAGCTCTGAGTTAGCATGCCATTTTCTTTGTATGAAGGTACCATCATAGAATCACAGAATGGTTTGGGTTGGAAGGGACCTTTAGAGGTCACCTAGTCCAATCCCCCTGCAGTGAGCAGGGACATCTTCAACTAGATCAGGTTGCTCAGAGTCCTGTCCCACCTGGCCTTGAATGTTTCCAGGAATGCGGCCTCCGCTGCCTCTCTGGGCAACCCACTTCAGTGTTTCACCACGCCCATTGTAAAAAATTTCTTCCTTATATTGAGACTAAATCTACCCTCCCTTAGTTTAAAACCATTACCCCTTGTCCTATTGTAGCAGACCCTGCTAAAAAGCCTGTCCCCATTTTTCTCGTAGGCCCCTTTAAGCATTGAAAAGCCGCAATAAGGTCTCCCCGCAGCCTTATCTTCTCCAGGCTGAACAGCCCCAACTCCCTCAGGCTGTCCTCACAGGAGAGGTGCTCCAGCCCTCTAATCATTATTGTGGCCCTCCTCTGGACCTGCTCCAACAGGTCCATGTCTTTCCTGTGCTGAGGGCTCCAGAGATGGATGCAGGACTCCATGTGAGGTCTCACCAGCGAGGAGCAGAGGGGCAGAATCACCCCCCTCAAACTGCTGGCCACACTGCTTTTGATGCAGCCCAGGACACAGTTGGCTTTTCGGGCTGTGAGCATACATTGTTGCCTCATGTCCAGCTTTTCATCCACCAGTACCCCCAAGTCCTTCTCAGCAGGGCTGCTCTCAATTCCCTCATCCCCCAGCCTGTATTGATACTGGAGGTTGCCCCAACCCACGTGCAGGACCCCGTGCTTTGCCTTGTTGAGCCTCATGAGGCTCACACAGGCCCACTTCTTGAGCTTGTCCAGATCCCTCTGGATGGCATCCCATCCCTCAGGCATGCTGACTGCACCACTGAGCTTGGTGTCATCTGCAAACTTGCTGAGGGTGCACTCGATCCCGCTGTCTATGTCATTGATGAAGATGTTAAACAGTACTGGTCCCACAGAGCATCACACACAATCATGGTTTTCTTCTTGATTAATGATCATTCCTTATTATTCAAGTCTGGCACTACAGAGGGAATTGTCCATCCAAACTGTTTCTACATCCCTTTCCCTCCATAATTTTCTAGGGTTTTTTCAGCATCTTTTGAAAATACAAATTGCGCTTCTATTGGCACCTGTAACCATCACCTCTAAGCCATGAATCAACAGTCAGAACAGGTACTTGAGTCCCCAGCACTGTAGCAGAAGTTCAGTTACTCATTCACTGTATTCTGTTGTGCTGGGTCGACCTTGGCCAGTAGCCAGACACCCACCCAGCTGCTCTCTCCCTTCACCTCCTCAACATGACAGAGCAGAAAATAAAATTAAAAAGCTCATGGGTAAAGAGCAAGACAGAGATCACTTAGCAATTACCACTACAGGCAAAACAGACTCAGCTTAGGGAAAATTAATTAAATTTACTGCCAATTAAGAACAGAGTGAATGCAGGGGTTGTGGTGCATGAGGGCTGTGGTCAGTCCATAACAGCTCCTCTCTGCTGCTCCTTCCTCCACACACTTTTCCCTTGCTCCAGTGTGGGCTCCTCTCCATGGGCCGCAGTGACTGTCAGGAGTGTGCTCCAATGTGGATCCTCCATGCACTTCAGTTTCCTTCAAAGCATATCCATTTGCTCTAGTGTGGGATCCTCCACTGGCTGAAGTGTGGATATCTGCTCCAGCATGGTTCTCCACAGGCTGCAGGGCAACACCAGCTCCATCACTACAAGGGCTACGAGGATGATGAGGGGACTGGAGCATCTCTCCTAGAAGGAGAGGCTGAGGGAGCTGGGCTTATTCAGCCTGAAGAAGAGAAGGCTGCGAGGGGACCTAATAAATACTTATAAATATCTCAAGGGTGGGTGTCAGGAGGATGGGGACAAACTCTTTTCAGCGGTGCCCAGTGACAGGACAAGGGGCAATGGGCACAAACTGAAGCACAGGAAGTTCCGTCTGAACATGAGGAAGAACTTCTTCCCTCTGAGGGTGACAGAGCACTGGAACAGGCTGCCCAGGGAGGTTGTG
>Ga0065711_1035921_pt1 | contig 21664 bp, 14 predicted proteins | sample Hoacrofraction12_FD_59098 | JGI IMG/M metagenome (GOLD analysis project Ga0065711, IMG submission 59098) | Hoatzin crop microbial communities from Cojedes, Venezuela - Epithelial fraction 12 v2 (version 2) | ecosystem: Host-associated > Birds > Digestive system > Esophagus > Crop | place... | reverse complement strand
GAACTGGACAGAGTACTCCAGATGGGGCCTCACTAGGGCAGTGTAGAGGGGAAGGAGAACCTCCCTCGTCCTGCTGGCCACACTCCTCCTAATGCATCCCAGGATCCCATTGGCCTTCTTTGGCAGCCAGGGCAAACTGCTGGCTCATGGTCAACCTGTCGTCCACCAGGACACCCAGGTCCCTCTCCACAGAGCTGCAGCACTGAGGGCAGGGGGACAAGCATGAATTTCAGAAAGAAATAAGAGCCCTCCCCAGCAGGTTTGACTGCTAGAAAAAACTCTGCTGTACATCTGCTTCAAGAATTTTCTACCCCTTCTGATGTTTTTCACCCTCTGTATTTGTGACTGTCCACTGAGTACACAGCAATGAAACTTCTTTGTTTCCAAACAGTGTTGCCTTAGCTTTGAAGCTTTATTTAAAACATGTAACATCTCTAATCCATGTCAGCTTTGAAGAAGGTATTGGATTTTCAATAAACAAAAAGCTTTCCACTATGAATTCAGGTGGAGTCTGAGTCTAGGATCCTCTTCAGAAAGATACTGTGAATTAGTGTGGAAAAGTTTGACGTTTCACCTTGGTGTGAATTTAAGCCCCAGCCAAGACAAACACATCGCTTAGCAATTTCTGACTAGTTTAACTGATACGGTAGTTGGTTACAGGCTGCTTTGAAGATGATGTGTGTGTTACCGTTGCCGTGTGATAAAGCAAAACTTCCTTCCAACAGATGGTGGCTCACCCACTAGATGGCCCTGCGGGCTAGAGAATGAAATACAAGAAACCTGAACCCTCTGGAAGGAAAAAATGCAAGAAATGTGACTTATGCTGTAAAATCCATAAACTCGGTGCTATTGCAAACCCTAGCATGAAAATAATGCAGCTGATTTTCTTTCCTATTTAGGGTTCTGAGGGTGCTGGCTTCATACGCACCCCGGTTATTCCAGCTGTTGGTTGGTGCTGTGTGTTTTCCCGGTACTTGGCTAACTGGGCATGTGTGCTTAGGGAGGTGGTGCAGCTTCCTCTAGTTCAGCAGCTTAAACGATCTGTTTCTCTGGGATGCAGGATGCTATGGATAGATGCAGCTGTCAGTTTTTAACACACGCCCTTATTTGCCACCTTTTGTCACAGATTTCAGCATTTCTTTTCATTCTTTGCCATTGCTTTGTGTGTGGGCTTGTAAACCTCTTCCTTTTCAGTGGGTTCAGGGCTCACCATAGCTTCCTGCATTTGACAGAGAGAGAGAAGCTACGGGCCTGAAGATTTGCCATGAACTTGCCCCTTTGATAGAATCAATGTTGGTGCCTTTGAAGTGCTCGTGTGGGACAGAGAAGCTACGCCGCAGCCATGCAAAATGATGTGTGGAGAAGTGCTGGCAGAAATTCACCCAGTCTTCCTAAGCCAAAACCGAGGTTGTGCTATGGTACAAAAACAGAGGGGAGGCCCTGATAACAGCAGAGAAGAGTTAAATGGTTGGAGAAGGTATCACTTGAAAAAATTGCCTTCCACAGAACTGTAGGACTTCCTCGCTGGCCAGGTGCTTTCATCCCATACACATGCAGTTCTGCTCTCCAGACGTGTCTAACTTATATTTGATCCTAAAGCTGTACTTTTCTGTAGTTCATTTTCCAGGGATACTCTGCAAAGTATCAGTCTGCGAGGTGTTGTGCTAGGACTGAGAGAGGGCGCGAAGGGATGCTGCGTAGTTGGGATAAGTGGCAAGCTATGGTGTCTCTTCTCTGAGCGTAATTACATGCCACACTGCAAAAGCCCTGTTCTCCAGGGCAACAGAACTTGGTTTATGCCAACTCTCAATACTGCGGGAGAGGCAGCAGCTTCATAATCTCTGCCAGTGAAAGGCAGAAGGGACATGGCCCCTAGATCTCCCATGCCCTCCAGAAAAGGGCAGAATGGAGTGGAAAACGTGAATTTCTGGTGCTGGTGGTGATCATAACCGTCCAATCTGTATCTCTTTACTACTTAAGCTTCACAGTGAGCTTTCATTTAAAGTAGAGATGTCCTGTTTCCTCTTGCTAGTAAAAATGCGAGCAAGGATGGAAGGCTGACATCGCAGTGGAGCAAGGGTTTGGTAAGGTAGCAAAGGGTGGAGTTCTGAGGTCTACAAGAAAGTGTCAGTGGTTTGCTTGCTTATTTCTGAGCCACAGGTCAAAATGGAGGAAGGATTCTCCCAGGGTTCTTTGATGTTTCTGTCCCGACAGAGGCAAAAATTTAGATCTGGACTTGCGCCTTATTGCAGCTAAGCTGATTTCAGACAATAAGGCCTGGTCTTCCTCCTCTCACATTAGATAAAGCTAACTTTGTGAGAGCCTCCTGCCTTTGGTGTTCCTTTGGGAAGAAATACGGATACACCACGTTTAAAGCATGGTCCAGAATAGATTTGAAACATGCTGATATGGGCAGTGTGCTGCAGATTACTTTGCAAGTAAGATGATACTGTTCTCCACCTCCTCGTCCGCTCAGGGACAGCTCACGCCTGCGGACAGAAGAGCTACCGTAGGACTACAGCATGCTGGTGCCTGGAGTAGCCAAAGCAGTGCTTGTCTGCAAGTACTTTCCCAGGTCAAGTTGCATTTTAACTGCTTCAGGTGTCCTCTTTTGGCTGGTCCTGTAATAATAGTTCTCGATAGTGTCAAGAGTACTTTGGAGGTAGTGAATAAAGAGGTGCCACCCCCCTCTGTGCATGCTAACTGTTCTTCAAAGGTGTGGGATTTTTTAACTCAATGCAAATGCTGACATTAGTGTGCAGTACCACCAGTAGTTTTGGGGTGGTTTTATTCTGCCTAATTCAGACACTTCACGAGAAAAGTGTTTTGGTTTTGTGCATGAATGTTTGTTCCTAGCAGACAGGCTATTATTCCTGGCACGGGACCAGTCATTGCATAAGCAAGTATTGTGCAGCTCGCTGCTGCTCAGCAGAGACTGTTGGAGTCTATGAAAAGTGGAGATTTTCCAGCATCATTAATTCAGGGGAGAATGTTGAGGCCCTGGCGAAGAAACAGATTGTATCCAGAAGATGTGTAGTTATGCTGGGAGAAATGAAAAGAATGGCGGAAAACCACTATTATTGTTCTTTTGTTTAGTGAACTGCTTGCAGTGAACATTTAATTTGTTCTTCATTTTCCCTTGCCTGGGGACTTCAAATCTGTTATGTGCTTGGGGGTTTGCCCTGTTTCCAGCTCAGTGGACAGATGCTAGTACATCTACTCCAGAGCAAACCACTGCTTGTTGTGAGGCAAAACTCCTCACATTTTCTCCCACAGTGCTGAAAACGTTAACAGGGAGCGGCACAGAGCACTCAGCAGGAATATAAACAGCACTGGGCTGTTGATGGAAGGGGAAGGCAATGGATTTGTAGGAAGATGGTGTCCCTTTAGCTTGTTCATGGCTCCGTGCTGTAAGGTGCCTGACCGCTGCTTTCATGTGCTTTTCTTTAGAAAACTGTTACTGGGTGTAAAGACATCATCACTTCGCATTTCACAAAGGGGGATAGAGACCAGGCCATGAAGAGGTTCAGACCAGGATTTGAAGACAAATTTGGGCCCACAATTCCTGCTTAAACCAGTGAGCTCGGCACTTAAGTACTTACCAATACCTATCCTTAACTGACTGGCCTAACAGTGTCCCTGGAGCTCGGGGACAAAGTCTGCAGATGCCCAGTGACTGCTCTAACTGCTGGGTTATCCCAGAAGTGAGGGTCTCTGAGCACTACCTCCCACATCAATCTCCTGTTGAACAGTAAGCCGCTTCGTGGTGGCTTATTGGAGTGGATACTTCACAGGATATTCAGGCTGCTTTGCTAGAAGTCCCTTAGTGGCATCTGGAAAAGTGTAGTTTTGTTGTTTCTGTTACAGCTGTTTTGTACCCTCTTTTCTGATTTCTCTGCTTTCCTGCAACAAATCAGTCCTCCTTGTTAGGCAATTCCAGTAAGGCCTGCTGCATCTGTGCTACCTTGATTTATTTTCATCCTCCTTCTTTATTTCTTCCCTTAATTTCATCCTTAAAGGATGTGGAGTGATGTTCCCTTCTGGACAATAGGAGAATGTTACCTGTAAAAGGTAAAGCCAGATAAGTCACTGATCGAATGACCTGGCGTACTGTGATAAGGGCAGTTTGCAAATCACTTTGTCCAGGTGCAACCAAAGATGGTGATTAGAGGATTAGGGTTATTTATAACCCTCCTTTCAGGAGAGTTGGGCCTGTTTTCAGGGTAGAGGCCTCTCCACTCCGCTTGGCAGAAGAGAAGAGACCTCTGCAACAGAAATGGGCATTGGCTTTGTATTCGAATTTTGAATGTGTTGAGTGCAATTTACGTCTATAAATAATGAAGAAGAGATTTCTTGTCTAAAAGTAGGAGCTGTCAAGGTTGTTTCATTTGAACTTTTTGGGGAGAGGACGTGAGTTTTTTGGGAAATTGGCAGTATTTAGCCTTCATTAGAGACACAGGCCAGGCCATGACTGCTATGAGCCCACAGTCTTGAAGAGGTTTTGGAGTACTGCAGCTGATGGCCCTCAGCAGACATGCTGTGGAGCTGAGAATGTGACAATGCGTAGACCCATGTGGTGGCATTTTAGGTTGCTTATTGATATCTTTACAGTCTTCTAAAATCTCAAGTAAACTTGAGCAGGGTGAATAGGTGTCCCCCCCTCTTGACACAACATCCAGCTGAGAAACAGAACTGGTGTGGAGATTTTTACTCTTCTATAACAAAAAAGGTGTTGCTATTTGTTGCTTCACAATTGAATGAGCTCATTTCTGCATAAGTCTCATGTGTCTCTGGAACAGCTCCACAGCAAGCCTTTTTTTTGCAAGGCTCAGTCGTTAGCCAATATTGTTCCTCTTTGAAGAATGCTATACAGAAGTGCACATCAGAAACATCTTCAGAACTAGACAGGAGTGCGTCATTTTGCCTGCAGTCTTGTTCACCTCTTGCTTTTGAGGACAGTTTGGATACAGCAGTAGGGAGTGCTGTGGTTTGGGAAAAGGAGGCGTGAATGCACATAGAGAAAATGTTTCTTCTGCCTTTTCTCTCGGTATTTGTTAGGATGTGCTGTCTTTGTTTTGTCTCTTCACTACAACCTTTCTCCTGGTTAATGAGCCAAATTTGACATGGGAAAAGTGGATGAAGCTCTAGGGAACTCAGTAGAGGTTTTTCATGTTAGAATTTGACTCCAAATGCATGAAGTCTAATCCTAAATCTAGGCTGAGATTTATACCATGGGACGTGCTGAAGCCTCTGACTAGATACTGTTGGGAGGGTCCAAGTAGCAAACCTGATTTTACCACTGCACCCCCATTTGAGCCTTGCTTTTAGGGTGTGTTTCAGCTATCGCTTTTTGGAAAAAAGGTTGAAACTAATGCTATGGGACACACCGACCCCTCAGTCTAAGGGTACACTGGGGGTAATTGTAGTAGCAGCCTTAGCTTTACTTCAGCACCCTGATCCCCAGTCGTGCTGCACATCTGAGCTGTCCCTCTCTGAACCCCAGTCCCAGCGATGGCTCCAGTTGTTTTACCTAGTGGGGGTCTCCCTGGCCAGGCGCAGGGCACCCACCCAGCCACTCTCTCACTCCCCCTCCTCAGTAGGGCAGGGAGAGAAAATAAGATGAAAATGCTCATGAGTCAGGGTAAGGACAGGGAAATGACTTACCAGTCACTGTCACGGACAAAACAGACTTGACTTGGGGAGAATTAATTAATTGCCAATTAAAATTGGTTTGGATAATGAGAAGCAAAGACAAATTAAAACACCACCTTCCCACCCCCACTTTCTTCCCAGGCTCAGTTTCACTCCTTCATCCCTGCGTCCTCTACCTCCCCTCCTTGAGCGGCGCAAGGTATATGGGGAATGGGGGGTTGTGGTCAGTCCATGGCAGGTTGTCTCTGCGGCTCCTTCCTCCTCACACCGTTCCCCTGCTCCAGCATGGGGCCTTCCCATGGGTTGCAGTTCCTTCAGGCCGCGTCCCCCTGCTCCACCGTGGTCACCCCGTGGGCTGCAGGGGACTCTGCTCTGATGCCTGGAGCATATCACTGGCTTGGCTTCATCTCTGCTTAGTGAGGGACAGTGGGAGCGACAGGTAGGAGCCGGGCGTTGCTTTCCTTCCTCCTGCTTTAAAGAGGGTCCTTCTGCATGTTACAACAAGGGACTCTCTATTGTGTTCTTCTGAAAACAGCCAAAGTCTGGAAAGTCAGCAAGAGCGCTGATTTAGAGGCAACTCAGTGAGCTTGTGATATTGCTAAGGGACAGGAACAGCACAGGCATCAGCAATGCACAAACTGACAGGCGATGCTGCCGCCTTTTCTACTCCTGACCTTTCAGTCCAGAAGGTGACAAAATGACTGATCGCTCCTGTTGTCCTCGTGCTGTTAGCCATGGGGAGGCAGAAGGTTAGGGGGCTGCTAGTGACAGGCGGAATTCCACAGGGCAGTCCTCTGTAAAATACTCCAAGTTCGTACCGGAGCTGAGCGATGGGCCAGTCCAGGGCTGAGGGGACCTTACAGCTGGAGACTCTCTGGGCTGTTGCCTCTGAGTATCTGGTTGCATGTCAAAGCTCTTCCTTTGGTGTCCTCCGTTTTACTCTCTTTCAACTGCAGTTTCTAAAAAAAATAAAACCCCCGAAAACTGTTGGTAAAATGAGCGGTTTGGTTCTGACTTACTCAGTTATTCTGCTGCAGCAGAGTTCAGACAAAGGTGCACATGTCAAACTGTTGGCTCTGCAAACCAAAAGATTTCAGGGGATCAAGAACAAAGCTCCGCTCAGAAGTCTGACATGGACACCCAAAGGCAGCTGCTGCTGCTAGTCTGGGAAAGTGCTTTTTTCCAGTTTTCTGTGCCATGTTTGTGCTTGATGAGTGTTTCAGTGGAGTTACACAGGTTGAATAAGGCCCATGTAGTTGTTCGATAGCTTTCCAAATGCATCCCATCACTGTATCCAATCCACTGACTGCCTCAAAAAAGGACTGGGAGGAATAATCCGCCCAGAAGCAGAGGAACTGGCTGATCAGTAAGCAGCAAAGTATCTATCCTCCACCCTTGTGACGTGCCTCCATGAAAGCTGAAGAAACCTGATGCTGCAGAAAGAAATGTCAGGGGGTTTGTGGTTCACTTGCTTTTGAGGCCAGTTTGGATGCGGCAGGGGCAGTGCCAGGCTTTGGGAAAAGGAGTAAATGCACGTAGAAGCAAAGCTGACTTTCCTCTTCACTCTTCTCCTGGGGGAGAGTTATTGTGTGGTTATTGTGTTTTGTAGCTATTCTGGTTTTGAATCAGCATCACTGAACTGGAATACTGTCAAGTCAGGAACAGAAGAGATTCATAATCGAGTACTTAGTGTCTCAAAGTAGATCAAGATGCAGTCATGGCTTCCCGGAGCGCTGGCCTCAGCTAAGAGTGTTCCGGTCTGTTTTGTTCTGTGAACTACCTCTTGGTAGCCTCAAGCCAGCTATTGCATCTATTTCAAGTGCAACTTGTTTAATGCCAGTAAACTGCAAAACAGATTCTCTTGTCCATTGATAATCGTCCCCAAATGCTGGGAGCTGGGGGGCTGGGCTGTCTGCCAGCTGCCCTGGAAGGCTGTTATAGCTGCTGTGCTGTCGAGATAGTGCAGCGATAAGAGCCTGTGCTGAGACACACCACTGCCTCTTCTTGGCTGTGAAACAAACGTGAGCTGGTGGTGGACAGAGCCATCTCTAAAGGCAAATCTTTAATCCTCTCTTGTTTGCTTTCTTAAGATGAAAAAATTTATATTTCGGCACCTGTCATCAGCCGTCCTCTAAGCAGCCTGTCAGCCTGCCCTAAACAAACTCCTTTAACTTCCAAGCACTTGTGATGAGGAATGAGTTGTAAGTTGAAAAAAGAGCCTTGGCAGTGCAGAAGAGAAGGGCCTTGACAGGTTTTGAAGTGTGTGAAATAAAAATAGATCAGACAAGACTGTGCTTCCAGCTGCTTTCTGCATCCTCACCTCCACGAAATGATTACCAGCTGTTTAGACAGAGCCACAGGAGCGAGAGAGGCTTGCAGCGGCCTCGCTGCTCGGCATATTGCTGCCTGGAGCATGCTAAGATGATTACCCTGGGTTTTGTGGTCAGAACCTGGGGTAAAACACAGGATGGAGGAGCGAGGAAGGTGTTGTCCGGTTCAGTAGGTCAGCGACAAGTGTCCAGTTTCTGTTTGAATAGCTGAAAAGGTCTGGCCTGTTCCTTCTTCCCTCCGCTAGCTGGCATCAATGGCCTCATTACCTGTGGTGCTGCTTGGCATCCCCACATGTGCTGGGCTCTGCGGGCTGGCTCTGCTAGAGCTCTGCTGCCCACCTGACCCCAACAGACCTCCCCGACAGTGCTCGCTGGCATTTTAAACGGGGGTGCTGCTGGTGGCCCTGGGATCATGCGAGAGGTTGTGCTGTGCCAGGTGGGGAACGGCCTGCTGACAGGGGAAGCTGCTGTCAGCAGAGTTTTCTGTCTCCTGCCTTGCCACTCTGACTGTGGATCTGAAAAGGGTTCAAGCAACCCCAGGAGGAGGAGGGTTTGATGGTGGTATTGTATAAAGCCTGGGAAAAAAAAGTTGTTGGGGAGGTGTGGCGTCGCTTTACACCCGACGACCTCTCGGTCCAGAAGACTACTTTTGAAAAGTGTGCTTAAATGTCTCGCTTTGAGATCTATTGTGAGGCTGATCACCTGGTGAGAGGTCAGGGGTGGGGAAGGGGCTGTGATAGCACCCCGTGCACCTGCAGCTTGCTCCTTGCTCCATGACGTGGATCTCATCGCAGGCTGACCATCTGCGTCCTGCACGGAGAGGGAGGGAGGCTGGGAAACTGCAAGTGGTGGAGATACTGAGGGGTATGTTCTGCTTTAAGTAGCTGAGGTTACAGCCCTGCAAGTATGGTACTGAGGAGGGTGTTCAGTATGACAGGGATTCACCTGCCCTGCTGTGTTATCTAGCAGGAGACACAGTCTTTCTGCAGGGCAGGCATCCCCTGATTTAGGAGCGCGACAAAGCTGGTCCCTCTGGGCATCAGTGCGGAGACCTGAATTACATCTCCTCCCTTTAATCCCCTTCGAGAGCCCTGAGCTTTCCTATTCAGCACAAGGAAAGGCTCATTTGGGTTGTGTCATCCTCTCTGGTTTGTGAACTCAGCTTTTATGAAAATAGCTTCCTCTGGATTTGGGGCCGCCGGGCCTGCTCCTTGAGCAAGCATCTCATCTGTAGGGGGGCACTGGGATGCTTCACAGCTCTGGAGCTGGATGCACACCACTGTGCGCCGGCAGAGTCCTTCACCGGTCACTGCAGTAAGGGGCTGCTCTGATAGTGTCTCCACAGCTAAGCTGCAGCCCATCGGAGTTCACCCACGAAGCAGTGGCAGTTTCCTAGACCAGGACCTCATAATTTGCATTTGCACGTGTTTATTCACAGCCAGTTCTCCACGGAGAGGTTTCCATGGCAAAGCAACCAAGCATGTATGGAGAAATAAACATGAATCCCACAGCTGCTCGGCTGAACCAGGCTGTCTCAAGCCATGTTTTATCTCCAGCTCCTGGAGTTGCCAACTGGCAGCCAGGCATCGCCAGTGATTAGCACAGAATTCCCTTGCAAGAGGCTGAAGGTCTCATCTCCACCCTGCTGGTTAGCGCAGCTCAGACAAAACCCACGACTTTCAGCAGGGCTGGAACTGCACAGATCCTCCCTGGGGCTGGGCCAGGGGCTCTGCAGGGAAGAGCTGCATCAGCGGTGGGCTGCACACTGGGGGTCTTGCTTCATTTTGGGGGGGTGCTGCCACTGTTGTGGAAAAGCTGTGAAGACACCTTAATGCAGAGCTTCACAGAGATGGTGCTCGGAGCCAGAGACCGAATGCTCAGCACCCCTGCTCCCTCTTTCTAGAGATGCCACTGACTCACCAGGCGGCTCCAAGCCTTCATTTAAATGCTTCATGCCCGAGTTTTCTTCTTGGCACAGAGTGCTGCTCTGCTTAGACTGCAAGAGTTTAGGCAGATCTTGCTGGCATTTGAAATGCTTTTCATTTTTGCTGAAAGGTACTTTGGAAGAAAAAGTAGAAAAAGCAAAAATTAATTCCATCTCTTCCGCAGCAGAGGAGGAAACAGATACCACACCAAGCAGGGAAAAACGAGTGGTGAAAAGAGCAGCAGGCAGTGACCTCCAGAAGCAGTGCAGCCCTTCCCCCAGCAATGGGAACGGCCACTTGAGCAGCTCTATTTGCCTTTTGCAAAACAATCTCACGCTCCCCAAATACAGTCATTGCCACAGCAATGACTCCACTTCTCCTGACTCACTTGAAGGGCTAAAAAGTGGATCTGGGTGACAGCTGTGCAGGGGAGCACATGCTTCCTTCCCACCTTGGGTTGTGCTGGGGCTTGGCCACATTTGCACTCCCCGCTCCCGATCTTCCTGGCCAAACGTCATAATATTCTGGCCACCTCAGGGCCTTTCCTCTCTTCCACCTCCACTGGGATGGGGCAGCTAGCACCTGGCCCTAGCCATATTTGCTTTACCTTGTTGTATCTTCTGTTCTTTTTGGTCAGCAGGACAGAGACTTTACAACACTTCTGTTTGCAAGGTAACAACATGAAGGTTACGAGTTCCTGCTCCAGTGACCAGAGTGAGAACAAGGACTGGGTCCAGCACTCGCGGTGTCAGGTTGTGATATTCAGCACAGTGTCTCTAAACCCAGCTTTCTTCCTCAGGGGACTGATTTATTTGGGGCTTTTGGCAGCTGATTAGAGACACCGACACCATCCAGTGCCCTCACACCCTTGGTCCAAAGGGGACAAATCACTTCAAAAATATCACTGATTTGCTTCTTGCAATGTCTTGTCAAACCAGCAAGGAGCATGAAAGGTGTATCTATTTCATGTGCGTTTGTGTGGCTTAGTATATGAGAGTTGCTTATATGTGTTGAGACTCCCAGAGAGTATCAGCAGAGGAAGGCAAAGTTACCATTGTTAACTTAGGAGGGCCAGGATTTGTTTTTTAATATGTCTGAATTCTTTAACTTTTAACTCTTTAAAAACACATCTGCTGCCTGAATTCCTGTGGGGACAGGTAACTGAGAAGAGTTCTCAGCTAAAGTCTGATCAATTTATTTGTATCAGCACTTCTCAACACGAAGGGTGGCAGCCTACCACAAATGAACACCCGCGTTTCACTTCCCTTCGAGGAATGAACCGCTCTTACCGATGTGAATGGTGCCTCCCGATCCTCTCCCGCGCTGCTCAGGCACTGCGTGAGGGTTCCTGCTCCATGCTCTTGCAGCGTCTGGGCTGCTGGGTCTGTTTGTGAACAACCTAGATACTCAGACTCCGAAGTGCTTCACGCTCATGTCCAAGAGAACCGTTTATTATGTTTACACAGAGCATGAGCAATGTGGAAAACACTAGAAATATTTCATCAGTGGTTTGGTTTTGGACAGCATTGGAAATGGCGATGCAGCTGCTCATGTCGTGTCTGTATTACGAGGTATACAATGTGCCATGAGGAGCCAAAGCTTTGCGCTTTAGTTTGCGAAGTGCCCACCTCTGGCACGTTCACTGCTTGCTCCTGTAGTGCCACAGTTATGCGCTTAGCTGTCTGCTTTTCCGCAATTTCACTTGGAACTTGTAATTTTAATACAAAAGCACAGTTTTTGAAACCAATCCTGCTAATGCACAAGACTGTTCCCCCTCCCTCTCCTCCCATCCCATCCCAACTCATCCCATCCCCCATGCTCCCCCCAACACATACCTCCTTCCCCTCCCTCTCACCCCGGTCACACAGCAAATATCCTGATGCTGCAGTTCCAAGCCATGTGTCCGCCCCAGCCTATGCGATCCAATGGTCTCTGACCAAGGCCCTTTGTTCAGACATTAATACAAAACACACAATAGGAAAAAAAAAAAACAAAACAAAAGGAGCCAGACACAAGAGGGAGACACACTGCTCTGGTCTCTGAGCCCTTTGACTAAGCTCCACACCAGCTAGGCTCTTGGGATATCTCCTTTCACACTCAAGGCTGCAGGTCCCAAGGTTTCCAAGGTGCATAGGAAAAGGAAGAAAGGAAGTAAACTACAAGCCTGTTTCTGTTTTAGGTTCCCCCCCATCCCTTTCCCTCAACCCAATGGCTGCTGGAGGATATTCTTGACTCCGACAGGTCTTTTCCCGTCTTCCAGTGAGACCCTGCCTGGGGACAAGGTTCACTGTAAGTCACTGGTTCCTCTCTGGAACGTGGGCGATGGGTTTGGCAGTGAGGGGAGGGTTTGGAGCACATTGTGGGGGACGACAGGCTTTTGTCTCACAGCAAGTGGGGGGGAGATGTAGGGAAGGTGAGGGAAAAGAGCCAAAGGAAGCTGGTAAAGCTGGCCCTCTGCTTGATGTTTGTACTCAAGACTTCTCCTTGGGGCGGCTTCAGTGTGCCCGTGCCAGGCTGTTGTCCAGTCACCTCTCGCAGCCCTGCTGAGAGAGAGCACGTGGCGGGGTGCTCCCTGCTGCTTCATCCTCTGGCTGGCTGCCCTCGTGCCCGCTGGAGATCTCCGAGTCGCAGTCGAGCGCCTCATAGATGGTAGGCAGCGTGGTCTGCTGGCTGAGGCGCTTGCGCAGGCCCACGAGCAATGGCTGTGGCATGGAGGAGACGTCCACGTTGTTGCCGAGGTCAACCCAGGCCAGGCAAGGGAACTTGTTCATGTCCTTCATGGTGTCAGTCAGCTCCTTCATGGTTGCCCGCGTCAGCCGGTTGCCGTTGAGGGAAAGGTGAGTGAGCTTGGGTAGTGCCCAGAGGAAGGGCAGCAGCAGGCGCACCATCTCATCGTTCAGCTCGGTGAAGCTCAGGTCCACAGAGGTGAGATGGTCCCCATTGTTCTGCAGGTAGTAGGCCATACGGTGAACATCCCGCATGGTCAGGGGGATCCCTGACAAATCCATGGAGTCCTGGCTCACCTTCTTCTGCAGGCTGGTCTTCAGGCTAATGATGAAAAGGGGTAGTGAGAGAGATCATTAAGGCGACCACTCTCATCCATCTCTCGACCAAGTGATGGATCACTTGGGAGAGGGGAGAACTCATTAAGAACATGGGCTCAAACATTAAGCAAAGGGTTAATGGAGCTCATTTGGGAAACAAGCACAAGGTTTGCAGCTTGCCTCTGGGCAGACTGTCCTGGGGCTTTCCTGTATATTCTCAGCACTTACACATACTTTGCCAGAACTGGCTAAACACAGGATGCTAAAGTGTCCTCCACTAGCACATTTCAAAGGTTTTGTCTGTCTGTGCATGTACAGATGCTCATGTATGGAAAGCAGAAAAAACCAAGGCAAGCAAACTTTCCAAGTGCACTGGTTTGGGCTGTGTGTAGGCTGTTTGTGTGCCACCTCTTCAGGTGAACCCCAAGGTCTGTTCCAAACAGACTGTGCTGCAGGGCTACTACAGAGAAGAGCAGTGTTAAAAGGCTAAGAAATGAATATTTTATCTGGAAAACAATCTATAGGCAAACTGCACTCCAGGAGTGGATTCACTGCATGTCCCTTTAAAAGCCTTCCCAAGCAGCACTTAGTAAGCAGTACCAGTGGCTGCTTATTTGGGTCTCTGTGGTCAGCAGATCATCTGGGATCTGCTGCAGCTGTGAGGAGGCAGGGAAGGTGTAAGGGTGCTAAAAGAAATCTGGAGTGATGCTTTCAGTCATTTCTTTTGCTGTCTGCTTGGTAAGTGGAGTGAGGAGGAGGTAGGTAAGCTGTACAGCAGACAAAGCTGTGCTCTGGGACTGCTGGGTGTGCAAAGGCAGTGGGATGTGGATTTTTATGATGGACTGTGGCTTTGCGAGACTGCTGTGAGAAGTGGGAGCTGTGGGGCTGTAGGAGCTGGTGGGGATATGTTGCAAGACTGAGTAGAAATGTGTAATATATGAGAACTCAATCCCTTAGTGTAAATGATATTAGTCTTGCTGTCCTTTCAGACACATCTAGCTTTAAGGGTATGGGAGCCCTATAGTAGGACCCCCACTAGTGTCATTAATCACGTGCTCAGTGGGTCTCTAAGTGCCTCGCTGAGCTTGGGAGGAGCTGGGTTGGTTCAGAATTAACCACCAACCCGAAGGTCCCCACTCTTCCTATCTGGCTCTCTGTAGTGTCCTGCGCACCTGTGGCACAGCCAGGCCCTGGGAGCAGTGGGTGTGTGAGGACATGCAATTTCCTTGGAGGAGGCTGCAGCAGCGCAGGAGCTCCCGTGGCAGGTGAGAATGTCCCTAGGAGCCGTAGTGCTGCCAGGCCTTTCTGCACTTGTGGAGAGGACATGATGCTGCATCTATAGCTTTGCTTTGCATAGGCCGTTCATGGCATCCTGGAAATTTCAGCCCTTAATAATCCCATAGGAGCATGTGAAAACACAAGTGAATAAATGTGCATCAACACAGGCGACAGCCCTTCACGGACGCGCTCAACACTGGCAAACCTGTAGCTGTGCTTCCTTGGAGAAGCGTGAGGTGGAACGACCTCATGGCCTGCCCTGTTGATTCTCAAGCCCACAAATTCCTGCTCTGGGGTTAGCAGCACTTTGTTGAAGCTACTTCTCCGTGTCCTTGTGCTTCCTGTGGGAATTCACTGTGCAAGGCTGAGGCTGTATCGGCAAGCATACATTTGAGCTAATGAGCCTTCACGGTAGAGAGTTACTAACAGTATGGAATAACTTATATTTAGACCTAAAGGTTTAAAAGAGCCTTACGTATTACTTAATGTTTACACTTGACATGACCCAGACTACTCCTCAGTGGATCACAGGAGGGGCAAAGTGAGCAGTGCTTGTCTGTACTGTCAAACAGCAGAGACCGATGTACTGGTGAGGTATAATTGGTCTGAAAGCACACAAGTGAGCTCTCCAAAGGGCTTCACTTGAATATGGTACTTGATATCTCTCCAATATCAGGGTCCCAGAGAGAGGATTGTGAAGAATTAATCAACCACACTGCTCATAGCAGCAGCGCAGTTCTCTTCGCTGCTGTAACAGCAGCAGGAGTTGTGAGCTGTGCATGCTGCAGTCCGGATGGCACTGGGGCAGCCTCTCCTTTCCTGCTAATCCAAGGGATGCTTGGTATCAGCCCAGGTTGCCTGGGACCTGTATTTCTTCGACTCTCTTGTACGAACAATGTGTGGTGTTTTTTTTTTTTGTAGTTTGTCACCAACCAGTGTTGTAGCACAGTCTACCACAAAAGAGGGTTCAACTTGTATAAAATCTATCTAGGACTGGCCTCAAAGCTGGCAGAGTCTCAGGTCTTCCCTGGCACAACGTTATCCCTTTAGCTGTGCTAGATATTTGTCCGGCTGTTTGATATGGAGTACTTGTTGTTCCAGCAAAACACAGCACCAAATGCACAGTGGAGGTGTGCATTCATATTGGTCAGATTAAGTAAGGAGAAACGGATCTTGAGTGTAAACCTGACAGCACAGGGGAAATAGTCCACTAAAGCTAGCAGGGGCTGGCACCAGCAAGGAGACAGAAGCCTCCTCTGGCCTGTATTGGTTTAGAGTAAGACTTCGGGGGTGTGAGGGGATACAGGATAAGCAAGCCCATAATTACTTCAGTGCCTCTTTTGTGCAAATGCAGGCTGTGGCTCCTGGAAATTCTCTTCCCCAGTGCTGTCAACCCATGGCAGATCCTTTCAGGGACAGAAAGGAGACATAGGCATAGGGACACCTTCCCCCCTCCCCGGCCCCCAGCCTCATCTGAGTCTCTGCAAAGCCTCCTCTGACCTCCCTATTGCAAAGCTACAAGGAACAAGCCTTAGAGCTACCAGGCTGGAGTGGGGACCACTGGAGGGCATGGCTGAGCCGGCACCACGCGCTCTGTGGGCTGCAGCATTCAGGTGCCGGCTGTCCTGCTCCCTCCGCAACAGCAGATTTCTTAACAGGGGGCAAGCTTGAAGGGCTCCTGGGGTCCCCTTTCGAGTGACTTGGCTCCGAGTGCAGACAGTGATAAGTGAGGGGAAATGTCAGAAGGACGAAAGCAGTGTGCTTGCCTGGCTCTGCCCATTCAGCCTCCCCTCCAGCTGACTGCTATGCAGGGACCGCAGTAATAACGCACGGATTGTGCTCTGACCAGAGCTGGTACCTTCTGCTGCTCTCCCCAGCAACAAGCCAATACCCCAAGGAGGCCTTAATCAAGCAGACAAATTATCTTCCCATAATTGATTCTCCAGAGTAGACTGCTCCTGGCTGAATGTGCTTAAAACCTCCTGCCCTGTGCCAGGGCCCTCCCTCCCTCCTTTGCTGGCTTGTTTTCCTTTCCTTTCCTGTGTTTTTTGCTGCTTCCTTTTGCCCTCATTGCTGTACCTGCCAGGGTGACTCTGGGCCTCCTGCCTCAGCCCTGTGGGTTCCTCCTGTGTTTAAGTCGTTCTCTTGCCTGTAAAAATGCCTCTTGTAGGGATGTGTCTGTAGAAGCCTTGCCCTGACGGACATAGCCCCCAGCTCTCTGGTAAGTGCTGAAGCATGAGATGTGATGCCCCATGCATGCTGTGAACCCTGGCAGCTCTCCTCCTCGGTGTTTCTGTGCAGCTCCAAGAGGTGCAGTCGAATACTGTCTCTGGGTCAGGGCGCAGAATAGCTGACCACTGCTTCTCCTCTAGTGCTTTAGAAGTAAATCCATCTGCTGTCAGAAAAGAGACAGGGAGACGTGGCTGGATGCTTTACTCTGAATTATCTGATGCTTGGTATTTTTTTTCTGAGCTCTGCTAAGCTCTGTTCCTCTTGTGGGTGGGAGGTGGCAGTGGGACACACACACACACACAACATGATGAACAATACACAGGACCCCAAGCTCTCAGACACTTGTGCAGCAGCTGAGAAAATGCTAGGTTTATTTCCAGGGAAATGGGTCATCTATTATCCCCTAATTTCTGCAAGTAAAATAGGCTTAAAGACTGCTTCAGCTGCAGAAGCTTATTTTCTTTGTGTGAGACAAAACAGCTACTTAGGGACGTGGCTCTTGATGCCCGTAGGACTTGTGGGCAGAGGACTGCAAAGCACTGAAGGATGGATTAACCTAATGCTACCGCAACTGGTGCTGTGTGCGGACTTCTAATTGTGGGGATTTGCATCTAACAAGGATCCAGATCCTGGATGCAGGGAAGCAGACTGTATTATCTGCAGCAAGCTTAGAGAGGAAACAAACCCCCACTTCCTTAGATGCTGGAGAAATGGCTGCAAGTGAGAAATTCTGTGAAACTTAAGAGCAAGAAGCAAGGGCAATCTGCAGCCTGTCCCTTGCTGCCTCCCTGGAGCTAAACGCAGCATCCAGTGAGGAACGGTGCCCTCCTGTCTGTAAGGGATCAACGCCCTGCTTCCAACCCTAGTCCAGCCCTCCTGAGGGACGAGAGCTCTTCTAGTCGCATCTCTTTGTTTCTTTGATGTGAAACAAGCTTTTCCTCGGAGCATTCCCAGCTCCATCCTTGGGGTCTGACCCATCTCCCACTGCCAACCTTACTCTTCAGCGGGCACTAGCCAGCAGTCCGCCGGCTGCACCGTGACCACGGCCACATGAGATCCACCCAGGGTCTGAGAGACCTGCCAGTGTCAGAAGAAAGCTCTCAATCAGGAATGTGGGCCGGGAAAGGGATGAAACCATCTTATGCCTCCTTTGGCTTTTTTTCTGGGATAAAAATCTCCCTCTCCCCACATGAGGCTCAGTCACTGTTCCTGCCTCCTGGGAACTCAGCTGATGTAAGCAAATTCAGAGCTGTCTTGAGATGAAACGATTAGGAGACCTGAAATTAATTGCTAGTTGTTTGTGTCCAGGACCTGTCCCAAGGGACCAAACTCCTAGGCCCTCTTCCAGGCCCTTCTATGAGTCCATGAAGCTGTGGGCTCAGCATATATTTTTATTAGCGCTGAATCCCTTCAATTTCTTGCTCATCAGCTAAATTCTTTGGTGACTGCAGGGAAGGGGGGTAATGGCTCCTGACCATTGCTCTGTGGGATTTGCAGCAGCCACAGTGGTGCTTGGCCTCTTGTTAGCTTCATGGGGTCTGGAGGAGCTTGCTCAGCCCAAGAATGTTCAGGTTCCTGGAGACCCAGTCATTGCTTTGTCTCCATGATACAGAGAGAGGCTGGGATGAGACGGTAACAGTCAGATAGGATTTCAGCAATGAGGGATGCTCACTACTCCTTGCCTGTGTCTCTGGGGAATTACCAGCTTTCTCCCACTCCTCCTCTTATTTCTAAGTTCAATTTGCCTCCAGATGTAAAATTTTCCTGATGCCAGAGACTCCCATCACTGCATCCCCTCCATCATTAACAGGCACTGCCAGCAGTGGCTAATTAGCCATGAGTCAGGTGTGTCTTGGCTGCCCTTCCTTGCATAGAACCTAGTGACAGGCATGTCTGGATGGCTTCCCTGCTTTGAGCAGTGATTTAGGGGAGGGACTCTGGGCTTTTTAATCACCTGCTTAGCATGATCTGCTTGCTTTGCTTCCTGGTGGCACAGGGCTGGCCTTAGCTGCCTCTACTGAGACATGGGAAATGAAAGAGAAGCCTCGAAAGCACTGACCTAGACTAACCCAGCCCAAGCTGTTCCAAGGCTGGGCCCAGCACCTCTGTGAAGGTGGAGGCAGTGCACCAACAGGCCACCTCCGTGAGCAGTCCCTTAGTCACACGTCCATCCTTGCCCCCAAGGCCTTTTGATCAACCGTGGGGAGATCCCTTGCTGTGGAGAGAAGGGAGTGCAAAGGTAGCCTTGCTCCTACCACCCTCCCTCTGCAACTGGGGTGGGATGTGGATATCTATAGGTCATGATGCAGCTGAGTGCCTCTCCTCCTGGCTCTGCTGTCATCTTCACTCTGTCCTTGAAGGCGTGTTCAAGACAACTGTGATAGCTTGGCCTTGATCCATCCAAGACCTCTGGTTGTTTCCCCTCATTGTTTAGGTCTATCCTAAGCAGGGAATAATGCTACCTCCTCACTGTAAATGTCATGTATCATCCTGTGTCCTTCTCAGACCTTCAACTGTGTAAGAGTCGTGAAGGCATAAGGTCTCCACTGACTCCTTTTAACTGCCATCTGCCACCCAGCCTCCATTATTTTACTCTTTGTCTATCTCTGTCAATGTGTTCTGCTTCTCCTGTCTGTCAGACTCGGACTTTTTCTTCTGATCTGTGACAAGGCAGGGTCAAGCTGCTGGATGACCCTTTCTACTATCTCCAACAGCCTTTGCAGATGTACCTGCCTCTTGATGCCGCTGGGAACCCTGATCATGCGTAGTGTTTGGGTCGCTCTGTGAGCACCAGCTTCCCGCACACACTGTGTGGGGCAGGTCCTGCAGACCTGTATGGCTGTTACCATGTGGCTTTAGTTAACTGACTGATATTCTCAAACTTGGCTTCCTATCTCTATAGCAGGAATGATGGTGCCTATTTACCCTATTGCATAAGGGTGACATGAAGTGGTAGTTAATATTCACCTCATGCCATGTGAAGGCTGGGATCTAATCTGCCAGAGCTGTCATCCGCAGCCCTGAGTGATGTTTTCAAGGAAAAAAAAAAATAAAAATCCTAAGCCCTTTGGAGCTGTTTCCTTGCAGTCTTCTAGACACAAGTGCTTTCATTGCATTGTAAAAGTGCTTCTAATGCCACCATGTCTGAGCAATGCACATCAATAACTGAGAAACAGAGCAATGAGTCCAGAAGGGATACTCTGTTCTCCCCCCAGCTTTGGATTAGCCAAGATGAAATTCACTCAAATGAGCAAAGTAAAACCATGGTGAGACTTGTGAAAAGCCCAGATGCAGGCAGTTTGGGAGTTGTTATCTCCACGCACACAACTGCCTTGGCTCTTCCATAGCCAGTTACTGTGTGAAAAATCTGGGGATTTTTCTGTGCCAGAAAATCCTGCTTGTAATGATCATTCTGTGTTTACTGCCTGCATGTTCTGTGGATTCAGGTTTGAGACTTTGCACTCTTGAGGAAAGGAAGCAGTTACACTGAAGTAGCCAGCTCTGGGGATGATGCAAGTGGGAGATGCATAAGGTTGCCTGACACGGCTTTGCCCAGACAGCTCGGCTGTAATCCACAGCTTCTTGATTGCAGTATGAAGCTGCAATCCAGCTCTCCTGACAAAGGCTGCCTTCACCTGGTACGCTTCTCCCTCTCCCTTCTGAATTGCAGTCCAGGGCTCTGCCCTCAAAAAGTAACACACTCCCTGGATTCAGGGATGCAGATGGTGGCACTTGCACTGGAATGTGTAGTTCTCCTGCAATGCTGAACTATTAAGGCTCAAAACTTCCGAAAACAAGAATTAATAACATCAAAAAATTCTGCATCTGTCAAAATACCACAGAAGTGGTGTTGATAGCCTAAAAAGCCTATGTCTGCGGAGAGGAGTATTTCTTAATCCATTACTCTTTATACCATAAACATCAATTTAATGAGAAAGCGAAGCTGGAGTTATACAACACTCCAGAATGTATTCCGCTTATTAAATGCAAGTGATCTATACAACTGTAAAATGTTGCTAAAACTGAATTCCCATTAGGATACAAGGGACTAACAGTTGTGCAGGAAAGTCATGCTGGTCCCTGCTGTGGAAATCTTATCCTCCAGCTTTTTAGTTTTTAATTTTAAAACCCCCAGTAAATCCCCCAAGAGCTCAACTTCCCTGTTTGGTTAGGCAGCCAGCCTAAGCAGGGTCAGCTCAAGGTGGGGTGTGGGCTGCTGGCTGGAAGTTGCAGACCCTGAGACATGATCTTGCAGAAAAGGAGAATTGAACGCCTTGCTTTCAGTGTGGCAAACCTGTCTGAGTATCACCCGGGCAGCTGAGATAGTCTCTTTGGGTGACTGCACAGCTGGGACACTGCCAACCCTTCACTGCACAAGGCAGCCAGCCACTGTCAAGAACCCACGAGCATGAATGCAGAGGGCAAACTGCCTCCCAGCATCGCCTTGGATGGTTTAATCAAGCAGATAAACCAGACACCGCCTGGGCTGGATCTCTCCTGCTTGCTTCAGCTGCTGTTGCATTGAGTCCACTGTGGTGCAATAAGCTTTCTCCTTCCATGTTTCTGTATGGACTCTGCTTCTGGCCTGCGGCGTTCAACAGATAACGGCACGTGGCCTTGCTTCTCTCGCAGACTTGGGGCCAGGTGCCATATTACAGTCACTTCTGTTGGTAGCACTTTAGAGGAATGGCTGAACAGCAGCCCTCTGTGTCCTACGCAAGGCACGTCACACTTTGCTGCAGTCATAGCTCTGGGCTGAATACAACAGCAGTGGTGGGACCTCTGGCTTTAGTGGGGAGCAGGTTTGTGGTTAAGGAGGTCTAGAGGAATATATCTGTGTCTATCTGGAGGCTCTTGCATTTGATGTGTTGCTGATTTAGTCTATTTGTGAATATTTAGTATCTGGTTGGGCTCTATAGCATGAATAGCATAATACTATTCCTGCTTGATGGAGGTATGATTGGTTCTTAATAGAGTTTACAGTTCCAGATGTCCTGGCATCGTTGTGTATCGAAACAGGAGTTCCTGAAGAAATATATTTCAGGAGGATGGGGCCAAACCCTTTTCAGTGGTGCCCAGCAACAGGACAAGGGGCAACGGGCACAAACTGAAGCAGAGGAAGTTCCATCTGAACATGAGGAAGAACTTCTTCACTCTGAGGGTGACGGAGCCCTGGAACAGGCTGCCCAGGGAGGCTGTGGAG
>Ga0065711_1009433_pt1 | contig 21664 bp, 15 predicted proteins | sample Hoacrofraction12_FD_59098 | JGI IMG/M metagenome (GOLD analysis project Ga0065711, IMG submission 59098) | Hoatzin crop microbial communities from Cojedes, Venezuela - Epithelial fraction 12 v2 (version 2) | ecosystem: Host-associated > Birds > Digestive system > Esophagus > Crop | place... | reverse complement strand
TTGCCTGAACTGAAGCAGCTAAGGAATTCCCATACTTCCTATGCCACTCGTCCTGGTAACCACCATTTGCAATACACTAACAACCTAAACCTTTGCACCTCTTTGTAATTTTTCTCTCTATATCATATGACTACTCTGCTTTTGGTTTTATTTTAATTTACATACTGCAGTTAGAGGTATCAGAGACATCAGAAAGATCTGGGGAGAAGAAACTATCAAACAGTTACTGCTTTATGCATGGCAAAAGCACCTGCACCAAACAGCAAGGCTTACTCTGCTATCAAGTTTGTTCGAAAGCGGTTTGTTGTAAGTCCAAATGTTTTGTCCTCACAATATCACTTATTACTGGTTGTATTGCTCTTCTCTGGATACTTGTTAGAAAAATAAAAAAGTAAGATGTCAGAGAGGTGACTGAAAAGCATGAGTATTTTGACTGAATGTCCTGTTATTATTTCTTCCAAATCCTCAGTGAGATGTCTCAAATCTCCCTTTTTATCCAATGCCATCCTGATATCCATATATTATTAAATGAACACTGCGCAAATAAAGAAGCATTCTTGTTTCTCAGAAAACTTTTGCTGATTTGCTTTGGCTTTAATCTCCAGGTGACATTAGATTCCCAGATCAGCACAGACCCCAGTGCTGTCTGCACAACGTCAGGAAACATGCTGCCTGTGTCAGGGAAACTGGCCTGATCGGCATGCTGTCTAATCTAACACCAAGGAAATACATCTGATTCTTTATCTACATTTTCAAATTAGGAATCCGGTAGTAGCAAATGTTATAAGAAAGCAGAGAAATAAATCTGTAAAATACTAAAACACCAAGGGGTCTGAAACAAGATAGACCTCAAATTTCATTCAGCTCTGTTGTTCTGATCCAAATGAATACTGAAGCAAGGTGTCTACCTGCATCTGGATCATGAAGCAGGCTGTAGCCCTGAGTGGGCTTATCTAGCTGGCTTTTAAACTGTTTCCATCCAGCCTTGTCCACTACAAAATCCTCGGTCCAATACCCTTGTTCCTGCTGTCAGGCAGCACTGCGAACATGACGTTTGTTCTACGCTCCCGTGCACCCGCAGCGTTCTGACGCCTGCTCCTCAGCCAGACAGCCCAGCAGACAATTGCTCTGCTCTTTCACACCTCCCTGCTATTAGGAAGCAGCACATTATAAGCCGTACTCCTCTCCCAGACTTGTCCTGATTGGCTTGGAAGGCGACCCCTGAGCCGCCCCGCCACATCTGCTGCCCAGCAAGGCACCTGACACGGTCCTACAAACACTGCAGCCGCAGGATCCCGTGTTTTCCCCTCCCGAGACACCAAGCGACCCATCAGTTCTCCCTCAGCCTTCTCCTCTGCTCTGCCTCGGGTCTTCATTGCGCAGGCACCCCTGCTTCTGATGGTTGCTCTTTCAGAGTGAAATGGCCACAGCACCCTATTACAGAACAGGCCAGAGAGATACAGTCCTCGCTCTTCTATCATACTGGACTGGGGTATGCTAAGCAAATCGAGAAACATAAATGGTAGAATAAAATTGCCACTAGACTTAGGCAGTACGTCCATCTTAGTTGGTTTTACATCTTCCTTAAATCTCTGTCATAATAAAACTGACATATACAAAAACCTCTCATGTATATATTAATTTACAAAGAGAGAACTGTAGCAGAGTTCATAATTTAGAAAAAGACCTGTTCTGTTCCAGCTTTTTTTCTTCATTCCAGTCTAATGTTGCTCAATGAAATGGCTTTACAGAGGGGAAGATCCTTACCGCGTAGGTAGGCAGGTAGATGAAACACGGACAGTTGTCTACAGCACAGATACGGAAGCTTCCTTAAATTCTTCTCTTGTGCTTGCATGGTTTAGAGCATTGGATTTGGTTCCCCCTCTTCTCTGCTGAACAACTATGAAGTAACATCTGGTCTACTTAGCAAATGGTGCAATTTCCTCTTCCACTTTTATTCATTTATTTATTTTATAATGAAGCGAGAGCTCTCAGAGTGGATGAGCAATTACCCAGCACCTTCCTCTGGGATCTCTCGGAAAGTAAGGAACAGACGCACTCAAACATGATTCCAATCCACCTTTGCTATCATCCAGCGGCAGAGTCAATTTGAAAAGCTGCTGACATACCCAAAGGTCTCACAGGCACTCTCATGAGTTAAGTATGTTAATGCTTTCCTAATCAAAAAGTTACTATCGAACATACCCAGTAACTGCTAACAAATGATACATGTGTGTGAGGAGATCATAGCCCATCCCCTAAAGTTTATAAAAACTGAACACCTTCCAAAATTACCTGAGTATGCTGATATTATTGTAACAAGGTTGCTGAACTCAACTGTGAAAATCCCAAATCTTTATGTTCCTTGGACTAGTTTTCCACCTTTGTCAGATGAAACTGATGGGTTCAGATCACTTGGTGCAAATTTAAATGAAAGCGAGCAAAGTGGGCAGGCGGTTGTATTTTTGTTCCTTGCGGATACTGAAACATTACATTATAAAACCAAGCTAAAAGATGCAAAATAGTATTCAGTTACAGGAAAGGTATACAGGTTACCTCTGAACCAATAATTTTCTGAATCCTATCCTGCTATTGTACACCCACTGCAAAACACAAACCTTTCGGGAGTGGAAAATGATTCCTTTTCTTCTCCTGTAAAAATGTTAGTGGAAATAACACTCTTTCGCTATTTTATTAGGCGACAGTTGATATCAATTAAGTAAAACTGAAACCAAAAAGTCTCCTTAAAATTTCACAGCATTTAATGATATATTACTGGATGGGAGTATGGACTTCATGGAGGTTACATATTGAGTTAAGAAAAGTGAATATTTATTCAGTATACCGAGCCAAGTTCTCAATTATCTTTCCCTTTTGATAAAACCCCACAAAGGAGGTTTGAAATACTGCCATCCAAATCCGCCACACTTTACAGCTTCCTGTTAGTGGCTAAAGAAGGTAGAAGACAGTAGAGGAAGCATCGGTTCTACTTCACACACATCTGAATAGATTGGAGGAATAAATTTCAAGCTTTAGAAAATCCTAATCAACATGAGACTCTTTTATACAAGTATTACTATCTTGTGTTATTGGGAAAACAGATTTTTTTCTCTTCCATCAATCTAAGTCTATTTATTTAGAAATTACTAGGTTATTAAAACTGCTATCTTGTCTCTTGCGTTTAATTTTCAATCTGCATTACATTTAGATATCCTAGTCACAGAGAAAGAGGTGGATGGTTCCATTTCTGTAGCTTCCAGTTCTGTAAAATGAATCTCAGTGTGAAAAATTAGGATTAATGGGCTTCATAATCATTTTGTTCTGCTAAAGCCAATTTGAATAAAAGAGAAAAAGAGTTCAGATATGAAAACATCTTTGATACCTTTGGATAAAAAGAAGCATTGTACATAATTGTGAGCTCATGCACAAATTGTCATTCTATTTTCTCTCATTACCATCTGCACACTGGATCTCCTGATGTTCTCTTTCAAACTGCTCGCTATCCGATGTGCAGGAAAAGGTCTAAGAGAACATGAAGCATTGCGTGGCTGACTGCCGCTCTGGGCATGTGATTTTAAGGATTCCACGTACATGTTGCTCTTTCCATAGCTGGTTTGTCTCCTCTCTTTAACTGAAGGGTAGAATGGCTTAGTAAGGGTTTAGCTTGAGACAGATGTAGCAATTCTGGCCCTCAATTACCTACCTGGTCCCCCTCTGAGGTACCTCATCAGGTTGCTTTGTAGCCATTTAAGGCCACCACAGGTCAAGAGTTCTGCTTTTAGATCAGCCTGGCATCTAAAGATGCCACAGGCAGCGCGGAGGCTTCCGTGCGCTGGCGAAGGACTGGCTGGGAGCCGAGTGCTGAGACCGCTGCCCCAGAAATCAGCCGTCCCCATCACCTGTCAGCGTCATGAAGCTGCTGGCAAACATACCCGGCACGAGGTTGGGCCTTTTCCTTCTCCATCGCTCCATTGTGCGACATAAACGTGACACTTGATCAAACATAATACAAATTAAAACTGCTACAAAACCGGTTGCATAACGTTTAATGTATAATCCTGACTGATTGTAACGAGACAAAACCAGACCTAAACCAGTTAAGCTGAAAAGTATTCCATTCCTCTCTGGCTGAAAATGACTGCACTGGCATTTTGTTTTTTCAGTCTTCAGTTGTGGAGTTTCTTTGAGCCTAGTCCTATTTCACAGGAGACTAGGCACATTTTGAATTCCTCAGTACAGGATAAAGAAGCGAGCAGGTGACACGCAGTAAAGTATTTCGTACCTGTGCAGCTTCTTGTAGCGTCTCCAGACCAATGACCTTTAATTAACAGTGTGACTGCTTGAGAAAAGCCCTGTGCCACAACTCTGACCAAGTCCAGCATTAATCGGGTGGAACTGCTTCCTGACTGCTAGAAAGTCAATGTATTTCATCCACCACCTTCTGCTTTATTTTTAACTTTGCCACTGTATCTGTTGTCGCGCTGTTCTGGCACGTAGAACACTACCCTCCAGTAATCAACTGGGGAATGCGGCACATTACAAATGGATGTGGTCTTATACTGCATTAGGTAGGAAATACTGCAGTATCACCCTTCCCTGAAATCTTCCAAAATTCGTTTTCCCTTCTAGCAAAATCCAGCTGAACCCATAATGCGCACTAAGTATAATTTAGATTTCTGTAACTGCTGGCTGCGCACCAGCTCCTGAGAATGATAAATATTTTACTATTTCTGGCATCTGGCACTAGCAAAACTTTTATTTTTAATTTGTGTCGTGTGATTTGACATCACCTCAGATTACCTGCTGTAACCAGAGGCTTCACTTTCTAACAGAAGCACAACGCAACACGCAATTTTTAAAATGTACAAGGGGTGCTGGGACGTCCTGACGTGGAGGTGGCCGATTGCGAACCTCACCGTTGGTTGCCTTACCTTCGTAAGCATTTGGCACCAGTCTTTCATGTCAGCAGGGTGACAGCTCAAAACAAATGTTTGTATACATGTAAATACTCCTCAAGAGTAGCAGAGAAGAACTGACTTCAGGCATTGTGCTTTGCAGATGAGGAGTCACCTGTCAGACTAGCTATAGGGTCGTTGTACAACTAGGACAAATCACCTATTTTTTCGCAACTCAGTTCCTTACTTGTACAGCAGAGAAAGTAACTTCTTTTTCTTTTCTTTGCCCATCTAAGTTTGAATTCTTTGTGAAGTGAGGCTCCCGCCCTATGCATATGCAGAGATGCTTTGAGAAACTGCTGTAAGCCACGTAAAATAACAGCACTGACCAGGCAGTACTAACCTAATTCCAACAAAGGCTGGGCAGACGCAGGAGGAGGCTCCCAAGTCCATTTTATCCTGCAAGGAAAGCTCAGTTAGCTCTTAGGCGTTACTCCTCCGGAAGTGCAAAGCTTAACCCACTAATCACAGTCATTCACTGCCTCTGTATTAGCCTCGGTGCAATGTCCTGTACACCAAATAATGAACATTTACCTATAAGGTATATGCAGACACAATAAGTACCTAATGTGAACCTTCTAAAAAAATATGGGCAATTAAAAAAAAAAATCCCTCAAAATTTAATTTGAAGATTATACAAGGCCTTACAAAATCAAGCACTTGAGCCACAGCTCTGTAATAGCAGAGAGAAATTGTGGAAGTCTTTGACCTCACAAACCACGACTATGATATCTGATGAAATCACACCCAGTGGCTGATGAACTCCTCGGGATAAAAAATATCACACAAATTCAAAGAAATGTCAATAGTAATGAAAAATGATTAAACTAAGACACCATATAGTATAACACAGACGTAGAATTATACTCTCACAGAGAGATTTTTTTTGAAGTTTTCCAGGAGGCATCAATGGATCAATAAAGAGTAGAATTAATCCCTAAAACACTGGGAAATGTGAAGCGCGGGCTTTCATTTATCTTGCGCTCGTGGTGTTGCACCACGTATATCGGGGATGTGACAGCACTGTGTGATCTCGCTGCTGCACCATCTGTGCGGCAAATGCACACCTAAACTCCAGGGAAATGCAGGAGGAAAGGTGGGGATTTTTTAACTCAGTATTTCTTTTTAAATATTTTATGGAATCTCAATGCTGACCCAACATTAAAATATTGCTAGGTATTGAACAGCAACAGTAAATGTTAGAATAGCCTCTTTGGAAACCAGATGGGCTTTGTGAGTACGTATGATGTGAAACCCTACCTTGGAGAAGATGACTAGCGCTTTGGCACTCACATAATGAGACCCAAATTTCATCTGACACATTCTTATTCGATGGTGTACTGAATTTATTTATTTTCACAGTACTCTGATCTGGGAGAGAAAATACACTTCAAAGTGGAAAAATAGCCTTGTAATACTCTGCAAGAGATTATTTTTGATATCAGACACAGATGGGGGAGATACTCAGGATGACAGGAAAAAGCAAAGCACTGAACAGAGTATCTGATAGAGGACACCTCACACGACAGAATGTTGAAGGAAAACAGCGAAGCATTTGCTCTTTTGACAAACACACTTTCTATTGTGCAAATAAAACATAAAAGCTGGTCTGACTGACACTTTGCCCAGTTAACCATAATTTACTTCATTAGTACCAAGAGATTCCCTGGAAGTTCATATCCTATATGATTTTCTTTGCAATTTTCTGTATCTATATTCCCGCAAAATTCCTTATAATAAGTTTAAAGCTGACGATTCTATTTGATACTTCCATAGGTAACAAATAGAAATTTAGTTATTCTGTCATTTTAAAATAAAAATGTATTTCTTACTTATTTTATACATAAAAGCTATCTACTTCTAACCACCTTTCCAGCACCACAAAGGTAGGTATCCCGTTCACATAAGTGAATAACAATTTTAGAAAATTCAATTGTTCTTTTATCGTCACACACAGTATTCTACCCACTGTGAAGCTCAAGAGTCAGAAAAGATGACAAACACGTTTTTCTTTTGACGCTATGACGATCATATACACATGCTTGGTGGCTAGAACTTCATATGAAGAACAATCAAAAGCAATGGCAAGAAGGACCCTGAGGAAGTGGCCGGGCTGTCCAGCTGCAGTCCTGGGGGGATGGCCTGCCTGGCTATAAGCAGTACGGAGGGAGGAAAGAAGTGAAAGGAATTATCAGCTTGTGATGACAATGCTTAGTTTCAGTACGTTTATTTAGTCAGATTGTAAAGCTGACATATGTTTGTATTTTTAAACTCACCCACTATTGGAAGAAAAATGGTTCTACTGTGAAAATAAGCTGCCTAATCGACACTAAGTTTAAACAATAAATGCAAAACCAGTCAGAAAAATAAAAAGTGGTCCCAATCAACATGTAGCCATAAAAAAAAGTTATAACACAATTATTGCTGTGCATGACTCCAAAATATGCTTTAAGTCCATCAAGAACTCACAGGTTTTCTTCTCCCCTTCTTTTCCGAGAATGTTGCTTCAAACAATTGCCACTCTGAGGATTTCCACTCTGTTTTTTCCATTACCACTCAAAAGTTACTTTAACTCAATCTACCTCCTACCTACAAAAAGCTAATTACTGATCTCAGTTAAGCCCATAAAGAGTGCTTTTACATTAACCAGGGATCATTAAATACCAAAGGAAAACACTTTCTTCTCCAGATGGTTGGAGGGTTGTCTCTGCGCGACATGTTCAGCATTTGTTCACCTGAAAAGAAGACTTCCAATGAACATGCCTTAACTTCGAGAAATATATACAATTTATTACACATTAAGATGATGGCAGGTGTAGGCATTACTGCTAATATGTGAACTACATTAATTCAGTTGCTCTAGGACAACTCTGCGTAATGCCACAGGCTTCATCACTGTACTCTTTACATATTTGCCTTCTGTGCATTTTCAGAAGACTAGTATGATTTTTCAGAAGTAAGTAAATAGTTATAGTATCAGATTTACCTCCTTTAAAGGGATGGAGCTGAGTACCCAGCATGAGTCCCTCGAAAGTCGCTAGTAATTACTAAAAACACTTTGCACAGCATGAGGAAAATTTTTTTATTAAAACAAAAAATCTGTGCTTGTGAGTGGATATTCTATGGCATGTGTTACACATTCAAGATCTATTTCTTGACTGGGAATTATATGTGAGGAACAAGTCACTGACATATGGGGTTTTTTCTCTCCAGAAGGATGTAAAATGGAAAACAGTGTTACTATTAAAGAAAACTATGGGCTTTCCTCCTACTGCATAATCTGGACAAGTACCTTAGTGCAAAATATTATTCCTGGTCTGAATGAATTGCTGAATAGATGTAAAAAAACAGCCCTCGTGCAGCAGAGTAACCTGAGGTCTCTGAATGGGAAGACAGGGAATAATTTTCTAAATTTCTACGAGACTATAAATACATAAAAATACAAAGAGGACACAGTTGCGTCCATTTGCTCCGGTGTATTCCTTCAAGGTGAGAGCTTTGCAAGACAGTCACTTAATTATTTTCCTGTGTGTACATCACCTGTTTGTCAATGAGTGCCTTCAGGTTCTAAAGCAGAGACAGATTACGAATAAACTAACTCTTGTTTTCATCTCAAGCATAAAAAAGAGAGTGTGTGAGAACAAGAACGGGTATTTCTTGGAAAATGTGCTGAAAGTAGACACAGAACTCAGAAATCCCCACTCCTTGCCAGGGTGGATGGCATAGGCATAACTGGCTCGACCTTCATTTGACAAAACCCCTATTTTTAACTGACATTTCACAGTGCACAAACATATTTAAATCATCTTTCAAGATTGTTCAGACTCCCAGGGGAATGAATACTAAATTCCACATTGTAAGTAGTAATTCAGTCATACCAGTAATTTCACTTCTACTCAGATCTGTGCGCCTAAACCTGTGCCACCCACCCACACTCACGCCTGACGTAAACAAACTGGTTCTGATGGTTTTCTAAATCACGCTACAATAACCCACCATGAAACACTGTATTTCTCCAGCTGTCTGCTGCTGCGCTTCTGGTGCACATTCACTGATGCTCAGCCACCCTCAGTGACACTCAGACCTCTCAACCTGGCTTGTGCTCGGAGTAGGAAGCCTGTATCTCCAGGATCATTTCGTCAGCAGTGAGGAGGTGCAGTGTCCTCCAGTGGATGATGTCATCCTCCAGCAGATACTGTCATCCTCCAGCGGACAATGTGGGGCAAGAACTCAAAGATTCTCAGAACAGTCTGCAGGAGATACCTCTTTCTGGGTTGGTTACATGGAGGTCTGGTTTCCTGTCTTGGGCTTTTATCCACTACTTAGATCTAATTATCAGAAAACTCTGATGTCTATGTTTTGAGTATTCCCAGCTATACTTGTTAACACAAGATAGCCGTGATTGCCAAAATTTCTGGACAAAAATTTTCAGATAAAATATTTATTTGGCAGAAAATGCATTCTAAGCCATTGCAGAATGCTTCAGTAATTCATTAGATTTTTCCAGATGGGAGGGGGATCCTCTGAATTTTCTTTAAAAACACTTTCTTACAGAAAAGACTTTCAAATTTTGGTTGTTATAAATATTTTTCAAATGTAAATGTTAATTTTAATATAAATATTTGCCATATCAATAAGCTTTAACTACTAAAATATCTTTAAATATCTTTAAACCAGCCAAAATAAAAAAGAAAATCAACCAATTAATTCCAACAGTTTGAATCAATCTCAATGTTCTGCTAAACCTGAAGCATACTCCAAAATTATTTTCTGTAAGAGACAAGCTAAGAAATCTATTATTTACCTACTCGTAATCATGATTTTTTTACAATCATAATCACAATGTAATCATTCATATATTTTCTTTTTTGTCAGAAAATACATTAAGAAAAATTAGATCCATTCACGATTAAACAGCAAGGTAACAGCTAGTGGAAAAGCAATAATGACCAGATTTGAGGATGTCTGCAAGATTGCTACCAAAAACATTCACTATACAATTCACAAATTAGTTTTGGGCTGCTGCCCGTTTTATGAATGGTCTATTCTTCTGTTTTTATTAATATTGTTGACTAGCTACAACAGGTGACATTTTTATCCCCTTAGGCTGTCCATTATCCAAATGAAGGGCCATCTGGAAAGGGATTCTGTTCACTGAAAAATGTGACAGAGCTGATGGCTTTTTAACTGCAAGTCATCTATGATTGCTGGTAAACACTGAAAATTAGCATTGATCCCCCTCAAATGAAAAAAACAACAACAATAAAGCACTTCAGACAGGCTTATGGAAACACCTTCTCGGCAGATGTGCATGCTAATTAATAATTGTAGATGGCAACCCTTCCTCATTTTTGTAAATTAATGCCAGTTGAATTCTCTAAAACAAATAAACATGACTACAGATGGGGCAGCTACTTGTATATGCCCAACACAGCATATGTAGACTAGGAAATGAGGTGGGCCTGAAATCTCTGCCATACTATAAACAAGTAGTTGACAAGCACCATTACCATAAGCTGCCACACTCGGAAAATCAGATAGTTCGTCCTTTTGCCCACCAGGTTACATTCTGGGAGGGCTTCCAAAGCTGGAGGTAGACGCCACATTGCCTCTTGTTTCGAAGGCATTCAGTACGGAGGCTACGGCTGGGATCAAGTCAAGAAGCAACCACGCACTAGGACGCGGAATAAGACTGCTACCCTTCAGGTATCGATAACTCCCAAAATTGTGGTTTGCACCAACAGTGAAAGAGGAATCATAACAGAAAATTAAAATATACTCCACTCATTTGTCTTCCAGCAGTACCGTGTTTTCCTTCCAGGGTGATGAATACACACCTGCAGTGAACATACTCGCCAAAACCAACTGGAAACTACCCTTTGGCTTTGCCGGAATGGAACCAGGTTCTCTAACACGATACCAGCAAAAACTCGGATAGGGCCTGGCACCTTCCGACAAAGTTGCAACCCACTATGAAAAGAAGCAGTTANNATCACGAGCATCAGAAAATTGTTTNGTAGTTTCAAATATCGTCTGANCTGACACATCATTATAAACAATTCTATTTTGTTATGAAACTGTGCAATATTTAGTAATTAAAAAACATTGGTTCCACTTAAATTGGACTCCAGCTCACCATCTTTTGAGCCACTGACTCAAAATGTGTTTTGGGGGATTTTTCTTTTCATCCTCTGAGATCAGAACTGCAGTACTCCATGTTTACTCAAGTACCTTTACGCTGGCACTGAAAACATGTACTAAAAAATCTGCAACCTACTTTGCCATCTCTAAAGACATTAAGAATATGATTATCTTGTCTTAGAAAAATCGTATCCGTCAGAAGCCACGATGACAACAGGACTAACAACTCCTGATTTCCTTCTGCCTACTTTCTCCTGTTGGAACCCATCAATACCACTCTTTCTGCCTCTGGTGCCCCAGGATTGAGAGTGCCTGAAGAGCAAGTTCGGCTAATGTAAGATTCCACCCTCTTGATCTAGCACGTGTGTGAGTAGAAGGCTTACACAATGTTCATACATCAAACTGATTGCAAGAAAAAAGTTAAGAGAAAAAAAAAAAAGGAAAGAAAATCTACAGTAAAAACGTTGAAGCTTTCCAACGTACCAACAAATAGAAGCAATAGACTTTGTCAGAGCCCAAAACAGGAAAGGAGTTAGTTTTAAAGTACGGCTCTGCACACCATAGCAAACAGAACAATCAAATTATTGTCTGCTTGTCTAACACGAAGGCAGCATTATCAACAAACCTCCTGCAGCTAGGAGATAAGATGCTGGAGAAGAAGTACTGTAAAATGGTTTATCATGCAACCAACAATGATTATGTAATTTAGATATTTCATATATAATAAAAACCCGTCTAAATCAGAAAACATCAGACAAGCAATAACATTGCTTATTTACACTATGTCTGTGTCTCCAACCAATCATTGAATTCTCTCCATTTTTAAGAAGCACCCTTTTAAAATGAAGAGAGCAAGTTAGATGCTTGGCATTACTTTTAAATTCAACCACACAACTGCTATGAATAAAGGGAAACCTCCTAAAGTATTCCTTAATAACGGGGACAGCAAACTGGCCAGGAGAACACTTGACTGATTTTTCCACAGCAGATTCAAAGTGCACTGTAATGTAATGTATTGAAAATGATTTCTGGTCCTCCCTGATATCACAAATCATAACCTGTACAAAGCCACAGGAGCGATCAAAGATCCGCCTGAGCTGTGATTCACACGCGCACGCACTCAGAGCTGGTACTGATCAGTGCTCTATAATCAGGACTGCACACGTTTTTCATTAGTTTCCCATTTCCTTAGAGCTGTGAAAAGAAAGAAGAGATGGAATCAAATGCAAAAAGAATGAAGTTGGTATATAAGGCCAGCACGCTTTTAAAGTCAAAATTCTACCTGCTCTGTGTGTGTATGGGTGTGTGCACACATATATTCATACTCCATTTCTAAGCATACAATATTTCATAAAGTAATCAGGGAAGAAGTCCCCTACCTCCCTTTCAAGAAAAGGTTTCTCAATCTTCAAATCAAAATGTGCAAAGCAGAATCCTACGTCCCATATTGAATGTATCATGATAATTAGGATCTTCTTCTCCAAAGCATCATACTATGCAGAACAGTACCGTCCAAATAGCATCTTCTCATTTTATTAAGATGGAATAGTTATTAACGCCACTCCTGATATGTAAGTACCCACAATGTATCTACATGTTATTACTACCTAAAATACATAATTTGTCCATATACCAAGGCGCAGTTAGGAGAAGATTAGTACTTCTCAAAGATGAGTGGAAGGTATATCTGGAATTTAGAATTATTTTAGTAAGCACGTGTGAATTACTCACCAGCTATGAAGTCTCTAACCTGCACTGAAGAAGAAATAATCAGAATTATCCTCTGAAGAAGATACATGAAGAATAAAAGTACAGATCAGAAGGAGGAGCTGAGATGGCTCTCATCATTAGCTGGATGCTTCCTCCCCAGCTATTTTATTTGTAATATTACATTTCTGCTTAAATGCGATGCCGTAACTGAAGCTGAAAGTGAATTTTTGTTCCAAGAAAAGCAATAAACATTTTGGAAGATACATATCATACAGACAAGAGAGACAGACAGACAATTGTAAAACTACCAATTCCAGACAATAATAAGACACATTTTGCAAACCCTCTCCTTTTTATCTTTCTCCACCGACAAGTAAGCCAGCACTCAGAAATCTGGAGGAAAGCCTCCTGTGAGAAAGGAAACAGATCTACATTAATAGCACTAACTTTACTTGTTCCTTCATGGAAAATTTTCCAGTAACACAGGAAATACTTCCTCCATAGCTGTGTAAGTACAGTCATAATTACTTCTAAAAGAAAATGAAGGATAATCACCTGGACTCCATGCTCCTCCTCTACTTATTTTCAAAGTACGCATCAATAAAATATTGGAACTTTGCAATTTTGGACTCTTTACTCATGTTTAAGTCCAGATGTACTTAAAGAAAGCAAAAGCAATTTCTAATAAAAATCTTCTTCAGGGTTAAAGACCTTGACCTTCTTTCCTGAACTGCAAGATATACTTGTGTGGTTTGTGGTTTTTTTTGTAATTATCTCATTATTTCTGGAATACCGGGAAAGCAAATGAACTCCTAACAACAACAATGACTGCTTGTGAGACTAGGGACAAAATGCCTTTGAAACATCCAACACATTTACATGCATTCAACTTCTTTAAAAAAAAAATCAAACCAAGCAGCTTGTTCACCAAAGAACATCATCTTTCTAGCCATTGTTTATTTTGTACGTTTTGTATCAGTTTAAGAACGAGATTCTAGTGAACAAGACTTATCGAAACACCTGAAAATTATTCCTGACTTCCCTGGAAAATATTTGAAACTTGGTAGGTTGAGGGAAAGGAAAATCTGGAGGAAAGGAGGGACTCGAGAAAATCTGGAGAGACAGGAATTAACACCACTGTTGCCTTGTCTGTCTGAATAAGTACTTCTAACCAAAATTAGAGGAGGCTACGAACTGAAATAACATTAAATTTATTTAAATACTTTAAAAGATATCTTCAGTAGAAGAAGCCTTCAATTGGAAATGTTGCTGTGCTGATCTGAGCTTCACTGTACTAGATTTTCAGAAGCAGCCCACTTCTTTATGGCCTACTTAAGGAACCAGATCTGACACTTGGTCTGGTGTGTTTAACGATACGGTCTGGCTCTGTCCCTCTAACAGGACACCAGGAAAGTCCTTGGCTGTCACAGTCTTGCAGAAACAGCCCAGCTGGTTTCTTTTTCGGACTTGGAGCATAAGCTCTTACCACTAGCAAAGTTCCGCGCCACTCCTCGCACGTGACTGGAGGAAGCAGACAGCAACGCAACGCGGGAAATGCCAAACCCATACCAACATTTCCTGGGTATCGAGACCCAAGGACTGCAATGCCACACGCTCGCTTGGTTTGCAGTGATGTTATTACAAGAAAATGACAAAATTTCAAAAATGTTTTTAGTGTAAGAAGAGCTTTTCATGCTGAACGTGATGTATTTATCTCAGCACTACCAGTGGTGATGTTTATTAGACTACATTCCGTACAGTCACTATGTGTATTTTTTAACGTTCTTTTAAATTTTAGGCAGTTTGTAGATAAAAATTCACAGCGTTATGGTTCTGCATGAAGACTGACAATTCATTGCAATTTCCAGCCATGACGGTTTGCCACTTCCAGGCTATGGAAAGCACGGACAGTTTTTAAACGCTTTACTTTTGACAGCTGAGTTAATACTGAATTCCAGAGGAAAAGCCAAACTTTGATTATTGACTAAAAAACAGCAAATGAAATGGGAATTCAGGTCATGGAGTGACACATTTGCTAAATGGTAAAACTATGACTGACTGAAATATTTTACTTGAGTTGGAATTAAAAATCTAATTTATTTCTTGAATCTTTTCTGTCAAAAGCAATCAAGAACCTATTTTGCATAGCAATTACAGCTGACAGAGGAACAAAGGGTTAACATGTACCATTTTTCTTCTTGCTCCCCACTGCTCAGAGGCAAAAAGAGGAACGGAGAGTTACGCTAGAATTTTTATAATGGAGAGGAGAAGGAGAAATAGCTAATAGCTTGGATAATAATTTAGCAATGACTTAGCAATAATTTAGGAATAAATTTGGAGATACATATATATATATACACGCCTCCCTATTCCTACATATTCCATGAAAAAGTAAATTTGGTAGTAATGTTCATTTAGGAAAAGATTATTTTTCTATGAAAAAAGTGAAATTCATTAAGTCTTCTAATATAGGGCAGGAAGGTACCTCAGAACCCTAGGTGGTCATAAAACCCATCTCCCTCAGCAAGGCAGGATAAGCTATACCAAAATGATTTCTGACAGCTGTTTCCTTAATCTGTTCTGGAAAATCTCCGGTGTGCAGAAAAGTCTGCAGCCTCCCAGGGTGACACATCCAAGTGCTTAACTATTGTTACAGCTAGAAAAGTGGTTTTAGTTGCTTTTCTTCCCTGATGTCCGATCTAAAGCTCCCTCCCTGCAAAAGAATCACATTACTTACTGTCCTATCCCCCGTCCTGATCTGCAATGGACATGGAGAACAATTTATTACCTTCCTGTCTGTGATAACCTTTCTTCCTTTTAAGACTGGTATCCTCTCTCATGTCAGTTGTGTTTTCCTGTCTAAACAAGCCCAGTTCTGTCAATCTTTTCTGAGAGATCATATTTTCTTTGATCATATCTGTTTCTATCCTCTGGACCGGCTCTGACCACTCTGCACCTTTCCTTGAATGTTTAAAATCTGACACGCTGCTACAGCCAAGGCTCTGCCAGGATGACTAATATTAGCAAATCCTGCAAATTTGCAGTAAACAGACAGCAGTATTTTCAGAAAGCCTTAGTCATTAAGAAGCTGAGACACATTTTTAACCCTGTAGATCCAAACAATGCTGTTTTTAAACTGGTGTGCCAAGAGTTGAAGCACATCAAGGAGACCTACAGCTTGCATCTAGGTCAGGGATTTTAATGTAATAAAAACTTCACTTAAACACTGTAAAATGAGGTAACAACAGAATTGGTCATGACCTCCCTCTGACAACAAACTGGTATCAAGTGTCAGTATTAAGAAAGTTGTCTGAGCAGCTCCATACGACGTTGAACCACTTCATGCTGCTCTGACGGAAACAAACACCATTAAACAGGCACATCTCCATTCTTTGGCATATTTCCGATTAAAACCCAGAAGAAAGAGAACTTGTATGAGCATTTGGACATGCACAAGAAAAAATATCACTGCATTAAACAAAAATATATTAAATAAAACAGAAATTATTCTTGTTATAGATTCTAGATAGCTCTTCCACTCTTCACTACTTTGAAATCAAATCTAATGTATGACTTCTCATCATCTCTCAGCCATAAATTTTACTAAGATCCCGCGAGTATTGCAGTAAACTCTGCATTGATTCATTGTTGATGTATGTATTTTAGGGTTCCAGTTACAAAAGTGCATGGCTATGTTAATTGTGTGTCTGGAAGCACAAAACTAACATATGCAAAAAGGCCTATTTAATCATCTTACCACCTTGTTCAGCCTACTTTTAATTCAGGTAACAGGGAACGGACTTTGGTTCTTGGGAGAACATTCCCAAATTGCACAGTTATTAAGATAGCACACAGTTAACACACAGTTATAAAGATATTATGATAGTAAAATTCCTTTTACTCTGCATCATAGCACTAAAATTAATGTAATTAGATGTGCTGAGCAAATGTCTCACTTGCTCTTTTCAATCACAGTAGTTCACAGATGTGGGAAAACAATTTGTATAAAGTCAAAACAACACAACATTAAAATTCTAACTTCAAAAATCTAGAGAATGCATGGGGAAATTAATATAAAACAGCAATAGTTCTTTTTTTCACACTAGTACAATGTGTAGACTTTCTCTCGCTACATTTGTTTGAAATAAGGTACTTCCATTACAGTGTGAGAAGCTGCACTAGGGAACTGACCAGAAATAGCCCATTAGCCACAGCTAATAAAATAAGCCAAAATAAATCTCATTGTTCATTTGAAAGGCATTTCCTTCAGTTATTAAAATTATTCAAATGCCTGCATTTGAAAGGGGTATTTTTTTCCTTTCTTCCAGGAAAAAAAGTTCACAAAAACTCCAGATCACTTGAGAGTACATGCATTTATTGCAGCTAGCATCATCGGAAACCATAGCTTAATTTATGATAGGATAAGTAGCCTCGCTGAGCCCACAAAGACAAATGAGGGCATTAAATTATTCTGTCTCAAACGAACGATAAAGGTTAGTTTTCTTAATGATTCCTGTGGTATTAATTATAAAATTTATAATGCTTTCAACAAAGTAAAATTGGAAAATTTCATTGTACAATAATAATAACAACTTCTTAAGTATTGACCTGTTATTGAAAACAAAGCTTTAAGTACCTGATGTTTCAGCGGGATAGAAGCAGCGGGATGTTTTGAAACAGCTCTGGTTTTACCTGCATTCCCATAGGAAAAGGAAGTATGGGGCAAAAATCCTCACCACAGCAAAATAGCTTTGAAGTTTTCCACTTAAAGTTATTATTGAAAAAAATCCATAAACATAACGGGCATTTTTAACTGTCTCCAAGTTTTTAACTTCAGCTGATTTCAAAGCAAGTAGAAAAGCTCAGGATGTTCAGCATTCTCGCCCACAGGACCTCTAGAAAGCAGATTTCCTTCATCAAAAGGGCATTGGATTAGCCAAAATTTTGGATACCTCGTCACTACGCCCTCCTCTTCCACCCCAGCACCAGGCTCCCCCGCCCTGTGGCAGTCCCTCGCAGAAGCCTACCCACCGGCTTGTTTTAGCGTAACGTGCAAGAAGCCAAGGCAGGTCTGGACAGGGAAGGCCACTCTGCAACGACGAGCCCCTGCTGTGCCAACGCAAAAAAGCAATATGAACCGCCTACCAGCTGGGAGTACCCATCCTAGTGGAAATTAATCTGAAACTCTGCTATTTTGGGGGTCACGCACCTCTCACCATCTCACTATTTATTACTTTTATTTCTTCTTCCCTTTGGCTATTTTCTCTGGCTGTCTTCTCCACACCTGCACTCCCCTTCACCTAGTTAAAATTACTGAGCCACTCATCAAACGACCGTTCACTAAATATATGGCTGAATGTATCTTAGAACACAAATTTGAGGGCATGGCATTTTAACTTGCTGAGCAATCACATCCAAATCTCACCCAGAGCATCATGCAAACCTAGGAAGGCAGGAAAATCCGTGATATTGCTATAATGTCTCCCTTTGTTGCAAGACACTGGTAGTTTGCATAGCAGGGCTCTGAGCTGTGAGAATCTTCAAGCTCACACTCACAGTGGCTTTAAAGCCAGAGTGCAGACTTCTGCCTACATTTTTCATGGACAAGGCTTTCCAAATAACAAATATAAAGTTAGCATATTACTTTTCTCAGAAATCTATACCACTATATTGTATTAATTATCCCTGCAGTGTGCAGTGTTACTAAAATTAATCCTGTGAATTAAGGGTGTACATATCAAATGAGATCCTGTTCATTCAGAAATATTAGACTAATACTTTGCTCTGTTATTCTTCCATTGAAATACCTCAAATAGTACTAAATACATGAGAAATATTTAGAGGTTTTTAATAAGTCAAAAGGTCAAACAGTTTGTGGACATGAAAAGACAGAAATCCCACAGTTTCGGGGAATTGTACAATGAGACTGTAAATTCATTGATTATAATGAATTTTTCCAGTGAGAATGTCTCCTAGAGGATCCCAAAATGGTTTTTACTGGAAGAGGGAATGACTGAGGGGAGGGGGAGTAGGAACACGTGCTGGCTTCCAGCCTACCTGACAGGCTAGAGGGAATTATTATCTGATGATAGATAATAATAAAACACTCCTCATTATCTCCAACAACTTCGAAATTATAGGCAAAACCGTGCAACTTCTCTGACATCTAAACACCTAACTCTGTTTTGTTTTGGCATCTACCTGCATCTCAGAAATTTCAGTGGTGGTTTCATCTATCGTAAGAAAGCTGATTTTTTTCTTTAATCTGTAACATACTGTATTTTTGTACCACAAACCTGAAAAGTGCTCTTTTCCCCTTAGCAGAATGAGTCCCAAGACATCTAGACAAAGGCCCGGGGCTTCCTCACTCTGTCTTCCGCAATGACCTCCCTGGCCCCTTCCGCAGATGTAGCTGTTACCTCGGCTCGCTACCAGCCCGTGAAGAGATGGATGACGAGCCCCCAGGGTGGCTGCCGCACCAGTCCCGCTCCGCAGCTCACCCAGTAAGGGCAGCTGAAGCATCGCGTCGTCCGGACTCACTGTGTCGTGGCGGGTGTCAGCCCACATCGCCTGGGGCCCGTGAAACCAGGCGCGCTCCAGCAGCACAAAGCGATGTCAGAATAATAATCCGGCTGCGTTATTAGTCATGACTGGGGGAGTTAAAACTTACAGTAGCAGTGTACAAATCTCCTAATGAGCTCTTTGCTGCCTCATGAAAGGAACAAGCCCTCTGACTTCTAGAATCCCACCAGCACACATTGGACATGCAGCTGACAACTGCTACATGGCAGAATAAGGGCTATTTCCCGCGTAGTTCTTACAAGTACACATCAGACCTGTGCGATAATCGAAAGGCAGCCATCCGAACTCTAACCGAAATGACAGATAGATGGAATATCTGAAAGTTCACATCACTGTATTCAGGAAAGTCTTCCTAACATCTATTCTGACGTGACAAAATAGTTAGAAAGCTGCAGAGTCCCACTCCAGCGGGGTTTAGTGAAGAGAACCTTGGGCATTTGCTTGCAAATTTGTTCCTGACCAACTTTAGCCTCCAAGGGGGAATATCATCTTTCCTTTTTCCTTTTACTGGCTTATTTATCCCCCCCCTCAGCACTGTAATAACTACGTGCGCCTTCAGAGGACCTGAACAGCTTATTCTGTAACCCACGTGTTTTGGAGAAGGTTGGTGCAAATGTTCTATTCAGTTCTTCTAACCATTAAAATCAGGGAAGTTGCTGATAAAAAGACAATGGTGTTTTTGGATATAAGATTAAGAGTGAAGCACTACAGGGTTTTTTATAAAGACCATCCATAAGAAGATAGTTTTTTATTTTGTAATCTACACCCAAGGCTGATGATGTGAAAAAGCATCACGTCATATAGCTGCAAGAGTCACGATCCAAAGCTTAATTCCACTGTTGGTGGATTGACTCTTTAGTGTGATGAGTGTACCTGATCTCAGGAGCCCCAAGGGACAGTAAACCAGCTCTTTTAACTATACAATCAGCTATTCTGACATTCTCAAAACCAAAGAATTGCCAGAACGATGGAGACTTCATAGTCTCTCTAGATTTACCTCGAGAACAATCAATTACAAGTCTTTGAATTGCTGTTGACTCCTGCTTTAAACGAAAACCACGATGAGCTTATGGCAAGGGAAACATTACTGGTATTGGAGATTTGGGGATATTCAAGGAAATTCAGCTGCAGTGAGAAAGACTGACAGTATTACTGAAGTTACCCTTACAGCCCAGAAACAGTCGGGAGGAGAAAGAACTGAACCACGGGACAAACTGACAGGTCTGTTATCCAGCCTAGTGAAAAGTTTGTATTAAAGCCTAATTATCTGAATAACCCTAAGCTTTAGGGAATAAAGAATGCACTCAGCAACAGACAATTAATCACTATTTGGCTGGCGTCACTTATGCTAATGAGATCCATGCTCCTTACTTGAAAGATATACAAACAAATGTATCAAAGGGACTTAGATGCCTAAAAGCCTCTCGTGATGTGTGTCATTAGCACCTAATATAGCCTCATAAAAATACATCTTGGTCAAGCAAACTTACTAGGTTCTTACTCTCTAAAGTATGACACCCCTTTTTAACTTTAAATTAGAAGCTCCTTATATTTCTTCTTGTGTTAAGAAGGTTAAGAATGAAGATAACAGGAAAATGAAGACATGACAGTTTATACATATATATTAAAAAGTCAGTTTGCACTTTCAAAAAATGCATGCTGATGAAAAATTAATCACACCATATTTCTCATCATCCTTGTGAAACAGAAACCCCGTCTCTACAACGTGCAGTATAAACCAAGGTCAATACAGGAATTTCGAAAGTATTCTTTGCTTCACGTATTATGTTGGGTGATCTATACCTCGGTTTGAACACTTCTCTCCTTACGCCTCCCACACCAGCCGGCACAGTCTCGAGCAAACCCTGGTGCCTGTCAGGATGAACAGAAGCAGCAGCGGGCTGGGAGTCCGGTCCTTGGCATGAAGGATGTGTTCAGTCGCTGCAGGGGAGAAGCCCAGCAGCAGTCTGACGCAGCCCAACAGAGTAAAGGTGTCATTAACCTTCAAACCATTAACACATCCTCTCTTTAGGATTTGTCTAAATTACTGTATGATAATGCTGGACTACCCAAAAATATGCCTTCAAAATGTAAAAAAAAAAAAAAAATCAACTTAAGCAAAAGCATGTTTTTAAATTGAAAGCAAATAAATATTGTTATGTGAGCCATGGAACATTTATTTCAGATGCGTTGTTTCATCGTTCTAGTTTGATTGGTTTGGGTTGATGGGATTACAGGGAGGTAAAATTGCTTTGCTGCCCTTTCAAAGACCCGTC
>Ga0065711_1035920_pt1 | contig 21666 bp, 14 predicted proteins | sample Hoacrofraction12_FD_59098 | JGI IMG/M metagenome (GOLD analysis project Ga0065711, IMG submission 59098) | Hoatzin crop microbial communities from Cojedes, Venezuela - Epithelial fraction 12 v2 (version 2) | ecosystem: Host-associated > Birds > Digestive system > Esophagus > Crop | place... | reverse complement strand
CCTCTGTGGGTCATCTAGTCCAACCCCCTGCTGAAGCAGGGTCACCCAGAGCAGGCTGCACAGGACCTTGTCCAGGCGGGTCTTGAATATCTCCAGAGAAGGAGACTCCACAACCTCCCTGGGCAGCCTGTGCCAGGGCTCCATCACCCTCAGAGTGAAGAAGTTCTCCCTGATGTTCAGACGGAATGATGATTGAGTTCTTCCAGGTACCCGTGGACAGTGTTATCTTTATGTGAAATATCAAAAAGTCCATACAGGATTTAGAGTCTGTTAGAAGTAAGCTGACTGTCAGCCTGGAGACTCTAAATTGACTACTTGTAAGGAATTCTGCTGAAACGAGCGTATCGGCACTTCTCTGGCAGTTATCCTCGGACTTTTCAGGGTCTTTGCAGTCATAAAAGTGTAGTTTAAGATGGGATGCCTTGTACGAAGCAATCTCAACTAATCGTGCTATGTTGTTTCAGTTTTTGTACAGGCAAACAAACTGCAGCAGCACATCTTTGCAGTCCACGGGCAGGAAGATAAAATTTATGACTGTTCCCAGTGCCCACAGAAGTTCTTCTTTCAAACAGAGCTTCAGGTATGTTTACAACAGGCGTAAAAGCAAAGCTAAAGCTGTTGCTTTCTCTGGGCAGCCGTCACCCTTGTGCAGCATTTAGAAAGGTGCATACCCTCGGCACAGTCTCTTCTGGCCTTAAACCATCTCTCATCTCCTCCTGTCTCCCCGGGTGCTATCAGGAGAAAGGGGTCTCTGAGCATGGCTGGAATAAATAAATAAGACAAGACAGATATCATGATTCTTTATGAGTATTTCTCTTGACAGTAGCATTGCTACGTCCTGACATGTCTACGTCAAACACCTTGTAAATAATTTCTTTTTCTCTATTAATAATTTAGGGACTGATTAACATACAAAGACTAAGCAAATGGTAGCTGCCCCCTCCCCTTCCTCCCCGTTAAGTCAGAAGTAAAGGAATTTTTCCTACAGAGGTATGAAAGCAAAGCGTGGGTGCAGCTCAACACAATGCTTAATTAGAGGCTCCACCAAGGCATTAGCACATTAATAAGCTGCAGGTTCTGCAAACCAGGCGCTACATGCCAGGTTCCCTGGTGGCACCAGGGGCCACAGCCACAGCAGTTTCAGCCCCCGCAAAGCCGGTGCCTGGCCCGCACCCGTTCCTGGGTGCAGCAAGCCTTTCGGAGGGGCCGGCCCTGGCCTGGGCACCTTCTGCAGCCGCTTCCGGGGCCCGGCCCCTGGGGCCGCCTGGGAGCTGTGCCAGTGAGGCTGGCGTTTAAATCACAGGTGCCTTTGGTGCTGAACCCATGTAGATGATGAAATCTCCATGGCGTGTGTGCCTGGTACGCCGTGGGGAATGGCCCGCCGGAGTTTGCCCTCCTAAAGGGCTCACCGGGAGGTGCCCACCCTCAGGCATCGCTTACCTGCGTACCACGGCCACCAAAATACTGCTACCGTCCCCTGGCAAATGCGGTCTTTTTATAGAATGGTACCGTATGCCTCATTTAAATCTATTAGCTTTATAAAACATGATTTACTTAAACTTTGGAGGGGTTTTATTTGTCTTGCTGAATTCCCAAGCTGCTGCCTCTTGTGTCGTGCTGTCATGCTGTGGAAGGATGGTTGATCTTTTCACTTTGTTGATTTTATTTTTTTTTCTCCCAGGGGAATCTCCTCTTTCCCTTGTTCTAGCAACCTGATTTGCATAAGTGTACAAAAGTTTTAACTATACCTTGTTAATATTTTAATAAAGTCAGCAGATTTGGGGTTTGTGTGTTCTCACTATGAACGTTTTATGAAGGCAACAGTGGCTTGCAAAGCCGGCTCTGATTTTTCCTCCCATTTTTCCTTTAAAGTGGTGTTTGGTCAAAATGCCAGCGCAATTAAAATGGACGCGCTGGCTTCCTAGGTCACTGCATTAACCTTTAAAATCAGATGGTCAAATAAAGAGAACCTTATTAAATTATAGTCTTAACAGCAGCACGTTTTTTGCAATTAACAATTTTAATTACATAGTGTTTCAATTCTGAAGTATTGTGCATTGCAAAATTGCTGCAAATAGCAGCTTTAATCAGATGAATTATGATTGTAGTTTTCCAGTTTTTATGCAGTATTTGTGTGCATTTAAAATTTCTGTGCTCATAATAATTACACAAGTAGTTTTGAATGGTGTTGGCTGAATGAAAATTCATACTTAGCTGCACAGTTTTAGTCTTTATTTCAGTGGTGACTCAGAAATGTGTGTTTACTTGATTCCAGGGATTTTACTAGTTTCTGAGCCAGGGAGGGTGCAAAATGTGTGTAAAAATCAGTCAGAAATGCTCAAGACTTTTGAACCGGTCTGCCTTGGCACGACTGTCTCATCAGTTTGTGATGTGTAAGCTGCCTGCTCTAAATTCCTCAACTGTTCGTTATATTTTTGTTGAGTAATGAAGATTTAGTATTATATGAGCGAACCAGTTGTTCAGCTGCTAGTTAGGGTTAAATCTGCACAAACCTGTCAGTCTCTTAACTGTGCAATTGTTCTTATGTGGGCAAATCAGCATCCATCAAGGGGTTCCGCTTGATGAATTTGACTTTTCAGTTCTTATCTTGCTTTCCCACTGGCGTAAAATAACTGGTGTCAAAATCTGAACCTACGCTTTGTTTTACTTCTTTGTATTTTTAAGTGAAACCACTGAAAATTCTTTTTAAAAAATTGAGCATTCAATTCTCAAGCAGAAATTGAGAGTGGAGTGCTTACAGAAAACCAAAAAGAACAAGGAGGGTGGGGAAAATGACAGGCAGCACAGGGAAAAGGTGACTTTTAGAGATGTCATGGAGCGGCGTGAATTAGCCCCACTGATCTGTGAGCATTTCTTTAAGCAGTTAGAGTAAACACCGTGTAAGCCTGGAAGGGCACGTGTGTGCCACGTGATGAGAAGCGTTGCCACTGTAAACGCACTTTTAGTGGCTGGTGCAAATACTGCTTCAGCAGCGTAACGGTCTGCAAGCAATCACACCCTCTCTGCAGTTCCAGACTAGTAGTTGTATTTTAATGTAGGTTTATGCTTTGAAGTTTACACCATCTGATGGAGCTGTAAAACCAAGGCTTAAGAAAGCTCCAATGAACTGAGCTCATTTTATAAATGGTGAAAATTCTGGTGTGAATCTGGAGTGATAAGTCAGTGAGGTTACCTTGATGATATTGCCAGCAGAAAAGAAAACGGGACGTTACTTAACTGCTTACATTATCTCGTTGGAAATAAGGAAAGAAAGCATGGTAAGGTTAAGTATGAAACACAAAGGAAACAGTACGTGTGATAACCCCACGTACCGTGAGGGCAGAAGAGGAAAGGCTGGCAGCTCCGCGTTTTTCACATCCTCAGTTTGTAAGATTGACAGCTATGAATATGATGAAAATCTCCTGGAAAAAACTGAATTTATAGCTAACATAGAACACCAAGGTGATGGCATTTCATTCTCCCTGCTGGAACATGCTTACTGAAACAAGAGTAGAGGTGGAGGTTCGGGGGGTTCCTGACGCACAGGGTAGGACCCGTGGCAGGAGCTGCTGGCCACCGCCAGCGTGCCCGCCTCTCACAGGCACACAGGGCATCCAGAGGAGGTGGGACGTGAGCTAGATCTTTGCAACTGAAATTTTCGTCTTTACTATTTAAAACATAGCAGGGAGCCCTGCCAGCACTGAAGATGGGTCAGAAATTATGACACATAATGGGTGCTGAGGGTTGTATTTGTGGTGTGATTCACAGCAGGGAAAGATACCTCCTCAATTGCTCACATCGAGAATTGCATTAAGCAAATTGTGGCTGAGCAGTGGTTTTCAGAGGAAACTTAAGGAGGATTTTTGTGTGTACTCTTTTGCCACACTGCTTTTTCCAAGGAGCCATCACATAACCAATGAAGTATTTGCATTTAAAGGATTAATTCCTGCTGTTTGCTTGTGTACTGTTAATCATACTGTTTCCTCCTAAATGGTTACAATTGATGAAAACTAAGGCAAGGGATATAATAAACAATGCGCAAATAATCCAGATACCAAGGGAGCAGGGTACCTGCCAGGTCTTTCCTAGCACAGGTGTTCAGGTGTTTTATTGCCTGCTATGAATAAAGGGCTTTCTCTTCTCTTCAGATTTGGAGATATGTCAAACCACTAAATTAAGGGAGCTTCACCGGAGGAATTTGCTATCATTTTAAGTGCCCAGTTTCTTTAAACGTACACATATTGAAAGGAGAGTGGCTACTATGGCTTATTGGCTAACACTGTGGTCTGTCTCCCTTCTCATTCTATTTTATGTGAAAAGCTGGCAATTTTCATATATCCATAAACAGGCATGAGCTGCTGCACAGAAATTGCACTCATTATATTAATAATGATTTACCATGAACTTACTCTAGGGGCTTGATTTGGTCCACATCAAAGTCCTTGGGATTCTTTCCGCTGATTACAGCAGATCAAGCCCTAAGCAGGTTTTCTTTTTTTACATCTGCTTTTAATGTCAGCTCAATGTTAGATGTGTCTCCCACAGAGGGCTGCGTCCTGCCCAGGAGAGCAGGGCTTCTCAGCGAGCCACCACATCATCAGACATGGCCTGATGGGGGACGTTAAGGCACTGCTCTGTACCCATGGTGGCTTCCCTGGGAGTGGTGCAGTAAGGAGCAACATCTCCAGCTGCTTGTGCCAGTGGTCCTTGGGGCCGTCTGGGTACAGCAGTGTTCCCTGAAGCACGTGGGGACAACGAGAGCCTCTTGGCCTGTTTGTGACCCACCTGCACCCAGGCGAGGCTACAGGGCTGACTCCACGGGCTCAGTGGTTCATGTCCCCAGCTCCTACTTGAAAAATGGGCTTTACCTACTTCCTGGGGGTAGAGGAAAGCTTACTTAAATAGGAGTAGAATTTTTCTTCCAAACAGCCCTACGTGCTTGCAACACTCTGAAATATCTCAGTGCTTCAGGGCTCCAGTGTCCATACAGTCAGTGAGAGAAAAGCAAATCTATGGCATTTTGATGGAGTTGCAGAAAATATTTTTCCCTGGGGGAGTGTGTGGATGGCAGGACAAACAGGACCTGAAATGTAGCTCTATCTCAAGGCAGCACTTTCTCTTAACATAACTTTTGCTGTATTTCAGAACTTATGTGCGACTTAGATGTTAAACACCAGGAGCTTCTTGCTGGAAGCAAACTAAAAGCTCTTTCTAAGTCTCATATGAAGCACCCACAAAATTATATGTAGAATTAATTTTTGGCAAGCAAAATCCATTTTTTCATCCATTTTTTCTTTTTAATAGCATGTTTAAATGTCTTTTATTATCTTTTAAACAGATGTCCACTGTCTATCTTCCCCCCTCCTTTTTTTGTTTTTTTTCTAAAAATGTTTGTCCTCCTTTAAAATCCTGAAAATGACCTAGTCAGTTATCTTAGCAGATTTGGCTAGCATTTCTTAAAAAATGTTGCTGTGGTGCTTGGAGTATTGTTAAATTTTAATTATTAGTAGTTAAAAAGCTAATAAATTACAAGAATACCAAAATCTATTCCAGCCATATTGCTGGGTTTCATTCAGATGCAGTCAGATAATTATAACTAACAATAATTAAAAATTAAAAGTGCTGTAGGCACATACCCATCATGTTGAGTCTGTCTGAATGAGCATTCTTTATGGACTGCAAAACCACAAGTTTTATCTCTCATCTCTTGTCACAGTAGGGGGAAGAGTTTTACCTATTAGGTCTCCAGTTTTCGATATGTACGTTTAAATTCAGTGGAGGAGAACTATATGGCTGTTTAAAAATCTGGGCTTAGGAACAGGCTCTCACAAGAACCAGCGCTAAGAAACGCCATGGCAGCCTACGTGGGGCTGTCGCTGGGCTCAGCAGCAGTGACACTGCAGGTTTGCTGGGCCCGACACCCGCAGAGGCTAATGCTGTGCGTGAGAGTCTGTGCTCAGCCGCCTCTGTGTGGTTTGTCAGCACCTTCTTCCCTAGCACAGAACGAGATGGGGGTTCCTGCGCCTGGGGCTGGGCGTGCTGCTGGAACAGCCACGTCATCCAGACCCCATGGCCTCTTTGTGTGGCCAACTCTGTTCAAACAGAGGATGACGCAGAAATCTTGGATTGCCCTGTGTTTGACGTAGTGACATGGCGTAACCTGTTTTCACTTGGAAAGATGATTCTGATCAATGTATTGCTGCATCTTTATCATCCATGAGGTCTCTTCAGTGAGAGGCAGAAAGATCTCTCAAGCCTGTAAAGACTCACCTGAGATGAAACTTGGAAATGTCTGTCACTGGAGTAGTGTGTCCCATAACAAAACCCCCTCCTTCATTTCTTACACCACTAACGCTGTTTTGTGGCTGGCCCTGGCTAACAAAGTGTACTCAACTTCGCAGTAACATGTGCAGAAAACCCAGCAGCGATGCAGAGCAGGGGGGGAAAAGAAGGGAGCCAGGTGAAAGGCATCGTTTCAGTCATTAATGCACTTAAGCGCACCCAAGTGTCAACATGTGTGATCAAGTGTAAGGAGGCATGTCGTTCCAATGTGGCAGCGCTGGCACACAGAAGGGGCTTCCTACAGCAGAGATGGCACTTGGATCTGGTGCTCAGGCTGCCCAGCTAAACCCGTCGTTGCCTGTCATCTATGCCCTAGGGCAAGGGTCCAACCAACTTTTGCGTAGGCACCATGCCATCCCAACAGATGGGCAGGAGTGTAAGCCGCCAAGAGACAATGTATATGCATCAATTGTGTTTATTGAAAGCACAGTTCCTGGCTGGAAATGTCCAAATGTCTATTTATTCTGAAATAAGATGCCTTTAGTTAATGGATATGGAAATGTAGGCTAGCTTTGAAGTAATTGCTGTATATACACTACAAAACATAATGCAGACACGCAAATGTATGATGTGCTGATGATGGGGAACCCAGTTAAACGTTGGTCATGCCACAGAATCCCTCCTAAAATTGACTCGAAGTGCCATGGTACTACCTGCCTCTGAGTACTGGAGACCAAATTTTGTAGGAGCTGTGCAGAACTATACAAATCACTGGCACGATACATAATGATGTGCAAGGAGCCAACCTTTGACACTTGCAGGTTTTCCTTTGCACACAGATGTCTGAGCTCACCTCCCCTCTTAGTGGTGGAAACCATTTTTACTTGCGTGGGTAAATGAGGGCGATACGTTAATGCAGACCAAAGCTAGACCAGTTTACACATCTCACTGAAGAGGTGGGTTTTCCATGTGATCAAAGAGAAAAATCATATAATTTGCTTTTATATTTGACAACATGTTGCCCACCAAAAAGAGTAATTTATGGGAACATCCAGAGAGGAGTCTGTATGCATGGATTTAAGGGTGTTCCCTTCCCCTGCTTGTTACATTTATTCAGTTAAGACTTGTTAGTGTTCTTGAAAGATGAGCTTTAAAGACCTTTCTGAATACACAGTTTGGTTTTCATAAAGATCCAGGCATTCTATACATAAATAAAGCAGGAATGTTTTGCTTCCAGATATGCATTCCCATCTTCTTGGGAACAGAGCACATGGGCTGTGTTAAACACCCATCCTTGACCAAAAGGAGGAAGCACAGGGGAAGAAATGAGAAATGGATTTTCTTTCAGAAGGACCAGATTGCACTCTCTGGTCTGGCAATAACAATTACTAATGACATTTAGAGAGAAATTAAGGATGAGAAATGCAAATTGGCATTTCAGCAGTGCCAGTCAGTAACATTGCATCAGAGCTCACAGGAGAGATGAGAAAAAGTTTAGGGATGAAAAATTAATTTTGTTGTGTCAACAATTAACAAATACCTTTTCTTCACTCTTTACCACACTATCACAAATTACCACTGTAATAGTGTTCAGCAGCTCCTCAGATGAATGAAATAGCACTTTGAAATCCTTATTTCTGGAGTCAAGCACACACGTTTGTGTTTTGCTGTGTTTTGTTGAACAATGAATGACAGAAAGAGGTTCAAACTGACCAGGGAGGGAGAAAATGAGCTCTTGAATGTGTGGTAGCAAGAATATTCTGTGTGGCTTCTCTCTGGGGATCTCAGTGGTTTTTATAACTGTGAATGAATTAAGCTTACCAGCACTTTGTCTGAGGCTGTTTCTTCCTGTTTTACAAATTTGGAAAGGTAGAGGTTGAATAATATACCCAGATCCATACAGGAAAATTTTGGAGGAGCCAGACGTGAAGCCCTGGAAGCGTCAGACCTTTTGTTCAGAAGTCCTTCATACGTTCACAGGATGAAATTCTTGTCACTATAGGGAGGTGGTAAGCAGCCCTGTTCCCTGCTGTTCTGCCTAGAGCCACAGAGCACAGGGGCCATGAGGTGTAGGTCTGCGAGTGGGGCCATCGGCACAGCTGGCTATACGGGGACGGTGTCCTCGGGGACAGCAGATCCAGGCACCACTGCTCAGCCCTGCTGGGCTTGGCAGCACTTGCCTGTCTATGCAGGACATAGTCCTTAAACTAGAAATAGAACATTTTTGTAATATGTAGTCAAATAAAATTTTTTTTGTTCTGTTTTCTCTCCAGAAAGTCTTGTCGCAATTTTTCTTTCGATGTGCTGGTGGGAGGAGATCACTAATAGAGCCCCTTTGATTTTCTCCTGCTCTAGTAGCTGCTGTGGAACGTAGTTTGGGGTCTGAGCATGGATTAGCTCCATGCCTTCCTGTAAGTGTCGCTAGCATCCAAAGGAACCGACTTCAGTCTTCAAAGGAAGAGGGATGCAGCACACTGGAAACGGCAGAGCACAAGCATTATTTAAGGAAAGTAGTGGAGCTTGATCAGCCTCTGTTTTAAAGAGCTCATCAAAGGTGGTGTACAGCAGCCTTTTAAAAGTTTGGTCTTCTCATTTGTTTGCTGCTAGAGCAAAATGGGGATGCTTGTCCAGACATAACAGTATATGCCTGAGTGTTTTCACAAGAAATGTCTAGATCATTAAATATAATAGGTCTCAGCTGCAGTTTTGATCACTGAAGCATGCACACAATTCATCACAGCAAATTAGGTGCGTCTTTGTAACTTATCTTTCTGCAATTTGCTGGCACTTTTAGAGAGCTGAAACTTATATTGTATGTGCCGCAGAAGCCATTTCAGATAAAATATTCTGTGTTTATTGTTGGAGAACAAGGATTCACTAATAACAAAAACATGCAGCAGTGTATGTTTCTGCTCCTGCATCTTGCAGAACCAGCAGTAGTACCAGCAGTGATCCCCAGCCACATTCATTATTTATATATTTTAGTGAATTTCTTGTCTGCAGTAAAAGAGATATAAGCTTCAACATCAGACTGTTTGTGCCAAATTCTATCCTACAGCCCATTCAGGAAACCTGAGGCAGCCGTAGTTCTCAATCATTACACAGCCCATTTATCTGATTGGAGTTTTGTCCTCTCTGCCATGCTGAAATGTTGCTTGTTCTTTAAAAGCTTAGTTTGACCTTTGGAAAGAAAAGGCATTTGCTATTTTAATTTTTTTTTTTTTTAGCAAGAACCTGAACCTACTTAAATAGAAATTGGCATTCAAAAGCAGCACAGTTATTGAAAAGCATTTACTTTATTACTAGAAGAGAACAGACGCTAGTGGGCTCGAAAATTACATTTCGGTGGATTCATCAGTTTCAGTCACTAGTTAGTCTGTGAACGGATGGATATGTTTGTAACAGTTAACATGAATTTATACTGTGGATTTTTACATTTGCCTTAAAAGCACTACTATCTTAGCAGCTGACTATAGAAGGGTTTGGAGACACATTTTATTTATTTTCTCTTTCTGAAAGAGGATATGGTTGTTTCTAATTGCAGAGATTTCTTACATCACAGAAAGTGCCTCAGTTTTCAGAAATGGGAACGCTATATAGCTACTGTGTAAGGAAAGTGTTTAAAAGAATCTACCAGTACAGCTGCTGCAGAAAAAATAAACATCTCAGCCTAAACCTAGATAAACCCCCATGGACTGAGAAAATAATTTTCAATAACCAAGATATTTTTAACTCTGTGTGTGAAGGTAGTAATCACAGTCGCCTGTATTTGCATCTAGGGTCTGCCACAGTGTAATTGCTTGTCTCTTTCCCCCCACCCCCAAAATTTAAGGCTACTGGTTAACAGAGCAATGCATTAAGCACTCCATCTCCAAAATAGAAAGAAATACTGCCCTAGCCTCTACCACGTGGCGTCTTTAGGTTTCGGAGATTTCGTTTAAATCTGAAATTTATGTCCAGGAGAAATAAATTATTAGATTGTAAAAGCAGCTGGGGAGGGAGTAAATATAGTCTCTTTTGTCCTCTATATCATTTCCCCAGGAAGATAATAAATGTGTGGCAAGCGTCTCATGTTTCCTCGGTCGTACAAATGTGTGCGTGTTGTATTTCAGACATGAAGCCTCAACTCCAGACAGGAAATCCTGGAGTGATACTGCACTGCTGTACTGCTGTCGCCCACTGCTGTGGTGCTGGCGGAGCCCCCGTCACTTGTGCCATTAGAAGGAATTTAAAAAATGGTTTCATGAAGAAATTTAAAAGGCCTTGGGTGTACCTCTGATTTGCTGAGTGAGAGGTCTAGGGTGTAATCCTAGGGTTTATCTCCTCAGCCAGTGAAAGGCAGTGGTTCCAGCCCTGGCTGCTGGCACGAGCTGGGACAGGGGTCCTGCCCTGTGGCCCTATCCCGAGGGCCAGCTTTCCCAGAGTGATTTTAAAGAGCCTGAGAGAGACTCCTGCTAATTCTTCACTGCCCTGCCTGTTCTTACTGCGTTGCGAAGTCGAGTATGTGGAGTGAGCGTGACGCATAGTCAGGAAAAAACAGGGCCCAATAAGAACAAAAGGAGAATGAATAGTTAGAAAGTCAGTTGGTAACTTGCCTTTCTGCACCGGGGCTTGCATATAGGGCTCTCACTGCCTGCACCTCCGTGCTCTTGTCAGGAAGGTTGCTGGTGTTTTCAGCCCAGCCTATTTTCAGGGACCTGAAAACAGCCCTGGAACAGCCTTGCTGCTCGCTCTTTCTGAAGTTGCTTTTAGAGAAGTATATTCAATCATACACTGATGTTTGTGTAATTAATACTCTGCTCTGATATCGTATTTTGAGAGTGGTTTTATATCTCCCTTTGACCAGAGGGGAAAGGAAGAAAGGTGAAATACTTTAGAATACAGCTTGTTTTCACATTGTGCCTGTTCTGCGGTTTCCGCTTATGTTAAACAAAAACAGGACGGGAATGTTTGATGCATGGGCTGGGCGTGCGTGTGCAGTGACCCGACTTGTGCAGCAACCACTAATGGACAGATTGCTAATGCTCTCTTCTTTCTTCATGTTTCATGTTGATAGAATAACTTGCAAGATACTAAACTGTGTATCCTTAATGAGGTGATGGAGCTTTGTGGGAAAAACCTAGATGACAGAGACAAGACCGTAGGTGCCAATGGGATCAGTGTAGAGACACCTCATAGCTTTGTGTAAGGTCAGCTTGGGTTCAGTGAGGCTCCGTCACCCCAACTCCGCATGAGCCAGCCCCGGTTTGGCAGCAGCAGTCCTGAGCTTATCAACTCGGCTGTGCTTGAGCTGATGCGCTGCAGAGCATCTTGTGCGTTCTCCGTGCCATGCGCTGGGCAGCTGTATGGGCACCCCGAGGTTGCCCCTGCGCGGAGCACGTCCGCAGAGCCAAACTGCCTCGGCTTTGCGCCAGGCAGAAATGGGCAGAGCACTGCCTGGGCCACGCCAGCCCTGGGGGAGAGCTGCCGTGCGACCACCCGGCCTGCTCGTTTGTTGCTGTTGCACAGCTACACCCGAATAAATTGCCAAGGGCATTGAGGTTTGACTGCGTATAGCATATCTGTCATCGGTGCGTTACATTGCGGTGTCTCCAAAAGGAGTAGAGCGGGGGTTCAGAACATATTTACTTCTGAAAAATTCGTCCTCCTTTGGGGCCAACACATGCTCTTAGTCTTTGCATGAAATCACAATTGTTGAAAACGTAGCACCTTGCTGTTTAGAAGGCACATTTTCCTGAGAGCAGTGATGCTGTTGTAATGGAGTAGCACTGGCTGGAAAATCCCTTTTTTAACAGTTACAGTTGTTTCACACACATACTGCAGCGATGTTGCCTTGCTATTTTGTCTGGCAGTGTCTTGGAGGAGACAGCTCATGTTGGTGATACTTTGGCCCCTCTCTTACTTACAGGAACAAATCCTGTTTGGCTCTTTCATGCTCCTAGCTCCTCTGGGGTTAATTCCTCAAGGCAGTGGGCTGGGCGTAGTCCTGTCTGCAGATTTCTGCTCTGCTGGTGGCATGTACACTAATGGGGCAGCATGTAAAGTACTTCTGAAAACTGTGGCCTTGCTATTTTATAGCAGAGAGCCTTGCATTGGAGGATTTTTATGCCCCTTTTGAAATTGGAAACCAGCAATAACAGCCATTACGTCCAAGGCAACAGGTCACGGACCAGCCATTTTGTCAGCCCGAGCAGTATTTGGGTGCCACGTGACAGGAATATTTATCTGCCTCTAAGAAAAATGTATCCATAACACAAGGCAATACAATTTGTCAGATCAGTATTCCATTAGAGGGTATTTTACTTTAGCTGCCACATTTTAGAAGAGCTATTGATAGAAGGACTGTGATGTGCTGTAGCCTTGCTGCGGGTGGACACGGCTTGCGTGAAGTCCAGCTGTCCACACTTTCTTATTTGGTCCAAGGAACTTGGTTCAGCTGCAGCTCCCACCGTTCAATGGAGGACATTGCCTGAGTGAAGAGTGCAAGATGTGCCCCTGTTCATGTTTGCATTAAAATTCACATTAAGGCTCAAACTGGTTTATACCTGGTCCTTAACACCAGGAATACCTAGCTGGTGTAGAAAAAAAAGCTACCAAAAATCAGATGGTGTTCAGCGACCCTTGCCATACCAAAGAACAGCAGAGCAAGTTAAGGAGCCAGTTTTAGGTTCAACAGTGAATTTACTGTCTTTTTTTGGGTTATACTCCCATGGAAACAGACCCTCAATTAAGCTTTTCTGCATGCGTTTTGACTGGTAACTGCTAAAGGTACAATGTAAAGCATTTCCTTTTTGCTCCAAGTATTTTGTGAGAAAAAGAGTATGAGAGGATGCTGTCCTGGTCCTACAATAGAGACCCAATCAGGAAATCATTTACTGTTTATGGAAGAGTCACAAAGAGTCCCATAATGATGATGCCAGCCCTCACAGAAATGAACAATTAACTGGCTTCTGCAATGTCATTTACCTTAGATCAAGGAGGGATTAATGAGATATGCTTCAGATAGGCTTCAGATAAATCAACAAATCATGTTTTTGAGAGGAATACCTAAGAAGGATTCCTGGAAAAAGATTTTTCTCTTGTAAATGATTTTGACATGTCATTGCTTCCCTGAGTAGGACCCATCAGTAGGTAAAAACAGGTCTGCACAGGGTCGTGCATTGAAGTTTTTGGTGTAGCACAGGCAAAGGCGCGTACCCATGGGCCGTAGATGCTTTCTCCGATTAGTGCGTGGCTTAGATTTGAAAACGGGCTGGAAGTGAGGTGAATGCATTCATTAGCACAGCTTTGGAGGGTTACTGCGAAGCCAGGCAAAGGGCATGCATGCTGCTGCACACTGAGTGCGTGACCGTGGCCCCAGGCACTGGGGCGCCTGCGGGACCAGGCCCCCAGAAAAACAGGGGCTGACCAAGCCCAGATTAAAGCAGCAAGAGTTGTCGGCAGAGAGGTGTGCTTGGACCCTGCAAGCCCTTTTCTACTCTTGGGATCAGCAACGGCTCTGGGATCCAGTCAGGGAGAAACAGTGGGGCTGAAGGAGGAGTGAAGGAATTCTAAAAATATTCTGGTTGTATGTACTTCTGACAACAGTAATTAAATTTGTTCCTCTCCCTTTACATTTAGGAAGTGTAAGGTTCTTCCTTCAGCTTATTTTGATCTTGCGCAGGTCATGCTGTAGACTACAAGTCACAAGGATGCTGATAAATTTGCATTTCTGAGTGAAATTCTCAGGAGCATGCAGTCCTTCAGGATGGGTATTATTAGCTCCCTGGTTTCATTGGGTGCCTCAGTGAATCGTGGTGTGTTTACAGCTAGTTTTGCTAACAGAAGACTCCAGTTATCTCTTAATAATGTATTCTCCTGTGGATTTTATTTCCAAAGTGCCGTGGTAAGGAGATTTTCCCAAAGGCTTCAGCTTGCTTTTGTGCTTCAGCATTTTACCCAGTGTTTTTGGAAGAAGCATACAGACTTTTTGGTGAGGCATTTAATCAAATATGAGAGGCTATGCCAAGCTTAGGCTTGCATTCGGAGTTCACTTGTAATAGGCTCATCTTGGTATATTCTGAGATTTTAGAGAAGAATAGAAAGAGATGGCAGGTCTATAAGACTGATGACACAAAATTATTAGTCTGAAGTGGAACGAGGAAAGCATGTTAGGTGAGTTGTCACAGTCTGATTAGGACTAAACAACCTGAATTAGAAGAGAAATTAAATTCCTAAATCATCTAAAGAATCCTTAGCTGGTGCAAGAAAAGGCTGGCACTGGGAAAAATAACTCTAAGAATGGTATTTGTGTAAAAGGTAATTTTTCAAGCCCCGAATAACAGAGAAATGCTTATCAAAATTCAAGAGTACCTTAAAATTAACGGAAGTGGTGTAAGTGTAGAGATAAAACTGAGCAAGTGTATGGCTGGGACGATGCAGCATGGCAGCAGAGCGCACGGCCCCCGGGGTGCAGAACAAAGGCAGGCAGCGGGGCGGGGGGTGCTTCTGGGTCTGCCTGGGTTTTACAGACTGACGCCTGGGCGGTTGCATTTCAATATAGAGACATGCCAGCCACAGAAAAAGATGTATTTAAAAAAAAGCAGAGAGCATTTAGTCAGTCACATGTGGAGCAGCTTTTTTTCCCTGTAAATATTTTACGAGTTCTGAACCTTCCTATCGACCCCAGACGAAGCATCAGGTCCTGGTCGCCGGGGGACCCGGGCAGGTTCCTGGGGGTGGCTTGGGGTGTCCCCCAGGTGAGCGGGTGCTGAGGGGGCTACTCAGCCTCCTCAGCGGGTACAGAAACCCCAGGGGTGTCAGGGCCAGCTCCGTCCCGGCACAGGCGAGTATTTCTGTGTCCCAGTACCCGTGAAAGGTGCATTTGGCCCCGGAGTAATCAAGTACGTATGTATCAGAGTAACTCAGATGCAGATCTTTTCACTGGAAACAGGCAGCTTCGCTCTGCAGCTGACACCAAACCTCCAGGCATATTTTCTTAGACACTCGAAGTGATTTTTATGTTTTTTTCTTGGTTCAATAACTTGTAAAGGACAGCTTCCTAACTGCATTTGCTGAAGTGCCATCTCAAACGTTCGCTGACACAGGGACTGACTGACGCACGGCAAGTCATCAGACGCTCAGAGATGAAGGAAGCAGTAACACAGGCAGTCGTTGCCTTTCACAAAGGATGTGCCACCTTTCGTTTGCCTCTACCTCCATTTCAAGGGATTCTTCAAATAAAGAAAGGACATGTGAACCTGTCTTGCCTGATGATTATTTTTTTTTTCATCAAGTACCATGATAACTTGGAGTTCACTTGTTACAAGCATTTTACGTAGTGTGTGAAATACTAGGGGAAAGGAAAGAAGTAATACTGTATTTCCTGAAAAACTGTGATCTAAACATATAAATGTCACTGGATAAGAGTAACCTGAAACAACTGGAAGGGCAATTAACACCTGGTTTTATGGGAAACATTGGTTACCACTATCAGTTTTAATGAAGTGTATTAACTAAATTGTGTTCTGAGTATTCATTCAGCCTTGTTTATGGCACACTCTTGAGTACATTTACTGTTTGTCAGAAGTGCAAACTAGTGAACATATGAGGCTTTAAGACAAGCCATCTGTTAGTCTTAGACCCTTGGATAATTGTCAAACAGTTCTAAAAATAAGCACATACAAACTGCAAGAGGGTGCAAAGGTGATTTTTCTTTAGAGTCTGATAGCAAAGTGGCTAACAGAAATTAAAAATAAAAATAAATATGTTTACCCTGTAAAGCAAGCTTGCTCTCCTTTTCTCCCTTTCTCTTCCTCTCTCCCTTTTTTCCCCTCCCTCTCCTTTAGTGTGCTGCATTTTTTTTTTTTAATTTAGTTTTTTTTCCTCTTGCCCTTCTGGGTCATGGCATCCCTTGAATGCCTCTCCAGTTTAGGATTAGAGCAGCAACAATTTAAGGCTCACAGCTTTCTGTAGAGAGCATAATCTCCAATGGCTAAAGGAAGGGTCGCCTTGTGTCCTCTGCCTAAAGTAATCCCTTTATAAAGTCAAGGCATGAAGATTCTCATCTGTATGGATTGCTGTTAGAGGGAAATAGTACCGGTGCACATACGTGTCTGCGCTTAGGGATATATAATGAGGAACAATGGCTGAGAGATTATTGGACCAGTTTGAATTCAAAAGATGCAAAACATTGTTTGAAAAAAGAACGCTGCAGATGGTATTTCGTAAATATTTAGACACTCCAACTTCTGTTTGTAGCAATTTGGAGGTTTTGTTTTGTCTTTTTGTATGTATCTGTTCAAACCTGAGACTTGAACCTTTGCTTCAAGTCAACGCCTGAATTTGAGGTTTAGTTTTTGTCTGGCAAGCTGTGTGCTGACAGTCAATGGAGAGGTCGCTTCTCCTGTTCCCCCAGCCCCACTCCGTAAGGGCCAAAGGAGAGGGAATGGGGAGGAGGGGCCACAGCCCCAAGGAATCCCCAGCCGAGACCCCAATCCCTGGGCTTGCAGCCGGACGGTGCCTGAAGGGGTGGTGGAAACCTGGGCAGGGAGGTGGGGAGAGGGAGCGAAAGAAACTACGTGGGCTCTCGCCTGCTCTGGAGGACGCCCCGCACATCGGGAAAAATATAGGGATTAATAGGAATTGCCTTCTGTGCCCCAAAATCAGGCAGCTGTGTTCATGCATCACCCCCAGGGTTGGTGTTTCCAGTCTTGGGTCGGTGTTTTCTGCCCGGGCAGTTTTGCAGTGCCACAGCAGCCCCGGTGTCCCGGGCACCGAGCCGTGGGGGCAGTCGGGGAGGCGTGGGCTGAGCCGCCAGCTCCGCGGAAGCAACGTGCGGGCAGAGAGTACTGTGTGCTTCCTCCCCCAAACACCCAGCATGCTTCCTGCGCATGGGCCACCCAACAGCTAATCACCAGTTCAGTTTCACATTGGCTGTTTGTCATGTGAATCTATTATTTCCATAATTCTTTTTGACATGATCTGAGGAATAGTTTCTGTTCATTTTCATGGGATTTGGAAGGGGAGAGAGAAGCTCTATAACCTTTTGTGAGCGTCCCAGTCCCTATGTAGCACTGCAGAAGGCTTATGAATTTCACTTGAGGGTGGTGGGCATCACCAGCCTTCTTGTGCCATTTCTTAACCTCTGTATAACATATGCTCTTTTAGGTGTATATGCTCACACACATTGACAGTATACCTCTAAACGGCTGGTACAAAATATCTAAACACACAACAGATGCACAACGGCACAATAGACTGGATGTATTATGGCCCCAAACCATTATCACACCCCTCGCAGTTGCATTTTATTTTTTTCACCTGCTCCTATGTAGTACACCTGTGACTTGTTGGCAGTGAATGGCGTTGCAGTGTGGGAGACTCCCAGCTTGACTGCCTGGCTTGGAGCTTTACTCCATCATGTGCAGCTTTTTTGTGTGTGTTTTTTCTCTCGATCTTTATATAGCTTGTAAGAGTTCTTTGAACTGCTGTAAGTGATCATCTTTCAAGCCTGATGCTTTCCTTCTTGACACAGTGCTCTGAAAATGGAGATTGTCATGCCAGTGTTTTCATAATAATGCATGTAGAAAAACAGAGAAATATTCATTGTAGATGTCCTGCACAAATGGCTTGATCCACATCCAGAGGGCAGGCAGGGGGTGTCCCCAGGGAAGATCTGGAGAGCAATCAGTATCTACGTGGACAATAATCAACCATTCTTTGAAATCTTTTTATTTCCTGCAAAACCTGTCGCCCAGTTCCTTGGTCACAGACACTTCCACAAATGGTTCATTTGGGGATTGTGCAGCCAGTAGAAAATTCCACTTAAACACTGCGACAGCCCTGAGGCTCAGGGTAGTTGCATTTTTCCCATTGACGTGGCTAACAGAATTGCTATCCATTTTGCATGATTATTAGGAAAAGAAAAGAAGAAATTTTCCAACCTTGTCCTGTAAATAAGCTGTGACTTACTTGGTCTTGACAGGTGACTTAGTGCTGCTGTAGAGTTTTCCAGCTGCAATAATGTCTCAGAATGATGTATTCAGTGGGGTATCAGCTGTGAGCCATGCATAAACCAGGGGGCCTAACAGGAGCTGTGAAGAACGATTTTTACTGTTCAGCTTCCAAATTACGTCCTGCCTCCCGCCGGCCCCCACATGCATACGTGTACGGATGGCCTCGTGAGCAGGTACGCATGTGCAGGCACACACAAGTGTGCCTGGAGAGGATTCATTTTTGTGGCTGCTCTCTTTTCGTTTGGAAATAATCATTAAGAAATAATCATTCTTTTTTAACTGTAACTTCTGGAGTTGAAAAATCAGCCCCAAGCTGTTTCCTGTCAGCCCACCCTCCTGCTGGAAAGGTGGGTGAAGTTTCCTTAGGCTGCTTGGGTAGAGGCATTCCCATAGCATCTCACGTTTCAAAAGGCTCGCTCCTTTCTGGCCTTTATGGTTTCACTCTGCTGCCCGGAACAGCCCAGCGTAGCACCGGGGTGAAGGCATTTCTGCCAAGGCACGGGGTAGTCTCAATGCCAGGATTTACTTATTTTTCAATTGCTCTGAAAGCCTGGTCAGCCAGGGGAATTTTCTTTTTCTGTGGGCACACACAGAGGTGCCTAATAAAGTTATTTGATAAACCATGAGTCAAATATGTAAAACAGAAGTGTGAGAGAAGAGACATAAGCACTGAACGTCTCGGACGCTTTGTGACATCTGCAAAGCACAATTCCAATAAGCGGCACACTCACAGGGCAGGGAGAGTAGAAGCAAGAAGATAAGACATGACAGGTGCTAGTAATAGGAGACAGGTTGCCAGACTTTTTTGGGAAAGCATGTTTGTGTGGTTTGAAACACATTTGAATAGGGAAGAAGCCTATACTGGTTGCAAAGGATACGGACAAGCTCTCAGGGGTCTTCTGAACACACGCCAGTGGTGGTTATGCAGCATCTGCACACGCAGCAACCTGCTGGTCTGGTGTTCACCAGCACTTACCACTTGTGCATGTGGCTTGTGCAGGATCTGCTCTCTGGAAGGTGGGGGGAGGATGCGGTGCACACGGGCTCTTGTGTCTGAAGACATTACAGATAGGTATGTGAGGTCCTCTGTAAAATGTGGCTCTGTATTAACTGCTTGGTCCGGGGACTAGTCAGCATATTGATTGCCAGTAATGCATACAAAGAGAATAAATGGTACGTTCCCAAGACATGATCAAGATCTGCGGATGATGTTTTTTGTTGTTTTAACTGCTAACCCTATGGCATGGCTAGTTCCTCAGCTCCTACCTGATCCAGCTCCAAATGGCTGCAGGATTTGGGTATAATCTGTTTGTTTCTTTGTGCAAACTCTGCTCACAAACCCAGTATATTCATTGTATTAGGAGTGTTCAGAACATATTATTAACCTGTGTTTGAGGAGGGAGGGCTCACAATGAAAGCTTCATTATCAGATTTAGAGCCACATACCTTTCCTTTATTGACCTGCCTGGTGTAATCAATGCAGCAGCCACACAAGTTTGAAATCATGTTCCCTGACTGTAGGCCGTGCGTCATGCATCTAGTGCTGATTGTGCATTATCTTTTAAATGACACTGCCTAAATAAGTATGGATTTGTCTACCACGAATAGTCCTTCTTTCGATTTGAAGATGGTAAACCTTTTGCTTTTTTTATTGATATCCAGGGTGACCTAAAGATAGAACTGTAATGAAGTGCACAAGAAGTGGTCATTGTTACAATGCCGAAGAGCGTGTCTGAGCACAGAGTAGCCTGTGTATTCTTTCACATTTTCATGCTCTCCGAGTTAGGTCCAGTCGACAAGCTTCTTGTCAGTGCTGCCATTGTGTTTGTAGGGCTCTATCCAGCCTCTTCTTAAAGTCATTATTTGATCTGAGAACAACATCCAGCTCTGCAAAGGTCATTCCTTCTTACAGCCGGGGAGATTTCCATGTATAGCAAAGTAAAAAGCCATTGGATTTTACATTTGGTGATGTTAAATGACGTCTAAAAGCAAAGTAGTTTCAACCATCAATTCACTTGATGTTTTTGGAGTATAATGCTTTATCCCCTGATAAGCTTTCCAGGTCTTTGCACAGTACTTCTGGGTTTTGATTCTGAAATATTTAGCGTCACAGGCTGGGGTTCATTCAGAGGGCTAGACAAGGACCAGTTATTTTGCGATTTCGTCAGTCGATTGTATTTAATTTCACAAGGGCTCCTTCTGGGTTGCAGCAGCTACGATGCTTCTGCTGCCTCCGTAATCTGGCACGTTAAAGCCTGACTATCATTGTGCGGAGTTTCCCCGCAGCCCACCCGCCACAGTATCGCAGGTAACTTTTGCCATGATTTAGGAACTCAGCAGCACTTCTGACACCTGGTGGTCACTTTTTGGGAGTGCACAGTCCAGAAATGCTGCTGCCTGCCAATGGGGTCACCACTGCCTGCCCGCCTGGCCCTGCACGTCGCGGGCCGCCCGTCCGTTAGCTCTTTGCACAGGCGGTTTTCATCAGGGAGATGTTATCTCTGGATAAAGCGGAGGGTCGTTCTTGTTTCTGATCAAGATGTAACTGTGGATAGCGTAGCAGGACCAGATGATTAAAGTATCTTACTTTATTTTAAAGCTTCGTCACTGTAAATAAATAACTAGATTCAAAATTAATTTTGTGTTTAAAAACTTATTCTTCAAGCTGGCGGACTTGCCCAGCTCAGTTGTTAGGCAGATGGAGACTAGTAAAATTGCCTAGGCTTGAAATAATGCAACTAAATTTTTATATTTGGGAATGCTGAGGACCCAGCTCAAGAAAAGCTCACCATGAAGCACATCTTTGGTTGCTCAAATAGTTCAGTAATCACACAAATAAAGCTCAGCTTATATGTAGGACTGGGTTTCAGGCAGCACACAAAATGTAGGTGAATTGGTATTGCTCTAAAAATACGCTTCCGAGGTTGGCTTCACGATTTATTGGCTCCTGCACAAAATGGCAAGACAGGTCAGCATCCTCTGATGCGAGATACTGTGATGACATGAGGCTATTGCAAATCTACCAACAGGAAAAAAGGGAACAAAAAAATACTCTAAACTGCTGAAAGAAATGTGTAGAGCAAAGTCTATTCTTCAAAGAGATTTAACTTCTGGGTTACATGTCCAGCCTGTTTCTGCTGCGTGTATTACCCTGGTGCCCAAACTGGCGGTTCAGCTGTTATTGCCGAAGTATTTCTTGGACTGAGAAATGCGTGTCACAATCTGGTGTCTCTTGCTGCCAGTACTTGCACCCGGTACTAGTGAGAATAAAAGAGTAAAACATGGCAAGGCTTCCCCCCACGATTCAGATTTCTTTTTTTTTTTTTTTTTTTTAATTGTTACAGTTAAGGGAATCCCTAAAGGCAGTTTTTGCCCGGGAAGTGTTACC
>Ga0065711_1035919_pt1 | contig 21666 bp, 10 predicted proteins | sample Hoacrofraction12_FD_59098 | JGI IMG/M metagenome (GOLD analysis project Ga0065711, IMG submission 59098) | Hoatzin crop microbial communities from Cojedes, Venezuela - Epithelial fraction 12 v2 (version 2) | ecosystem: Host-associated > Birds > Digestive system > Esophagus > Crop | place... | reverse complement strand
CGATGTGATCCCAATATGAGTATGATCGTTCACCTTTATTAGTCAGCAAAAACAAGGTTTATATAGCAAAACTATTACAGCATCTGAATGGTTAAACCCCCAATCCATATATAGGCAAAACTACTTCAACTCGTTGTGATTGGTGCAGAGCTGCATCTTGAAGTGAAAACCGTACTGTGGCAGTAAACAGCAACGTGGAAGGAAGGAAGTGACAGTGTGGCAGGAAATGGTGACGTTCCCCCTGCTCCAGTGTCCCGAGCTCGTCACTCTGCCTTCCCAGCAGGGTTCCATGTCAGCCGCTCCCAAGGCTCACTTCTGGATCGGAACCTGGGTTGCTCAACGCACCAAACTATGTCCCCTCTCGTCCAGCCAGGACTCCACAGAAGAATATCTTTTATTGAACTACAGTTAATATCAGAGCACTAATAATTCTGCAATCTCAAAAACCAGAAGAAGGTTTGTGCTCTCTAGAGTGGCACTGACATAAGGGACAGCCGAAGCCCTGGTAAGAACAGCCTGAAGGAGGCCCTTTTTTGGTGGTGTTTATTAAAGAAAGCATCTGGATTTTGTCATATATCAACAAAAGCAATGAATTAGAGTGGAACTACTGCTAAAAGTAATTGCTTAACTGCTGTTTTCCATAAATCAAACTAGCCAGCTAGACCTTTTAACTAGTCCAATCCACAGAGCCTGACAAGTGTAGCATGAGTGAAATACTCCTGTGTAAGACTTGTTCCTTTGTCCAACTTACATTGAACTCAAAAGTGAAAACCCCCTGATGTCAGTGGCAATCATCTTCTTTTATCCCTTGTATAGCAGACCTATTACTGCATTCAAAGGTAAGGAGGCTGCAGAAGCTGCATATGCTGTGAAAACCCTGAAGCTTTCACAGTGGCAAATAAACAGCCAGGGAGAAGGATCTGACTGGGAAGACCAAGAGACCAGGACGTGCTTATGACAGGAAATTTCTGACCTATGAAATTTTTCGGGTAATTAATTCAGGTCATGGAGCATGGTGCTACCTGAAAGCTTAGTATATTCACATTGCTGTACTCTGAGAATTGCTATTTATTTGATAAATGTCCACAAGGCCCACAGAAATCAAATGACATTCATAAATCTAAACAGGAGATGATAAAAACACAAAGCCCAGCTTTTAATAAACAGGGATTTCCATCTGGTAGTTCTTCTGGTGACATTATAGGTGTGTGCAGCAGAGGCATTTATGGATGCACAATTTTACTATCCCCAGGATTTCTTCTCAGCACATATATCTATTGATTCAGAACAGAGCAAAATAGCAGAAACTTGCACCAAATATTTCACAAAAGGGGTAACACTTTGACAACACTGAAAATACACTGGCAAAATGAGTTGAAAGAAAAATGCACAAGTAGACCTGGACATTATATTCTGTAAGAACTGTGCTTTGCTTAGGCTGCTGCAAATGCTTTCTTGTATGGTCCTGTTTCACTGAGATGTAAATCACATGTTCATATTACATGGCCAGAGGGATATATGGAGTTCTCATGTGCTGATTCATAGAAGTCTCAGTTGCAGCTTATAACAGTAGTCAGATTTTGATGTAGTAGCAAGCATGTTAAAAACACATGACAGGAAAAAGCTTGTCAGGAAAGGATACTTGGGGGTAAGGTGTTCCTTTCATTGTGTCTTTGCAAAAATCGCAGCAGGTGTGGATCAGAATATCTACAGCCTTAGTATGGAAAAAATAAAAAACATTTTTAAAAAGAAATTGGAAAAAAAAATAAAGTTTCATCACAGTTTTATTTTGTGGTACAAAATTTAACTAATTGTGACTTATTTTAGATATGCTTCTTGTTTCAAAATAGAAACAAACCCGAACACCACATTTCAAACTTAATCTGACGACTATAGTAATAGAAACACAGAACTTTTTCAAATCAGTCTTTTTGAGGCTGTTCCTTTAAAAAGACTCTTCTGAACTACAAAAATATACTTTGTTTGATATTGAAACTATTCACAGAAATTGAAATGAAAAGGAGAAACCTGAATACTGGTATTTTCTAAATTTCTTGACAATCTTTCAAATGATAACTGGTAAATTAGATTACTTATAGACATCAAAGAACTCGGTGTCTCAGAAAAATTCTGAAAAGTGGCATTACATGCACTAACTATTCTGCACAGTACCAACAGACGACCAAGATACAAAATTATTCTCACTGCACTGTGAAAATTCTAAGCAACCATAAAATAGATTCAGAAGAGAGTTCCTGAAGTTCTCCATCAGAAGTATTTAGTCATTTGTCTCAATCAGTCCCTGATAAAAGACCTTTCCCATTAGCACAGACTAACCCTGTCTCTGAGAAAAGAGACAAGTTCATTTACAATTTACTGCCGAGCATCTCAAAGCTGTGACCAGAACTAAACTTACTAGACACAAACATTTCAGTGTTTAAGATTGACTGACAATATCTCCTCAAGTTAGTTAGCAAGTAACTATACTTCCTAGTGTTGGTCAAAAACAGGGCATAGCCTGGTTCTGAAAAAGGGTATCTGTACAAAAATATTTTTTATTTTACTTAGATGTTCTGAAAACATTGTTCAGAAATTATTACTCTTAAAACAGTGATTACTGTGGTGAAATATTACAGCATCAGTCCATTAACCTAAATTAAAGGACTTCCAAGACAACTTTGTTCAAATACAGTGATAATATGAATCCAAAGTCTACATTTACATGTAACACCATATGTATTTCAATAACAGTGTGCCCTTCAAATAAGCAAATAAAATACTTATGTGATCTCTACATTACAGGTTTTTTTAGAAAAAAAACCCCACTCAACAACTTGGTTTAAGTAACAATTTAGAAATGTCCATATTTGGTATTCTTCACTAAGGTACATAGTTTACATATAACAGTGAGATTTGTTCAGGACACATGGCAGGTTTCCATCCTATTCTTTGGTTAGCTCTAGTCTTTGGCCTTAATTCATTAAATCTTGGGATGACTTGCAGGTTTTCTCTCCTAGGTCCTGTTCAAAGATTTTTGAAGTCAAGGGAACAATGTCAACTGAGTTTAGACCAGTCCTTAAATATAGCTAGGATTTACATGTGCCCTTTCATATGGCACACAGGGGAAACACATAAGAACATTATGTGGTGTAACTGCAAATTTTACAATTAGTAAAAAATATTGTGAACATTACTGACAGTTTGGAAAAGGTCTGCGATTCTCCTGTTGTTGAAATAATTGTATGAAAAAAATATTTTTTCTTCAGAATTACATTGGGAAGTGTTTTACTCTATCCATCTACAGAAGTAGAGCTGCAACTTCAAGCATTTCTAAAAACTTCGTTTCACTGACTAGAAAACTGTACAAATCAACTTGCTAAGGAACTGAACAGGGACTGGATTATTGCATATTTCACTGAGAGAGACAAGTAGTAAACTGTTTGGTCATTGGTTGACAAACCCTATGCTGATGTCATTATGAGATACTGAGCTGTATTTTTTTTTTCTCTATCTTCCAAAAAAAGTGACCTCTCTGAAATTTTCTTAGACAATTCATTTACCTGATACATGAGTTCTGTGAGACATTTTTCGATGACTCTTGTCTTTACTACTGCTAATGCTAGAATTATTTGATCCCCAATTAATCAGAAAAAAGTAATACAAAAGATGTTCCCGTTCTTCACAAATGATTGCAGCGATAACTCACAGTAGCTTGTCTACCATTCCTATCAGACTATTTTAGAGTATATAAAAGCCATTCACAAAGTCTAATAATAAATAACTATTATGTAGATAAGTAACAGTATTTTTATATGCTGACAAATGCAGTTAGGAGACCGCCCATTTTTTTAAAAAGTAATTCAGGTATCTCTGAGTTTACTTGTCTGCAGCTGGTGGATTCAGAATGCTGTATGAAATACACAGCTTATTTCTAAATTTATTTAAGTGAACTTTAAGTCTCTGAATTGTTTATGGAACAAAGAAGAAGGAAAAGTTAATCAGAGAGATATGTCTGGACTTCAATCCCACTCTGGAGCTCATCAGCGGCTAAAATGCAGCCTGGTGTTCGCAGCCTGAGCATGAGCCCTCCTGCTGAAGTTGTGTCTTCCTTACATGTGAAGTAGGCAAGATATTTCCTGCTGAAAATGGCTTCCTAGAGGCTGTATCAAAAACTATCAGGAGTCCCGGAAAGGCAATTCAGAACGTCTGTCTCCATAAAAGGAATAATCTCTCTGAAGTTTCCTAAGAGCTCTGCAACTTGTCTAATCTTGTCAACCGTGTTTCCTCTTTAGTCAGTGAGGAGATAAATTTCAGCCACCAAGTGGAAAATGGCAATTAAGAGCTCCTCTCTACTTGATGGAGACAAATTACATTCCCAAGCCAAAGGAGGGGTTTGAAATAAGTGAGATATCTCTGGGAGTTCTAATCACTTTCCTTTGACTCTAGAGATATTCCAAAGCACTGAGGTGAGATACTAAAATTTTCTGTGTTAACTTAAAGCAGAAATATCTGATTGTGTTACAAGATTTGCCCAGCAGCAAAATCTCTGTCAGCATTTCCTAAATTTAAATCTTCTACTTTCTTAAAATATGTTTTGTGTACTTGGTGTAAATTCACAAGGAACAAGACATGGTAATCAAGTTCTGACTCAGCTATTTCCTTTAAAGAAGAGGTACAGCTGTCCCAGAGCATAGTTTCGCTGAAGCTGATGTACCTGGATTCTTTCCTTAATGTCCATCAAGTGGAGTCCCTGGACCCTTGGAGAGTAATGGAACATCATGGCAAACCTCACGGCTCCAGACAAATGTGAGACAAGAGTAAGTGTTAGCAATAAGAAAAGGTCTGATGATCAAGCTTTCTCCCTTGCACTCCTTAACTCAGCCATGTTTTGTTACTGTACGCTGTTTCAAAGCAGTCAAAATACTGACTTAGAACCCTCAAAAATGAGGCAAAATATTAAATAAAAAATGAGATTCAGTATATAAGAAAATATTCAAGGGATTAGGGTTTTTTGTCTGAGTTTCATTTTTTCTTCAGAGTTTTGAGATATTAGGGTGCAAAATATGTTATTGTCTTTTAAAAATAATGTATTGACAAAAAAGAGAAAAAAATCACAAATATTTGTCACATTTGCCTACCCACTGCAGCCACATCCTAAACCAGTAAATCTGCAACTTTTTTTTGCCTTTTAGGAAACGAACAACCTACAGAAAATCATACTTTTAACAATGTTGGGGGATTTTTTCCTTTTCCTGGTGGGAGACTGAACTATGTTTCCTGTTCCTCACATGCCTATCTTTTTTGACGATTTTCCAAAACAGCTTTTAGAACCATTGGAAAGATGACTCACTCCGTGCATGATTTACTCTTAGCTTTCACTTCTCTCTCAATTACTCTGGGAAAGAAAATTTTTCTACCAGTTTGATCAGTTCTCCAAATTGCTGAGATAAACTTTGAGGGCTCTGCATTCTCTTCTCCTACAGCTACCGTGCACAGAAATTTTATTTTTACTTGCAATAACCACAGTGTCATATCTCATTCACCTAACCAGGTTAAACGGGTGAGAAGACTACCAAGTACTCTGTCATTCTAAACAGATAAATTCTGAGAAGTCTTTCTGTTAAATCTTTGCTTACCATTTCTTTTAAGATACTGATTATGTATGTGTGTGTGTAGCAGCCTGATACTTAGATGAAAAATAATATTATATATAAATGATTTCTTTGTCTAGATTTTTTTTTAATTAAAATATAGTAAAATATGGCATGTGTGAATGTGATTATAGTAATAAAACTTTTAATCCCAATCTCTGAGTAAGCTCCAATGGAGCTGTCATGGTCTATTATGCTCCAAAGTAGCCGTTAGGGTCTATTATGTCAATTATCACACACATCTATGACAGATTGTTCTTTTTTGGCTTTTTTATATTAAAATTAAAAATAAAACCAGGAAGGGGTTGGATCGCTCAGGGTATTGAAATGCAGCAGAGAACTTTCACTTGGAGGTTACCCACTGAAATCTAACTCGGGTCAGTGGTAACCGAAAATTGCTGTTTAGTGATGCGCATGAAAGGGTCTTAGTGTCTCAAAAAAATAAGTCTGAAGCATTGAAATTAATGGAAGTGCTGAAAACTACTTCAATGGTTACAGAAATATGTCCTTACTTTAGGTTCCGCCAGTTGATATTGCAGCTGGACACACACTACTAATGTTGACACTAATTTGCTGTCTTCACCAGACAAGTACAAATATAGTCACAGGTCCAAAGGTCTTCTGAAGTATCCTGGTGAAATTCCACAAAGGCTTTACTGTATTGTTTTTAGTTGTTATACTACTTCATATCATAGTTTTCTTACTTTGAAAAAAATGCAGAACGAGATAAGGTATATCAAAAGGTAATAACAATGGTAAGAAGCATGGGACTTCTTCTGTGTGAGAAGGAGGGGTTAAAAATTACTTTTCACCATTAGAAAGCACAACCACAATAGGTATGGTAGAGGTCTATAAATCATAAAGTGAGTGATAACATTCTCTTTCCTGTAATTGGTAGTTTAAACTGTGGAACTCAAAGACAATATAGGTTGAAAGTACAAAGAAACAATCTCAAATTCACTGATCAAGGGAGAAAATCCAAGGCAATCTAAATGCAGCTGAAGTCTTGGTGTATCCCAAAAAGCTGAATGTCTGAAAGCTGAAGTATTCTCCAGATATCTATCACTAGTCTTTTGAAAGATAGGATCATGGAATAAAATAACCTTCAGTTCTGTGACTCATATGTTCTTATAATTGTGTTATCAAAATCGAGGGCAGATTCTCACCTTTAATCTTCCTTTCATGCCAATGTTTAACCTGGCTTGCACATTACTGTGGAATTATTGGATTACTGAGCTCTCAGTTATATGCAAAATCAAGGCAAGAAAATTCGAGGAAAGGAAAAGCAAGACAAGGAGACATGTCAGTCTTCATAGCTGAGACTCCTGCATCTTCTAAAACTGTCTCTAGAAAAAGAAAAAAGGAAAAAAAAGAAAAGAGAAACCCCACCACAGTTACAAGGTATTATCCATCTCATCCTAAGATAAACATCTGAAAATTATGAGAAGAATAGTGACCTGGAAGTTTGTATTTTTATCATTGATTGTAATATTGCTAGATTTAACTAGCAAAGCAAGAAATGGTTCCACTGAGAGCTTGATGGTGTCCAGGACAGTTTCATATCACATATCATACAATACACGCAGAATACTCATGGCCTTTGGCACAAGTGATAAAGGTTAGGTAGTACACAAGAGGGCATATCAAATAGACCAATGTAGACAACTGAATTGACCCTAGAACATTCAAACAGATAGGTTAGGGGTGATATTCAGCCCTCTAAATGCAGGCATATAGTGAGATTTTTTTGTATTGTATTATACAGGACCTGATGCTCAGCTTCGATACCAGATTGTACAGATCTCCATAAGTTCTGTGCACTACCTAGGTGGCCTATGTATAACTTCAATATCCTAGAAAACCTCAAGTGGCACTAAATTCCTATGTTTAGGTAACTGAATCCTGTCCCAGACGTCGACATTCGTATTGGAAATGTCTAGAGGCAGGGTAAGTGAATTCAAGAACAAATTATTAAGGACATGTGAAATAACTCCATGTTTTGAGTCACTGATAGTGCATCTCCTATGTCAGTCTTCAAGGTTTAACAGTGGTAATACACATAGCACTCCTGTCTAGTGGGACAAAATCTTTTTGATGAAATCCTATCCGATTAACTTCAACAACAAAGCTCCCTTAAATTTCAGTGGGTTGCTCTTTCTCTAGCAGTCAGAGCAGGCACAAGGGAACAAGCAAAACACCTCAAATACAGCTTTTCCTTTCTACACACCTTGAATCAGGAAAACAAGCTAATATAGTTAGATAAGACAAACGCTCAAGTTCAATTTTTGCTTGTACAGCACTGTATTAACAATACTGTGAAAATTTGTGAGAAGTTCATGGAAATTAAGCTTCAAGAATGCCCCCAAATCAGTCAGGTAATAGGGACATGGCAATTTAAATAACCCATAAAAAGACACATTTGTCCACTACATTGTTTTACTAAAATCCTATTTTTTGACAATATCAGCCTTGCAGAAGTAGGGTAAATGATGATGAAATCGTTATTCAGTATTTTACACAGGTGTTCACAAAGATTGCAGCTATACTCACTACTTGGCTTAAGAGAAAAGGGTTCTTGTCTTTCCCCCACACATCACTGAGAGTATTGCCCTTTGTGTTTCATCTAAAGTTGAAAATTTCCTTTCTTCTGCTTGCACATAGTGTAATGTGACAATTATGTTACACATTTAAAAAAAAAAATGACAATGCTTGCATTGTATCCAAATGTGAAGAGATCTGCAGTCATTTCAAATGGGAAGCCTGCTATTAGCTCACACAATGGATTCCCCAGCTGAAAAGAAGACGTAAATTGGAGTGAATCAAGCATTCACCGCCAGCAGATCTGCTGCTTCTGTTCACTGATGAGATGTAAATGTGCTTAGCAAGAGTACAGCATCAGTAGAGGACCATGAAATTATAATATAGTGAGTGTAATGAAAATGCTTTAATTTGTAGCATTTCTTATTCTAATTATGGTATTTGACACTTGGGAACAAAACCATTTTCAGCCATTTTCTTTTCGTGTTGCTATCCCTTACTACAAGAACGAGAAACAAGAGCAATCTGCATGCTTTTCTGTTCTGTGAAATACAGTAGCATGCTGCACTGTTTCGACCCTTTCAATATTCTGCATAGGCAATTTGAGAGAAGACAGTCCAGTTATGGTCTCAGCAAAGAGCATTTAATGAATACAGGAAAAGTATAATTTACATGGAAATAGCCTGAATTATTTTTTTAAGTGCATAAGAATGTAAAAGGGAAAAAAACCCCAGCAAACCAATAACAAAACCCAAAAACTAGAAGACAGAAACAGCACAACAATTCTCCATCTCTAGCACAACGATTTTAATGAGAATTAAAATTTGTGTGTACGTAACCTATTCTCAGAGTGATCGCATGCTAGAGTTTCATCTTGCAGTGTGTAAATTACCTATGCAGACATATTCTCTTTGTAAGACAGATGTCCAGCTGGTGAAAAATATCCTGTTCCACATAATTCTAGTATTAATCCATTATTTTGACAGAAAATAATTATGCAGAGGTTAAGATACTTGCCACTCAGCCTAAATGGATGCATCTTCAGTCCTATGGGTTCTCTGTTTTCTACCAATGGCTACAAAATTATATCCATAAAGAACACAGAAACATGGACTTCACATTTCAGTGAACAAACCCAAATTCTGATAACACACATATGACAAAATACTCATTTTAACAAAATACTCTGACCTACACTTATAAGAGTACTGACAATTTCGTTAAAACTATCCGCCTCCGGTTTACCTGTATCTGCTTGGTAACTGTTATTTGAGGTTTATTGCATTTATGTGTAGACATGCACTTTTTGGACAAGTGCAAATTAGCTCTTCTTTTATGAGTTGCTTCTGGTACTCTGTATCCTGTCTTGCCTTTAAAAATATAAACATAGAACAGATTGTTTTTCTTAAAACTCACTGCCCTGAAAGTGTGAGATGGGTGAGGATAATGGAGGAAAGTAAAAAAAACAAAAAACACAACAAAGCCCACAGGTTTTCCTATCAAACCATATTCAAAGAGGGTGAGGAGGACATAGGCACTGAGAGGGAGAAGTGGGATCAGATTTTTAAGAAAGATTTGTAAGATTTATTATAACTTCATTTGAGCATTCAAATCAAATGTTAAGATTCAGGCTATTTTAGGTACCTATTTGGCCTGTTGAAACAGCTGAAAAGAAGGAATATGTTCACAACGTGATTGAAAAGTTGTCAATAGAGAGGTTCTCACCAGGGAATTAGAATTCGTGTGCTTCTTCAGTCTGTCTTTGAATAATGATGGAGCTTAGATAAAACATCAGGCATCTAACTGCTTAGCTAAAGATTGATCTAAAGATATCTGAGCATTTCTGTTTAGGCCTATAAGGAACTCTGTGATCCATAATGGCAGTATAAATCAATTTTAGGCTTCTCCAGCAATAATCCAGAGTCCAGGGACCAGATAACTTAAACTTTGTCTGATACGAGGATCGCAAATTGCCACAAGTCTGAACTTGGAATTTAGAGATTCTGTATCTCATTTACAAAAGTTCTTGTCTCATTAATTTTTCCCAAGTAATTACAGAACCCTGAGTTTCTTAGATTAAAAAGCTAATACAATTTGGAAATGAAAAAAATTTAATTTACCTAGTAGAAGGTTCATAAACCTAGTAGAAAGAGAGAAGAAAAATAGCGTTAAAACTATGCTATAGATGTACCAAGAAAAGGACACTGAGGTATTCTGACTTCAGGGTATCACAGGAAACTGCATTCAGACTGACAGAACAGCTCATACTCACACTGGTAACAGAGAAATTCATTTCCTTTTGAGTGCTCAGTAAAGGAAGTAGTCCTGAAATAGCTAAGGATAAAGGTTGCAGGAAAATAATTATCTGCTGAAGAAATCATTATATAACATAAATGCACACACTATATGCACATCTGTATGCACACGTGCATATGCACATATACACCATTATACAACACATTAATATATACATATATAATACATTATCCTAAGATCCATTTCATTTACTTATCAGTGGGTATTTCTTACATACCACACTAAACCGAAAATAAGATATTTTAGGCTTACTGTGTTTCCCTAAATATATTCATATATTTGAGGTGCTTGCCTAGCTACTAACTGTCAGTTGCCAAGGGAATAGGCCTCCTGTAGGTCCTGTGTCTTGGATGTTAACCCAGAAGTCTTTAATATGTTAGAGTACCTCAAATCACAATAAACACCTGGTTTTTGGCAACTATCATGACAGGTTCTGGGATCCGAATTGGCTGTATATCTCTGCAGCTGTAACTACAGCAGTCAGTTCGGAAGACTTCAGGTACCAAAACATAAGACAGACAAGGCATCGTGCCCAAAGTCTAGCCGCTGATCTCCAAAAGGCTGCAGATCCTCCATAAGTTTTGTCTCTAACCTGCCAGCTCCATTTAGGTGTGTTGGCATCTGAGATGGCAATATATACCCATGTTTGTGTAGCTGAATCGTGCCCTAAGTCTCTATTAATTATAATAGGAGCATAGACATCTAGTTCACATGTAGATAATGAGGGGAAAACTTCACTTATTAGCTCTACTACTTCTTTATTAATAGTAAAAGTTAGCAAGATGATGAGGCCAAGATTACTTTTTTTTGCAATTCCTTATTTTGTCTTTCTTTTAACCCACTTTTATTTAATTGTATTTAAATCAATGTTGAAGTGAACTTAGTGCTATTTCTGGTGACAGTAGCTCAAACCAGGATCTATTTCCATTTATTCCTCTTCTTCCTCCCCACTCCACTCCATCATTTCTGTTTTGTAACCCACTTTATTAACAAACTGAAATAACATATATGAGGAGTACACAGAAGTGGAGCATTTTTTTATTATTTTTAATTTATTTGTAGAACTTTGGATTAATATAATTGTATGTCTCTATCAATAAGTGGATATGTCACAGTAAATGAAAAATAACATATTATACATGTTTGTCAAGACTTTTTCAAGTCAAAAGGAAGTATGACTTTTATACACTATAAATAAAATAAAAAATAAAGTTATTAAAATACTAACTGTTTTAAACATTTCTAATAAAAAAACCATAATAGCATTAAAATAGAGTTCAGGTTTTGTGAATTTTGTTTTAACAGTTTCATTGTAAAAACCAAAATATTCACCTTTCAATGAGGTTGCTAAAGTTGCCCATTTCTTGAGACTGCACACATAGTAGATCTCCTTTTATCAACTTCCATGAACAGCAAAGCTGAAAATAAAACTCTAAAATCACGTTCAGTCTTCAGACCATCTGGTCAGTTCAGCTTCCCATTGTGTCCTCTTATTTTTGATAATTTTATAGTGGCTTGATGTTTAATTTATGAACATTTCTTCTGCAGATTTTCCCTTTATTCTCTCTCATTAACAGTCACATAGATACCCATGTTGTTGCTACCTGCACATCCTCACTTTGGTCCTCAGCAAGGAATTCAATCTTGTATTCTATGTTTGAAATGAAGTGCAAAATTATCAGTGTTTTCCTTATAGAGTATTTTCTTAAAAAAGAAGGAAAAAAAAGACTAGTAGGACTTCTGCAATAGAAAGCAAATTTTTATTAGAATATAAATCACAATAATTTCTTTTCAAAATAAGAATGACAGAAGAGAAATAAGAAATGTTTATGACTATTCCTTTCCATTTCCATTCATTCTTAGAAGATGTTTCCTTGTTATCACACTTGGTTTCACCTGGCCTGCCTATTGGCTTCCAGCCCCTCTCAGTGTCATCTGAGTCTCAGTGCTGTGCTATAGCCTTGTTTCTCATCCTTCTCTCACACAACCCTCCTAATACCCTTGAAACATTTCCCTGCCAAGCACACTCAACAGCTCTAAAGGGAAGGAGCAGCTTCATTGTTAGAAGTTTTCTTGTGATCTAGTCATTCCTTTTTAAACACAGCATAACAGATAATTTAGGAACAAACAAATTACACAGAAACTCCTCATCATGATACGATCGCATACATCTTGTTCACGAACTATATTCTATCCTGATAAATAAAAGGAAGCCTGGTACTAAACCCCAGTATCAAGGCCACTGGTACCATCTGTTTGGGGTTAAACTCCTCTTAAGAAGTATTTGTGAAGACCTAAAGAGAAGGGTCCAAAGAGGATCCAGGTGTTGGGTAGTAATTAGGTGGAATGGAGGTGCAGGAATCCCATGTTCAGGCTTGCTGCCTAATCCTCTTGTATTTAATGCTTGAAATAGACTGTGTCTCATTAATACAGAACATAAGACTAATTAAGCAAGAGGTAACAAGAAAATAGAGAGGATAGTTTGGAGGCAGTAAAATGGAGAGGGGAGGCTAATCTTCATTTTACAGATTAATCTCCCTCAGAGAATAATTCCAAGTGAGAGTCTCTGTTGCATGACCTTCATCCCTTGGGGGAGTCTACCACTCTCCACTTAACACAAGAGAAATGGAGGGAACTGAAGCACAAAAACAAAGCTCTGCTGAAAGAGTGTGCATCTCCTCCAGAATGTTCTTGTGGGTTCAAAGAACTGAAAGTACCTGCATTTAAACCAAATTCTATCCTGATTTTCTGTCCTTCGGAAGAAAAGAATATGTTGGTTATACATTTTAGGTTACTGGACTAAAGAAGCATCTTTATAAACACAAACGAGCACAGAGAATCAGTGGCTAGCAGAGGAACACCAACAAACTGATCAGAGAAACAAGCCCCTGCCCCAGCTACTCCCAGGGCTGCCATGGGACAGAATCAGCCTCACGGGTGTCTGTTGGGGTCAATGTAGCTTGAGAGTTAGCATGACTAGGCCGCTTGAGCAAAACAGTTAGCATAATTGAACAAGCTGCTGGAAAAGACAGCTAAGAATAGCCATTAAGAAAGTTCTGATAGTGCACATGGTGTGGGTTAGCAAAAACAAGATATGTTCAGGGACGTGGAGGCAATTTGTTGCTATTGGCTTTAGTGCATAGTTACCAATCATAAGGGAATGTGGGGCGTGTGAACAGCGTGTGATTTATGTCTGTAGCCTATCCGATATAAGCGCAATTGCGTGTGCAGATATGGTAAATGAATATAACCACACAAGCGGGATAATAAAGAATCCGACTGTGCATGGTATCAATGCGTGTGAGAGTCGTTCCCGTCCTTTCATGGATGCTGAAACTTGGCAGGTGTCAAGTGAGACATGTCAAGATGGGTCAGTTGGGAGATGCTCTTTGCCTCTTCTCACAGGCTGACAGGGGGTCACTGCCTAGGGGTAAGGAACTTATTACGGGATGCCAGGGAAGACCACCTTGGGATTATGTAAGACTTATTATGGGATGTTTAGGGGAAGAACCAAAAGTGTGGAAAGAGAATGATTATCATGTTGTGTCATTCTGGCCATGCTTTGTGAGAGATCAGTGGAATCTGGCCTGTCTTCTTAACAAATTGGATTTCTATTTTCCTGGGTGAGGAACTCCTTATTCTGTGTGCATGTGTGTGTATGGATGTCTACATGCCAGTTACTGGTGAGGGACCACAAGTCATAGGGGCCCACGTGTCTAAATGACAGCATCTGGAGTGTGTGCATATTGTGTGGCTACATCAGTGTGGTTGCATGCAAATATCAAGGCAGACTAGCGCAATACTGGAGAGGCCAAAAGGGTTCAGATAAGTTACTCGAGAGACCATGAGGTCTGAGGGTTGATTTAGTGACCTATGTACATGTATGTGACTGTACTGGAGAAAAGAAGATCCCAGGGATGAGCTACTGCGTAGACAGATTGTTTAAGGACGTTTACTGGAGGGATTAACAGTGTGTGTGCACTAGTGCATCTGTGTGTGCACACAAATGTGTGTGTGGGGTCTTCTGAGCTACTAGGAGCTGGAGGGGCACTGCAGGCTTTGGGGATGCCAGCAGCTGGGAAAAACAAGGATCCAGGGCCAGTTCCTCCCCTTGGTGTGTAAGTCCATGCTACAGGGAAGATCCACTTTGCACATCTGCACACTATTTCCCACTAACAGACCTTATCCGGAGCTGCCAGAGAGGAGGATAAGATTAGGCAATTGTTTGTGCTATCTGTGTTTACATGTTTCTATCTTTATTGTTCTATGTGGCGTACTGCATGAATTGCCATGCTTGTGTGTGTGCCTTTGGGGAATGCACGCTCAGCCTCGCTACTGGCTGGGCCTGGGAACGCAGAGCTGTAGCAGCCTCCTCTCCATTATGCTACCTGATTCAACAAAACTTTACAGTATTCACCAGCACTTCCCCCCTTTAAAAGTTTGACTTTGCAAACTCACAATTTTTTAGAGTTCTTTTTATTTTTATGCATTGTTTGAATGGATATTTCATATTAACCCATAAATAAAGCCTTTCTGGCTTTTATTTGGCATTAGTCCTTGTTTCTTACATGTCGACAGTAAAAGCTACCCACAGTTTCAACTGAAGGAGAGAGAATCATAAGACAGGAATCATGTGGCTAATGAGAGAAAGTTAAAAAGCTTTGTTGTCTTACTGGCATTCATAGTTAGGTAGAGAAGTTACTATGTCTCAATTTAAATTTATATATATATGTATGTGTTTACCTATATGTAGGTGTACTGGGACAGTGATACTCAAAGTAAAGAAAATTTAGCATTTATCATCCACTGGAAGAACTTTATATCTGTGTGTAAAAAAGACTCTTCCAGATGATAGCTACAAAAATGTACTCCTGGAGCATCATTCATCAAGAAGTTATTTTTTATACACTCAGTACATAAAATCTGCAAGCCTTAGATAAAATTGTCAGAATAATTAGATTCTTTTTACCTCATCAGTGAAATGAAATGTAGTGATTCCAAAGTAATAATTCTGGAGAAGGCATCAAAGTGGCTGAGGCTGATTCACAGTAGCTATTAACGTGGCATGCACCCCATCCAAGCAAGCAAAAGCTAATAATAAAAGTAACTTTAATGGGTAATTTCTGTGCTTTAGAATGTATTTTCCTCGAGTTGAACACTAGAAAGAGAGAGAGAAGACATGCTTTTTGACTAGAGAGAGAGTTAAAGTCTTGCTCCTGCTTGGGCAGTACCATCTCTGATTAACAGGTGAAAAGGAGGATTTAGATGTGAAAGACAGAATTTATGGCATTCATCTTGACTTCCGCTGCACTTTGCAAAATCTCTTTTACAAAGTGCTTCAGTTCTAAGAGTTGTTAAGTATTAGGTATTTAGGGAATAACTGTAAAAAGAGCCATGGGACCTAACAGCAATATTTTTATGTCTAACTATCAACATGGGAAAAGCAAGAGGCTCATCAAGCTGACAAATATGCATCCACTCTAAACCAAATGTTGCAAAAAAGTTTTGACATAAGTGTTATGTAGTCTGCTTGCACCAGAAACAATGAAAACCAGTAAAATTAATCTGTTTATGAACATGGGCAGTATCACAGGTAGAACTGTTTCTATACATAGAAGCTTCTTTATCTGTAAATAATTACTTACATGTAGTAATTATAACAAGAGGTAGAAATAGTGTTGTAAATCACTCTCTTTTAACAGAAGCAGCACAGTCAGGATTAACCCAGCTCTATTGCCACTATAATGCGTGCAAAATACATGCCCTTTCATTCAAATGTAGCCTCAGCTGAGCCTCGTACGTGCATTGAACATGATTTCCAAGAGCAGAACTCACTGCTATCTTCAAATTCACTTGTACAAGTACAGAATAGCCATCTCTTTTGAATTTCATGCTCAAATTAGGCACCAAAAAAGCCTGTCCAAAGCTGCTTTCAGAAGGTTAATATATAGCAACATGCGGAGGTGAGTGGATAGCACTTTACCAGCACTTGGATTGAGAAATGGAAGTTCCTTTCACATGACCTCACCATGTTCACAGCAGCTATACAGGTGACAAGTTTTGTTTTGCCGTGTTTTTGCTTTGTGCAGCTGCCTGACCTTTTCCTTGGCCAGGCAGGCCTGCTGTGCAGTCAGCACATAAAGCCCTCTGCCTGTCCCAGGCTGGCAACATTTAATAGATCACATTAAGCTCTGATCTGTGTCTTAAAGTAATCAGAGTAGCTTTGGTTGGAAAAACTCCATTTTCATTTCAATAAAAAACTCAGGAAACTGGGAGCAGAAAGGAAATAAAAAGAGAAACTATAAAGAGAATGTTGGATTCTGTTGACTTTGCTGAAAACCTGAAGAAAGCCAAATGCTTCATCCAGCCTTAATAATGAGGCTTAGACTGGCTCTGATAGCAGTCTTTGTACCACCTATTGCAAAAGCTCCATTTATGTTCTATGTAAGATGTCCAATGAAGCATAGAAAACATGTAATTTGTGTAGAGAATGGGAGTTACGCAATTTTTGGTGACATAAACAATGCAATAACTGCTCAGAAATAGCCTTTTGCATTCATGAATGGAGTCCATTATCTGCTCTGTCTCTCTTCTTTGCTCATTCTAAGTTGGGGTGTGATAATGAAAGAAACACATCCTCTTTGCCTCAGAGCTTTAGTTTTCAAAGAGCAAGTGGATAACAACATATGACAGCTCATTCTTGTCTTCTGATTAAGCAGCTGCCATGTTTTATGGACACTTACTAAGTTGCCAGCCAATTAAACTTTTGAATACATTTATGTGCATTTAATTGGACTGTATTTGCAAACAGGGCTTTTCTGGAGTTACCAAGCAGATTAGACACTACAAGCAGTAGATAAGAAGCATTGAATTATTATTATTTTTATTATTACTATTACTGTCATCACTGCTATTAGTGGGAGTAGTTAGGGTAAATACAGAGTAGAACATTTGCAAGGTAACTTTCTGGCAGAGTGTGTGCCCTATATAATCAGTTGTCTGTAAATAAAGAGCTACTAATTGTATCTTTAATAATTTTCTGAGTGTTTTTGTTTGTTGTGGTTTTGGGAGAAGAATTTACACAAAGAGGTACTGACAGGGTTGCTGAGGGCACAGCAGATGACATAATATATTTGGATTTTCAGAAACCCTTTTGTAACATTCCACACGACAAGTTCCTGCTTAATCTCCAAGATGAAGCAAGGATTCAGGAGGGGACATGGGCAGAGATATAGAACAGTTTGAAAAATAGCAAAGCAGGGGCTATAGATAGTTCATGTGAAAGAAGCTATGCCAAACCAGAGAAAGTGTTATTTCAGGTCTACAGGGGCTAGTGCTTGAAAGTCTACTGTGCATGTATGTGCTTTAATTTAGAAAGATGATGTACAAACACAAAGAACAACTGCTGTCTAGTTGTATTTTCTGAGCACAAAAAATGAAAGATGATGAATGAAGGCCAAACAGACATCTAAACTTAAAAGTGATTTAGATTTGATTTGTAAACAGGTCCTCACAGAAGAAATTAAATATAATATTTAAAAAATACAAAGTAATAAAACTTTAGTGCTGTAAACCCCACTGAATTCTAGCATAGAACTAATGGGATTAAACTCTAAGGGAATTTAAAAACAGAAAACCAAATCAACCAAACAAACAAAACAACCTCCACAAACAAAATAAAACAAAACAAAAAAACTCAACACTTTTCTGGGTTGGATAAACAAAGGAGTATTTCATGTTCCCTTTCTAAGAGTATACAATTAGACTTTTTCTTGCAGTAATAGCATTAAAAATACTTGGCATTTCTAAATGGTTTTCATCAAATGAAGCAACCTGCACAAATCCTCCAAGACACTGGTCATTACAGGAATTAATGTTTCAGAAGGCCACCTGTTCCCTGAAAGAAAGAAGTGAAAGAAGTAGGAGATGGTACGAGGCACAACATTTTTTGTAGTGGTTATTTTATCGTCGCATGAGTAAGTTCACATCACTTTTGTAACTGTTTCTCCATTTGTTTGTTTGACAATCATGTTTGGAGTAAACACCACCTCTTCACTGGTCACTGACAGGACCAACAGCAGACAGTTTAATTTTACTCCTTCCTTTTTTCCCTTCCTCGCTACACAATCTATTTTCCTTCTGTTTAAAGGGGAAGAAGCTGAGCAAAGTATGAAAGCAGTTTTCTAGAAGAAGACCTTGCTGTTGATGATGCCATGTTGCCCCTTGGCCTTGAGAAGCCCTTTCATTAGGCTTCAAAACTTAGTCTTCATACTAAGCAAAAAAGCAACTAGATGAATATATTCCCACTGAATTTTCTTAAGAGGTTTTCTTCTAGAAAAAAAAGCCCATAACATAATAGTTCACAAACTTACTCATCTGGATACAAGAAAACTTTCAAATTTATTATATTCAGTTATGATAAATGCTATTGACAGAGGAGAGAGGAGGTGTTTATAAATGTCTAAGATTAAGCCTTTGAGTTCCTTGCCTAAGCTCTTATTTAGTCAATAGAGAGATATAGGCTCTTTTTAGGTGTTGAGAATTGCACTGCAAGAGAACCTGCATTTCTGATTCAGGGATCTGCAATAAGCTATTTCAAGTTAAACACTGTAAATGCACAGCACAGGGTGTCTGACAGTTGAAGTTTCAATATTTTTATGTGATCTCTGTTTTCTTCAGGATTTCTAATGATTTCCAAGTACTGCAGTATTTCTGAGGTTCAGGAACAAAAACCACAAGCCCATTCAGAACCCTGTATAAAATTTGTGATCTTTTAAAATTTTTACTTCCCAAAGGGAGTAGGTTTGTTGGCTTAGGAAGCCTGACAGCAAAACATGTCAGAAACAGGAATATAGAGACACACTCTCCTAATCTGGAGTCACAAACTTTAACACTTTGTTAGACTCTACAGTTAGATGGGTATTAGCTAGTAGTCACATGTTTATGTTGTTTAGTTTTTATAATATGCTTCCTCTCACCACGCTTCAGATTTAAATAAAGATATTTGTGCTTTGCAATGGCTGGCTAATCCCTGGGAAACTGCTGTCAGCAGAGTACAGACATCAAACTAAACTCGGGACCTGTAAAGGAGTTAACGGTAAGAGTAAGGACTATATTCTTGCAAGATCTACAGACTAAAAACCTGATTAGCAGCAAAAGTGACACTATGACTTAGACGCTCCCACAGAAGACAACACGAGGATATGTGGGACTGAAATAGGATGGTACTGAGGAATCAAAGAAAGCGTCAGCATATTATTAGCTTGTGGTCTGTGACAAAGTAATTTTCATTGACGGCTCATTCCCAAGGGAGAGGAGTGGTCCACAGGCGGAGAGATGATGGCAAGCTTGGCCCTAGACCTTTTAACCTCTGTAAACCTGAACTAGCTTTTTTCCTCCCACCTAACATAATGTCAGGCAAAAACACCAAGAAATGAAGTGTTGAAAAATTTGAAGGATTTTATGAATGAATTTTTTGTTGTTGTTTACTTCACCCCCTCAAGGGAAGATTTAGGGAAAATGAATAGCAGAAACCTCTGAAGTTTGAGGCTACCACTTCATAACAACCATCATATTTTACTCTTCATTCCATCCAGAGGGGAATGCACCTGAGTGAAAAGGACACAGGGAGAAACAGAACAAATACAATACAATCCACATTGCCTATGGCTACATCTGCATGAGCACTTATTTTGGCTCAGTTGAATCTATCCATACAGTAGAAGCATTCAGTGTTGAGCTCCCAATATTGATACTGTACACATTTCAGGAAATCTTCACACTGGCTTTAGTTTGATCCCATGAACTGAAGAGCACATTGGGTGATCATATAACCTGGTTTAATTTTACCATTCATGTTCAATAAGATTACTCAAATATGTGAACCAGACTTCACCCAGAACACAACATCAGTGTTTCACTTCAGGAATTAATCCATAACTCAGATGAAAATATTAACATTAATCTGCATTTCTAAAAGAACAGCACTCGTTACAGGACTTCAGAGATGTGAAAAATTATAAGTCTCCTCAGGTTAAAAATTGTCCCATCTCATTATGACCTTTAAAATTGTAAGGTTTGTTGTTTTTTTTCATTCTGTCTTCCTTCTAGAGCATGTAAAAGACAAAAAAGATTTTAAAGCTCTCAAAATCAGAACATTTCAAGATTCAGGCAGAGGTTTTTATTTGTCCTTTTGGGGTCTTTTACATTTATTATTTTTACTTTTCATTTAATTTTAGGGCAAGATACTTTTTCTTTCCACAATTATTTTATTTCTTGTTTCAGTCCCTCTCACTGGGTAGAGAACTATTTCCTATGCAGCTGTGATTAGGAGTTCACTTGTCATTATATTGTGGCACATTAGTATTACAACACTGTGCTGGTTAAGCTCCTTTCCCCAGGCTAGTATGTCATTTACATACAGAGGAGACATCAGTCTAAGATTCAGTTACCTGGACACACGAGTCTGTTTTAGCTGCCTAGATGCCAGCTGTTGCCATCGAATGATGTTGGCCTCCCACATCTGGAAGGTCCCTTATCAGCTTTGACCACACTGATGTGTGGCATAATCTAGGGCACCTATATTGGCATTAGATGTCAAAGACTGATCCCCGTGCAGGCAGCTAAAAGTTGTCTCAGAACTGAAGGGAAGTGTTGTATAAATGGCAAACTCTTTAATGTGTATCCACAGATTTTTCAGTCTTGCACAAGCTTCTTGGCATGTTAGTGGCTGACAATCTGTTAATAGCTCAATCTAGAAACGTAAGTGGTGGAAGTGGTAGGGATAGTGAGAGAATCCAAGGAAATACAACAGACTTTTTGTCATGTACTGAATATTAAGACACATATTACAGTCTTTATTTTTTGGAAATTAGCCAGAGAGATTTTGTTGTTATCTTTTACTGACACCCATTTGAAAAGGAATAAAGGAAGAAAGGAAGAAAGGAAGAGAGAAAGGAAGAGAGAAAGAAAGAAAGAAAGGAAGAGAGAAAGAAAGAAAGAGAGAAAGAAAGAAAGAAAGGAAGAGAGAAAGGAAGAGAGAAAGAAAGAAAGAAAGAAAGAAAGAAAGAAAGAAAGAAAGAAAGAAAGAAAGAAAGAAAGAAAGAAAGAAAGAAAGAAAGAAAGAAAGAATGAAAGAAAGAAAGAAAGAAAGAAAGAAAGA
>Ga0065711_1035918_pt1 | contig 21666 bp, 6 predicted proteins | sample Hoacrofraction12_FD_59098 | JGI IMG/M metagenome (GOLD analysis project Ga0065711, IMG submission 59098) | Hoatzin crop microbial communities from Cojedes, Venezuela - Epithelial fraction 12 v2 (version 2) | ecosystem: Host-associated > Birds > Digestive system > Esophagus > Crop | place... | reverse complement strand
ACCCGCGCCGCCGGGGAGCCTCCCCGCCCCTCGCCGCCCTCCCGGGGGGGGAGCCCGCGTCCGTGCCGCGGCCGGCGGGGCCTGTGGGCGCCGTGCGGGTGTTGCGGTGCGTGGCTGTGTGGAACCCGGTTTGTGCGGGCGATCGCCGGCGGCCGATGCCCTCGTACGTCAGGGCGTGACTTGGTTCCACCTGGGAACCCCTGACGGGCGTCGCGTCAAGTAGGAGCGGGCTGTAACTCGCAGGCGCGCACTGCGAGAACAGGTTTGCTTCGGCTTCTCCGTGTTCTTCGGGATGTCCTTGTGAAGCGCGTTCCCCGAGAGCTTTGGTTTCAGCTGCTGACGTCTGGAGACGGTTCTGTACGTCTCCGGGTCGTGCGTGTCTTGGTCTCTGTAGTGCTGTGCGTATACATTTGTCGAGACCTTTCATCGTTTTTAGGCAGTGTGTATATGTTTCTGTGGAACTGGAGATGCAGAACCCTATGGTGTTGCCACCGGTCCTTCTTGAATTGGCAGAGAACAGTCAAACTCGTTCTCTGAAAAGCTGTGGTTTCTTCCTTACCTGCTTGCACTGCAACTAATTCTTCAGGCTAATCAAAATAAACATATGGACTACATCTATGGTTGGTTCAAGGTCCTGTGCATATTTACCAGGAGATTAAGTGTTTCTTCAGCCTTTGAATGCTCTATGGACTTGTAAACAATTCATAATCTAAACTAACGCACCACTGTGAAGTGTGTTTTCATGTAGGCTCTTGAGGCCTTCAGCCTTCTTCAGCGCTGTATGCTGATAAACCACCTCATTCTTGTGTGGAAAGTGACCAGCAGCCACTCCATATTGACTGTAGATTTTTTTAAAATTTCTTTTTTTTAATATTTTGAATTGTGGGCAGTGTTGGCAAATCCATAAAAAGCATGTTTTACCTCAGAAGTTCACCCCTGCTGTATTTACTGAGAAATTCTTCGGAGACTTTCATGGATTACCCCCTGGCCTCTTAAGGATTGTTTCCTCTGTCTTGCTGTAGGTGTTGTGCAAGGCATTCTTGTACCTTTCTGGCTTTGTTATCTTTGAATTAGAGATTGTTTGAGATACCCAGTCAATTTTCCAAATGTTTCTCAGTTATTGGGGAAACATTTTGAGAATATGGGGTTTCCTTTTCAACCTGTTTTCACAGTGCATATACATCTAAGCCTTCTTGCAGTTGTATGTATAAGTCTGATTGATGACCACTGCACAGATGGAGAGCTCACTTTTGAAGATTTAGTCCTTGAGTGGGAGTAGGATTTATAAATGTGAACTCCTTTTTTTTTTTTCTTTTTGTGAAGGTCAGATAAGCTTGACAGCATTTGGTAGGAGTTCAGGACAGAGAAATAGTTCTGTCTTTGTTTCTGCATTTTCCCCTCCCTTGGAATTTAAGATTTTGCGCACCGTATCCATTATTGTAGCATGTGACTGCAGTCTGTATAGTGAATATGATTTAGAATGCAAAAGTTCTATGCGTATTTTGAAAACTGCTTTCTGTGTAGCTTTTATTAGTGCCTGTGCTTTGCCTGGAGTTGCAGCTGCTGTGGCCTTGAAGTAGTAGCAATACATAGATGATTTCTAGGGGGTTTGTTTGTTTGCATGAGGAAGGGCTGGAAAAAAGTTGTAGCTTTTTTCAGCATGTTGCCAGAACCATAACTAAACAAACACCCGTTACTAGCACAAAGAAAGTTATTAGTGCTGGCTGTGTGGGAACTTGTCAGGCCTTGCCATTTTAGCATATAAGTTTTTGACGCAGTGGTTGACAGAAGGTGGGAGAGGAAGAACAAAAGGGATGTAGAGTGTCCAGGCCACTCCCAGCTTGGTAGGCACTGTAATAAGCGGAACTTATGATTATTTGTTTTTCATGGAAATACTGGAGTTTTGCACCGGTTGTTCTAACAGCTGTGGCCTGCCCATGGAGGGCGAGGGCAGGTGAAGGAAGCCAATGGATAGTTCTTGGTAGGTAAGACTGGCTAAAAGCAGGGTGTTGAGGGACCTAGCTGATCCTGAGGGTTCAAAATAAATAAATCTGCTGAAACGTTCGAGTACATAATTTGTAACAATGATAGCATTTAGGATGAGCCTGCAGAAGTTCTGTAGATCATAACGATACAGTTTTCATGACAGAAGTGGAGATTAGCTGGGTGAAAGTATAGAAACAGAAAAAAAGAACCTTTTGTGGATGTTGTTTGTGATGAGGGTTTTGGGGTTTTTTTTGTTGTTGTTGTTAATTGCCCTTTCTGTGGTGACATAATGCTGAAATTTGCTCAGATATAATCTAAAAAGTTATACCTACCTGTGAATGTAGTACAAAGTTTGATCTGGTTGATCTGTGGGAAACCAGATTACGTGTCCTTGAAGTTGACTAGAAATATTGTATGTAGGCTTTTTTACTCTGGTGGGAGTGGTCTGAATTTATATATGCAAGAGAGAATGTAAATACAGCTGTTACTTTTTTTTTGTGATCTAACTTCTGCTGACTTGTATTCCCTCATTATTGACTCTTGAAGTCATTTGTCTTAAATTGTAGAATGATGATTGACTTTCAAGTTGATGAGGCTGTGTGCTTGATGACATGAGATAGCTTGACTCTGTAACTCAAGCAGTGGTTCCACTGATTCTCTGGCATTGCCCTCGAATCTAGCTTTGCTGTGAAACTAACCAGTCAGCAAACTGATCAGGGTTAAGTGTGATGCCCTTCTCTCCGTCTACGAACGTGTCAGACTTCAAAGAACCTTAGTTGGGGCTGCACTGTAATGCGGTCGTGTGGGCATGGCTGAAGGAAGAGGCAGAGTGCTTTCCTGTGGGTGAATGGGAATGAGGGGGGAAGGCTGGGGACAGACTTCTTCAGGCAGCACTGTGGCTGGATGCTGTGACTGTGAAGGTGTGACTGAAGGCTGATGATCACCCTCAAAGTGGCTGCCAGGGTCTCGATGTTACCTGTCCTCCATCACTTAGTACCGTCCCGTGGATGGAGGTTACCATAACCAGAGCAAAGTCCAGAAGACTGGATCTTTTAGGTGTTTTGACTGCCTCAGTCTAAAAACAAGTAGCCTTGGATGTGGGTGAAAGTAATTCTCAGTGACTTTATGTTGAAGCAGAAGAGCAGTATTTGTGTTACCTGTTCTCCTGGGTCCGCTCTGAGTGCAGCAACCCTTTGCAGGAAAAGGAGTATCAGTCACTTTGTTGGAAGGGGTGAAAAATCAGCCCTTTCTGCAGTGATTCTCTCCTCTTAGCCTGGATTTACGTAATGCCATGCCGGTATTTTGCTTCTTCATGACCCTCACTCATAAGTGTCATCTTCCTTTTGTTCACCAATGGGGGAAAATGTATTTTCTTTCCTCTTATTAGTTTTTTCAAAGGTGCCAGATGTTTTTAACCCTCTCTCCTTCATACCTATTCTGCTTCCTGCTCGTCAGCTCCCTTCCCTGGGCAGCCTGGTAGTTTGGCCGGTGTGAAATACTCCCTGCTCCAGAGGAGTCCGGTGTGCTACATAGCAACCTGCGTCAGCTGGAGCAGAGACCTTTGGAGAGAACATGAACCCAGATCGCTCCTATCATTTGGGCGATGTGCTCTGTATGACCGTGTTACTTTCATGGATGTAAGGATCTTGAACGTGTTATAAAGTTTATAAATAACTAAAAAGCTTGTGATTTTGTGTTATTAAGTATATCTTGCATTCTGATGAAACAAATAGGTTAAAAAATGTCTCTTAACTGCTTTCTGCTGTACTGTGGTAGTGCTTGACAAATGATTTTATTTGGAAACAGTATTGCAAGGAATTAGTGTGACTGATAGTTGATGGCAAAGCATTGTATTCATTTAGATCTTACAGGAAGAGAGACTGAAGGTGTGGTACGATTAGGTTGTGACTGCTGTCCTCCTGTTGTGTCAGAAGTGGAGATGAAATTCCAAGCAATTTTGTTTAAAAAGTTATTCTAACATCTCTTTGAATCCTGAGGCACATAAATAGTTTCTAGTTTGCAAGAACCGTTTTTAGGATTTCTTAATAGGAGAATTATTTTGCAGATAGGATATTTATGCTTACAGCTGGGACATTGCATGTGTGAGAGATTCAGTACGAGTTTGTAAGTCCATAAGATGTTGCCAGAGATGATTCAAACACTTAAGCAGATGAGAGCAGATGGAAATTTGCTGACTTCTGGTGATAAAATAAATTGGTGAAGTACTATCTTTCTCCCCAGATATTTTTGCAGAAAGCGTTAACGTGTAATTTCCACATTGGAAAGGCAGAAAGAAGAAGCTCTGAGCTCAGCTGGCTGATGCAAGCCTTCAGTGTAAAATCGAATATAGTTTTTAATACTGTGACAGTGTTTGAACTCCAAGCACTTTTCTGCAGCCTTCCTGGACACACAACTAGTAGCTCAAATACGGAGATAAGATTCTACCTTGCTCTCAACCTCACAATTCAGAGGGTTGAGGAAGAGGTTGCTTGAAAATCTGTTTATACTCAACATTTAGCAAATCTTGAGCTTTTGGCCAGTATATCATCTCCCTGACGAAAGGATGGTACGTGCTTGAACAAGCTTGACACTTTCTGTCCTTGTTAACCCAAGCAGTTAGGATTTTGCATGTCAAACTTGGTACACTTGAGTAGAAAGCATGTGCTTTCTGATACTTGAAATATAGCATTTATCAAAATGCGTGCAATTAGCATAACTCACATGAGTGGTCTGCTTATCCATCTGCTTTCTGTGTTGATTTTGCTCATGGGGTGGAAACTAGTCTCTTTGCTCCTCTCTGTCATTTGGTGTTACACCAAATCTGCTCTTATGCTGCTGAGCTTCTCGTTAGGATCTGCTCTGGATGTGTTTGCTGCTTTGCACTAGTAGATTCCCACTTCCAAGAGGGCATGCAGATGTCTGGGGTTGAATTGCTGTTTGATTCTCCAGATTGACTCACCAGTCTTTTTCTGTTGAATTCCCAGATGCTTTCACGGGTGCTTGGTTGGAAGGTGTCTGATTTCCTGCCTAATGCTTCTCTTGATCTCCGGTTCTTACAGGCAATGCGCTGTTTGCACAGATACAGTGCCTGAGATGTTGCTTGGTGTAGCTCTGTTTTCGGTACTGTAATGCTTCTGGCTCAAAGACTTTCCTTGATGTTACTTCATCTTTTACACTTTGAGTAGTGTGACCCATCATGGTCTCTGAGCTGAGCTGTCATTTGCCATTTTTACCTTCTGACATAATGTTATTGCTTAACACATGGAATTCAAGGATGGCTTGCTATTTCTCCTGAGATCTCTGTTTGTATGAAACCCTGCTGGAAATGTCACACAGGATCACAATATAGTAAGCAATAAATGTCTAGGCCTCTTAGTAGTTTTCTGTGTTATATCCGTTGGTATTGCTTACAGGGTTTTTGGTGGTACTCTCTGGTCCCACACTGAAAGGTATAAGGAGGCACTTCTTCACATCAGTTTCCATATTTCCATCACTCCCACTGTCTAATTATGCATCCTTGTAAGAATATATCATATTTCATAGAGGTTTGGGCCCTTGACAGTTTCAGTTAGTTCTGTACAGTTAAAAAAGGTTCCACAAGTTATGCTGGTATATACTCTCAAGTGCTTTTGGAAGTTAAGGAAAACATATGTATTTTCATATGATTGTTTTTCTTGTAAATATGTGGTGTAGGCAGAATCCATTCAACTTTCTCTGTTCTTCCCTACGATTTGTGACTTTTATGTTATTCATCCTTCATAGTACCACACTGTGTATGGCTTTTTCCTGTAATGGGCAGGAGTTGTTGCTGCCACTGACTTTGCTGAAGTATGACGACACAAGGTGTATAAAGGGCTGTAAGCATTTGACTGAAATCTCGCTGTTCTTTAGCTCTTTGACTGCTAATCATGCTTCTGATGCCTGATCAGTGTTGATATTCAGTAACCTACATTTGCATTTTGCCTTTAAATCTGGTGCTGAGGTGGGCTTAGGTTCTGGAGGACTTCTTAAAAATCCTTGTAAATATTTTCTAGGCCAAATTTCTGATTGGGTTTTTTTTTCTTTTTTTCTGAAGTTTCCAGATGGGGGTATATGAAATCCTACTGCAGCAACAGTCTTGGTTTCAGCTAGTAAGTTCTTAATGTGTTTTTGGTTCTTTCCTCGCAGTCCTGTCTTATGCTTCCCCTCTGCATATTCTGGTATTTTGTTAGCCAAAGTTCTCGGGATTTTCTGTTCAGCATTGTTTCTTTCCATGGTAAAGTGCCTTGTCTGATAGCTTATTGAAATCTGATCTACCTGCAGGTATTCGTAGAATGATTTGGGTTGGATTTGGTTAGGACAGTTAGAATCTGAATAATTTTTCTCTGAAACTATTGCTTCTGCTCAGATTTAGCTTGTGTTTGACCATACTGTGCTTCAGGATTGTTCTGTAGTTCAGGCTGAACTTACTGTACGCACTTCAGTTCTCAGTTTGTACCATGGAGTTTGTTGGCTAGATTCAGTTCATAATTGTTTTTCTTAGTTTAGTGACGGTGGTTGTTGGTTTTTGTTTTGGTTTTGTTTTCTTCAGTTGCTCATACTTAATTGGTTTATTCTTTAAACTTATGTAGTTTATCTGAAACTTATGTTGGTGTAGATGTAGTTGATTTAAAGTCTGCTCTTGGATGAAATCTATTTAATCTGGGACCTGACGAGATGCATCGCAGAGTCCTGAGGGTATTGGCTGATGTCATTGCCAAGCCACTCTCCGTGATACTTGAAAGGTCATGGCAGTCAGGTGAAGTCCCTGGTGGCTGGAGGAAGGGAGACATTGTGCCCCTTTTTAAAAAGGGTAGGAAGGAGGACCCTGGGAACTGCCAAACTGTCAGCCTCACCTCTGTGCCTGGGAAGATCATGGAGCACATCCTCCTAGAAGCTATGCTAAGGCACATGGAGGTCAGGGAGGTGATTCGAGACAGCCAGCATGGCTTCATCAAGGGTAAGTCCTGCCTGACCAACCTAGTGGCTTTCTAGGGACAGTGGACAAGGGAAGAGCTATGGTTGTGATCTGTCTGGACTTCTGTAAAGCCTTCAGCATAGTCCCTCACAACATCCTTCTCTCTAAATTGGAGAAATATGGATTTGATGAGTGGACTGTTTTGTGGCTAAAGAATTGGTTGGAAGGTCACAGCCAGAAGGTAGTGGTCAAAGGCTCAATGTCCAAGTGGACTCCAGTGACAAGTGGTGTCCCTCAGGGGTCCGTACTGGGACTGGTGCTGTTTAATATTTTCATCAATGACTTAGCGAGATTGAGTGCACCCTCAGGAAGTTTGCAGATGACACCAAGCTGAGTGGTGCAGGTGACACACCAGAAGGACGGGATGCCATCCAGAGGTACCTGGACAAACTCAGGAAGTGGGCCTGTGAGAACCTCATGATGTTCAACAAGGCCAAGTGCAAGGTCCTGCATCTGGGTCAGGGCAACCCCCACTATCAATACAGGCTGGGGGATGATGTGATTGAGAGCAGTCCTGCTGAGAAGTACTTGAGGGTACTGCTGGATGAAAAGCTTGATATGAGCCACCAATGTACACTCGCAGCCCAGAAGGCCAACCATATCCTGGGCTGCATCAAGAGAAACGTGGCCAGCAGGTCGAGGGAGGGGTTTCTGCCCCTTTACTCCACTCTGGTGAGACCCCACATGGAGTCCTGCGTCCAGCTCTGGAGCCCACAGCACAAGAAGGACATGGAGCTGTTGGAGCGGGTCCAGAGGAGGGCCATGAAGATGATCTGAGGGCTGGAGCACTCTCCTATGAGGACAGGCTGAGAGAGTTGGGGCTGTTCAGCCTGGAGAAGAGAAGGCTGCAGGGAGACCTTATAGCAGCCTTTCAGTACCTGAAGGGGGCCTACGGGAAAGATGGGGAAAATATTTTCAGCAGGGCTTGTTGTGATAGGACAAGGAGCAATGGCTTTAAACTAAGGGAGGGTAGATTTAGACTAGATATAAGAAAGACATTTTTTACCATAAGGGTGGTGAAACACAGGAACAGAGCCCAGAGAAGTAGTGGAGGCCCCATCCCTGGAAACATTCAAGGCCAGGTTGGACGGCGCTGTGAGCAGCCTTACGTAGTTGAAGATATTCCTGCTCACTGCAGAAGGGTTGGAATAGATGACCTCTAAGAGTCCCTTCTAACCCAAAGCATGCTATGATTCCATGATTCTAATTTGCTTATGCTACTCTGGGAGAATAGGATACTTTAAAAGAGTTAGTTTTGAGTGAAATTCAATGACTTCCCTGCTGTTTTGGTCAATGCTGTTTGGAAGATAATCTAATTCAGTCACAATTGTTAAACTGGAAGGGAGGATGAAAGCTTTATCCTTTGTTACTGCTTTATCCTGCAGTAGTCAAGCCAGATCATCACATTGGCCCTTCCTGAGCTTTTTTATTTTTTTAAAGATTAGTGGTTAGGTTTTTAGTCTTCTCTGATTTGTATTCATCAGCCTGAAGACAGAAGAAGCAAGTACTGTTTTTATTGCTTGTCTTTCTAAATCAGTAGAGTGACAGTACTTCCTCAAAGTCAGTTTCACTGAACATGTTAGATGTGCAAAGGAAATGGTGGCTGGGCAAATCAGTGCATTGGTAGAAGGACAGAGCAACAAAGGCAGGCATTGGGGAAGACTTAACAATTTCAGAGGAAGAATTTGTTTTTCTTGATACCACGTTACATGTCAGTGTAAGCCAATGCTATATAACCCTCATGGGAAGACAGTTATCAATTAAGTATTTAGGAGTTATTTTGCCTACGTTTATGTGAATGAACACCTATAAAACAAAACTCTATAACCCTTCATAAAGTTCTAAGGACGTTGTTCACAGTGAAGAGGTTCTTTTCATACTTTTGTGGATGCTATTACCAGGATTGGAAGTTTAACGTAGTAATTATTGTTCAGTAGTGTATAATATTTACTATTCATTTAGGCTCTCCTATGAAATTAAATCAAATAGAAGTGACCGCTCCTTCTAAAAGGATTTGTCTGTAATATTACGTGTGGAGTTCAGATCATTGCTTTAGGTTGAGTTTTGACAGACAAGTAATTGGATGACCTCATCCTGTAGTAACAAATGAGAGCGCTAATCACATAAACACGTGGACTGGCTTGAGAAAGAATGGAGCAGTAATGATTCATTATAGTTACTAGAAAAAACAATGGCTTGTACTGTGCATTTTATGTATGTGTTGTTATGAGTTACTGTTTTTATAGCCCAGTAAGTAACACTTAAACTTTAGTAAGAATTTGTTCGTTGTCTATGAAATCAATATAAAAGTGAATGCTTAGGGTGCAAATATGACTTAAGTTGACCCTGTTGATTGAGGCTTTTTTGGAAATAGTTGACATGCACAATGATGTTTCAGATCTGTGACCAGATCTCATTATGTGTCCATCTTGCCTTAGTGGAAGGAGAAGGGGTCATCAGCACACTTTTAAATATTGGGAACCATTTAAGTGATGTGTGTTTCCTGCAGTGTTGGAATGTCACGATGCCTGTTTTAAAAATTTCTTACTAATGACACATGGGACACTGGAAGTTTTTGTAGTTCTGGTGCTGAGCTCATATGCAAACAGGCTGCTGACATCCATGGGACTATTTAAGTGATAGCTCATGAGCATGACTCCAAGAGTCACAATCTGACTTGTATTAAATCCTAGCTCTTTTGGAGGGTGTGCCTCTGTATTTGCTCTACATGCTGAAAGGACGTATGCTGTTTGTTTAGGCATTTTTAAGATAAAAATCTCTTAACAGAAGGTGTCTTGAGAGACTGTCAGGCTGTAGATTATATTAATGTAGAGCTGAGAGAAGCATAGGGCAGGGCTTGGCTCTCAGGAGCCAGGGGAGTAACAGATGCCTGTCGTCTGGCAACCTGGAGGAGGGGAGGGTGTCCCAGGGTGGCAGTTATCAGGCACAATAGTGGCAACAGCCGTGGAGTGACCTCCTGCCAGCTCTAGGCAAGGTTTGATGCAAGTTGCCTGTGACACTGATGAATGGATGCATCACTGGTGTGTGCTGAAAGCACCTCGAGTCTGAGGACTGCATGGTTAAAGATGAATGGGAAGTGTCACTGTCTGATATTGTCCTGAGCTTTTTGATAACGTTTGCTGTGCTACAAAGCCATGGCCGGTAATTTCTAATCTCTGAAGTGTCATTCTTTATTATCATTCATAAACAGTAAATAAATTGGCTTCTGTGTTTTAGTAAAGTGCACTAGAGGTAATATATAATCCAGATCTTCACTATTTAATATTTAATTCCATTTACTTTGAGAAACCTGTGTATTTTAGCAGGTAAAACACCTCAGGCTCACAAACAGAATCATAAGATTGCTGTCAGGGGAACTGTAGAAAGGTGATAAAGACTACTTGATCTTTGTGTGTGTTTTGTTTAAATCAAGGCGTGACTTTTTGTGAGAGAGGATTACTGTTTGTCAGTAAGAAAATCCTGTTGTGATAAAAAAGATTGTTCGCGTGTAGGGTGCATAAACTTGCTTTTCCTTTAAAAACACCAGTAATTGGTGTTTTGTAAAGAAACCTGCAAATTCTTCTGAAAGATAAAAAAATAATCACTAGTTATGTTTTAAAAGAAAGGAAAGAAAGATGGGGAAATATTCCTGCAGCAAAGATCTGTGCCACAGATATCCAAACAGCTGAAAACATTGTGGCTTATTACAAGTGTTTGAGTCCATATACTCTAAAGTGCATGTGTTTTCAGTGGAGGTAACTTACAGCGTACCAAGTTGATTCTACTACAGGGCATCCCTTGATTTCATTAGTGTTTGTGTGCAATTTGTAATCACTCTGGATCGTAAGCCGTCTGGAATGCTGGTCCCCAAAGAGCCGGGAGTGCAGTGGTGCTTGGAAGAGTCTTAACTGGCTGAATCAATTGGCTTAGCTTTCAAATCAAGGTGACCTAACTTTCAGAAAAATGTCCTTTGGTCAGATAGAAATCATTTGGCTTAAAGGGGGTCTGTGTTATGCAGGAGGTCAGGCTTCATGTGGTCATAATCTCTTCTAGCAAAAAAAAGTTTGAAAATCAGTTGCTAGTTTAAGAATACAAGTACGGTACATCATAACTTAATGCATTAATACAGACTACTAATTTGTATACTTTGTGCAATGGTTATAGGCTCCCCTCCAGCTTACAACTAACTGTGAGGCACAGTGGTCAGGTAAGTAAAATGTAGTATAATTTCTTCCTTCAGCATAGATTGCATTAGGTAACGGAACCCCTTTCCAGTCATACCCTCTAGCACATTGTATGTCCTTCCAGTAACGTGATGCTAGAGCAATTGCCCAGGCGCCCTAGCCAGTTGTGACTATGTATTCCCTGGTTTCAGAAATTACATTTCACTGCTTTTCCTCTGCTAATACCTGTATTTTACAGACAAGAAAGAAAATATTTAACAATTTTTTGGACCTTTGCTTTAGAATACAAGTTTGTGAAAGAGGAAGCTGACTTTATTCAAAAAGTTGTGTAAAACAAAAGGAAGGCATTATCCCTCCCCTTTCCCCTCATGCCCGCATATGTAGGTGTGGTTGCTCTAGACACTTGGCATGTGTGTCTGATGGGACTGTTCCTTGATATAAGGTCACTTGTGCTTGAGTGCTTTCAGGATGAGGGCTATCATCAGTTAGTCAGACGCTGATCCCACAAACTTCTAACACCTCCTTTAAATATTTGCTCAAGAAAACTGCTTGCTTGAACCAGGGCTCGAGATTTAGTGTTCTTACATGGGGAATTCCTTCCCTTATTTCACTATGTAGTCAGAAACCTGATGAAATAATGGGAAAAAAATTTGCAGTCAGTATAGTCGCATGATTTGATGTCTGGATGATTCACTGGCTCTTGCCTAAGGACCAGTCTAATCTAAAAAATACGATTCTTGGTTATCTGTCCTGTTTCTATAGAAGCTTTCAGTTACTTGTTTCTTAATTGAGTCTCAAAAGGTACTTGCTATATGAAGAATTAATGAACTTTATTAAAATAAATTGGTTTGTTTTAAATTTTATTACGATCACTTCATGTAGAAATTCCTCAGATTATCAGTTAGAACTGTTGTGATTTCATTCTGGTTGGATCACATGTCTGCACTACAAAAACCAAACAAACACACAAACCCAAAACAACAACACTGGCCTACAATGCAAAATGGAACAGTTCCTGAAGGACAGCAGTCAGGGTTATTTGCATGATTGCAAGAGTAAATATTAACTGGCTTTATGTAAGAACACATAAATTATTTTTAAAATATCACATACATCATATACGAAAACAGCTATTACATAAGTAAAATTTTATGGACAAACTGTCTGTTGCAGTTATCTTGCTAAGCTAGACTATGAATTTTCATGGGGTCTTCTGGAGTTCTGTGTATTTTCTTCCTTTAACCTCACTGCATGGATATTTCTACAGCCCGTTTCCATTGCTGAAAAGGCACTGGGCAACTCCTACTTACTGCACCAGTGGGGAAAGTATTCTTTCTTTTCTTTACCTTGCCTATCTCCCAGTTTCAGTGCTGGCTAGTCACTCTTCTTTTTTTATAGCACTCTCCACATTTCTTGAATACACTGCTCTGTCTTAGATTGTTTCTGTTTGGTGGGACAGGGGGATGTTCCTGTCTCGGGGATGTTCCTCTCCTGTCTCAAGGAGAAGGAGGTAGGATGGGAAGCTCCTCTCAGCTTGATGTTGCTGCACAAGTCAGTAGGTTTGTGCTGGCTCCCTGACCTTACCTGTGTATCCCAGTTTTTACAGCTGCAGTGCCCTCCTAGAACTAGTGGCAGAATTGGTTGGCAGGACCACCCACACACCAATGGATTTGGAACAGCAGGAGGAAAGAAACAAGAAAATTTTTAAAGATTACAGGGCCTTAACAGTGCATCTGTAGCTCAGAAGATTACATTTGGCCAGCATGCAACTTTATTTAGATATTACATCATGCCTACTGCATATTTAGTACTGTCTGTAGACAAGTGAAGCTGCTAAGCATGAAGAATCTTTGGCATAAGCTCTGCTACACGTTTGCAGCAAACCCAGATGATTAACGCAGTGTAGTGTCTGGCTTGGTCTGCACTCCGATTGAGCAATACTCTTGAGCTCACCAGCAGCTTTAAGCATTTGTGAATCTTTGCCCGTGGTTGAAGCACACATGTTCTTTATGGACTAGGGCCGTGCTGGTTTTGTTAAGCAGTTTAGAGGACCTACTTCAGTCTCCTGAGTTTGAAAGGGGTCAAGGAGGGCTGGTGGAGGATTGATCAGAGGCAGCTTGTCAGTGTACACCAGTAATCAAAATGCATGAGAGGTGGGGGTTTAAGATGGCAATAGGAACAACTAAAGCTGGTTAGACTAAGGAATATTTTACATTAATATTTTGTGCTCATATCCTATAAACAGCAGATAGCTCTCTAACACTGCTTACTAATGACCTGATGTTGTATTCAGGCTTGTTTCTTCTGTATTTTAGCATTCTTGGATTAAAAATAGTGGACATTAATGCATTGGGCAGGAAGAGATGACATTTGATCTGGCCTGTGAAGATCTGTATAAAACAAAATACAAATAAAAAACATAGAATGGGGAATACAAAGTCAGGTGGTAGGTGAGGTATTTCCACATATCAGTTTCAGTTTGGATTTAAGGGATCTACTAAGATGGAAAATGAGTAGTGCTTTTATATCTTTGTGATGCATAAAGCAAAGATGAAAGAAGAACAGAAAGGGAAACAGTCTTCTGTACCAGTTATGACACTGCAGAATGGGGAACTAATAAAGCTATGACGATAAAAGATGGAAACAGCCACTTGAAAGGAGAAGAGGATTTTAACAGGAGTGTTTTAGAATAGTTTTTTGGTGCATGCAGTTTATTTCAGCTGTTTAAAAAATCCTAATTTCTACCCCAATAAATACTTGCAGAAAAAAAAAAAATCTTTGAGAGTTCATCCATCTGTTTTCAATATGTGAACTTGCTGAGAACTTTAACAGAAGAATTTAATTCTAACATCTCTGCAGGGGAGATGAAAATTCTTTGTGGAAATGAAAAGGGGGAAAACTTTTACAGCTTCTAAAATAAGTACGGCTTCTTGTGGGAGAGGGCATGGGAGGGTAGAATTTTGTGTGTGTGTGATTTATTAAAATAGGATCTAGAATTTGTGGAAATATAGTTAGGAATTATTGATAGCATTTGGTATGCAACTGTTGATGTCCCCCCCAGTAGCAAAGAATTTTCAAAGGTACTTCAGAAAAACAGTGTGGCTTTGTCTTTCATCAGTATCCTTTCAGCTGAAAAACAGCTTGGTGGTTAGGCATTTTGATCTTTTCTGCCTTAAAGAATCAGACCATTAGGAAGCATAGTTATTTTTGCTGGAAGTCTTAGCTTTTTCTAGCTGACACTTGAGTTTTGAACCCTTCTAGGGCATATTGTCTGGGGTTTTTTGTGGATGTTGTGGTGGTTGTTTTTTTTTTTGTTGTGTGTTTGGTTTTTTTTTTCCCCAGGGCTCCAACAGTATATGAAAGACAAGAAAGAACTAAATTACTTCTAAACATGGTTTTATAAAACAGCTACGTTCTGCTTTGCTTCAATTTGTCTGCCTTTATGCTAGAATCGATGTATATTTAAGAGTTGAAGTCTTGTTGAAGCTGAAGGTTTTTCCCTGTTGAGTCACTCTGCCTCTTTCCAACATGAGGCAACAAGTGTGAGGATGAATACATAGGTCTGCGTTTTGTTGTGGATGGTGAAATGGAACGGGGAGGCGGGGGGCTGCGGAGCCCCCTCCTGTGGAATCGTGGATGATTCATTACTGTGTATTCATCAAAATTTCCTGTTCCATAGGTCTCCTTGTGGGTACTCTTGATGTCGTGTTGGACTCCAGTGCCAGAGTGGCACCATATCGAATTCTCTACCAAGCACCAGACTCCTTGGTCTATTGGACTATCGCCTGTGGTAAGGACAAACATACTGATGTGTGGATTTTTATTCTTCCTGGATACTGTGCCACATAACTAATAGAGCATCCTGCCTGCTGAGCACAGTCATTTCAGGACAATTAAATGGGTCAGAATGAAAACCTGCTCTATTGGTTAAATTAAGAAGCTCCATAGCTTCTAATATTCAGACCTTGAATACCAGCATGTGTGTATATGTTATGCACAATGGCTGAGTAAAACTAGAAATGGTCATGGAGCAGGGATAAAAGCCTCTTTTATTTCCCACCCTTCATCTCCCAAAGATGTTCCCAGACAAGCGGTCTAGTGTCCATCCCGCCTCCTTGCATGTTCTGCTCCATGCCCATGGCTCACTCCTACAGCACTTCTAAAGTGCAGCATTCCTGGGTGATGGGGTATCTCTAAAGAGTATGGTAGGAGGAGTACCTGGGTTATAGCCCCAAATTACCCAGACAGGGCACTTAGCTTCCCTTGAAATGGAAACTGGGAAGAAGTGCAACCGCAGTTCTCATCTGAGTACTGAGTATCAGCATGGCATTTACTGGATGGTGAGCTCAGTCTCCTCCAGGATTAGTACCATCTAGATTCCAGGGATGTCCACCTCCTGGATGTTCATTTCAGACAGTGTGTTGTCCTTTTAAATGTGATGTACTTAGAAATTCAGCAAGATGGTAGCTAGGTTAGAGTTAAATACGGAAGTGTACATTCTTACATAGATGCAACAGCTCTTAAGAGTTTTGGTCTTCAAGGCTCAAACTTTGACAGATTTAACTGTAAGACTGTTTCTTCTGTTGTTATAGTAGTTCATGAAATCAAGTTGTTATTTTGGTACATTAAATATGATTTTTGCATGCATCAGATGCTGTAAATACTAAATGCTTATTTCTGTGGTCAGGTACCTACTGAAGTAGCATAAAGCAGTATGTAGTTAGTCTCTGGTTCTGTTTGCCAGCTCTGAAAATAGTGTCTGAAGCTGAATGCAGAAGGGTGAGGTTATGTAGCTTTGATTGGCCGAGCTTGTAAGGTCAGATCCTCAGTTTGACAGTATTGCTTTTCAGTCTTAGGAAATGGAAACTTATGAATGCAAATCTTGTAGCTCTAAAGCTTCAAACACTGTTTTAGGCAGTAGTCAGGACTCTGTTTTGTATCAGACCTGAAAGAAGGCATTGATTTAAGCAGTGTTTTTCCCTATACTCCTATTAGTAGCAACTTACTGAAGACTTCAAAATTCCTATAATATAATTTGCCTTTAGTGACAGCTAATAGTAAAAACAGATATTAATGAAACTGTCGATACTATGAAGGTCGTTTCCAAATCTCCATTAACTGCTTGCTTTGTACTGTCAGCTGCTCTGCTGTGACCATAAGTAATGGGACCTTGCATGTCAGCTTTCCATGGATCTCAGTCAGGAGAAAGAAGGGCAAAAGTACTTCCCAGTATGTTTATTTACACTGTCTGTGCACAAGCAGAGGTAGTTGCAAGTGCACATCCAATCACTTCATGCATGTCAGTGTGCAGCAATTAGTAAACACCTCTGTCCCATAAACTTGAAAGGTAGCAACTGAGGGCGCAAATTTTATTGCTGTTTGCAGACTGCCTTCTGAAGAAATTAACATATAACAAAGCTTTCAACAAAGTAGTGTTTCTTCAAAGACACTCGTACTGTGCACATATTCAGAAATTAATTTTTTAAACTTTGGAAATAGGCCCTGTGATTTTTCTTGAAGTGCATTTGTAGGTTTTTTGCATGACACCTATACAGAATTGCTCTATTTTTATACCTACCTAACCAGGGGCACAAAATTGAAGGCAGATGAGTTATGGCCCCAGAATAAACAAATGTAACATACGTGTAGAAATTTACACTGCTGCTGAACTTCGAGGGTTTTGTTTCTCTTCTGTGATGGGTATTGCAGGTTTTGTGTAGAAATATGATACACTTTATGTTTAAACTAGTTTTAATAAACATGCTCTTCTGTTATGAAGCTTAACCCTAATTGAAATTGCTTGAGTGGTTAATGTATATATCTGTGCTTCCATTTCGTGGAGTGTTTCTTGAATTTTTAGTCTTCTAATATCTAACTTTAACTATGCAACCTTGAAGCTGAGCAGCCCAGTGTTGCCTAAGGCTCTGTGCTGTGGTTATTTTATGAATTTGCAACTAAAGCAATTCCTTCTGAACTGATCATTGTACAGGTTGCTAAGGGATTTGGTTGCATTTAGCCATGCAACTCTGATTTGTCCTGCATTGTACAGCTGTCCCTCCCTGTTCCCTAGGGGTGGAATGCTGGTTATTTAGTACTTGTAACCTCTTATTTTTACAGAAATTTGTCATATTCTCCTCTGCCTTCCGTGAAGCAATAATCTCCATCTTCAGTGAGTAGCTGTATGGAGTGACTGGAAGAAATGGGATTATTTCCTAGGTCATTCATGCAACATGACATTTGGTCTTGTTCTGTTCAAGACTATTCTGAGGGTAAAAAATAATCCAAGGGGTTTTGTTTGCTCTGGAGTGACTATTTAAGTTACGTTTAGGCCCCAGATTTGTTTAAAATTCATTTTGGATGTGAATTTTCTTGCATATTAACTCTACTGATCTAGGCTGTATGAGAATGCTAGCTGGTAGATCTGAGGCTTTATAGTTCTGTAAAGGAGGCTTATTAACAGCACTTTCTCCAGTGCAGTGTTGTGTTGAAGACGTCACAGATTAGAGTCCTTTCTATGGAACCATACTGGACAGAAGTTCTTGGTGACTTTTCAAGAACAGTTTTAAGCATATTAATTTTGTAATGGTCTAGAAATCCAAAATGTTGTACATGATCAGCCTTGCATATTGTAATAGCCCTTCTGCATCCACTGTCAGTGTCCCTTTGCAACCTGTGAGTGCTCAATTTAGGTGGAAAAATGATGGTATACGTAAACTCTGTTTGGAAATGAACAATTCTTTTTAGATCCTTCTCCACCTATAAAATCAGACATTCTTACTATGGCTTTGTGTGTTTTTCAGGTATAGTACCGTTGCTGTAGGTTTTTTGTGGTAGCAGTAATTATATGCATTTCTGTAGAAGTTTCTAAATCTGTATTTCACATGTGAAAAAATGAATTATGGAATATTTTAAAGCACCAGCCTTGAAATTTTATTATATGCCTTGGAAAAGGTTTTCAAAAAAGCCCATGTACTTGGTTAACAAAGCTACAAATTCTAGTTAGAGACTGTTGAGTTTCCTGCCCTGATTGTTTTCTGCTTCCTCTCTGCACAAATTGAGGTTTTGTCAGTCCACTCCTGAACCTGCCATTACTGGCAAGAACAATTTTAGGCTCCCTGAAGGTCACAGGTTCTCTTGCAGTGCATTCTGTTAATGGCAGCAGTTCGGGTTGACCAATAAGCATCTCAGGCAAGTATCTACTTGGAAGAAAAGACGGGACATGACAGCCCCATCAGCTGTCTCAAGCCATTCCTATTCCTCAGTCACTGATTGAAAGAATACTGAGATTATACTTCTAAGTGTGTTTGAAAGCATGTTTACATGACTTGTTAATTTTCTACTCGATCACATTCCCTCTGTACCTTCACCTTTTACTTTAGACAAACCAACCCAGATGCTAGAAACCTAACCCTGACACCCAGATATGTTCCCTTTTTGCTCATGCTGTTACTCCATCCCACCTGCGAGGCAATTGCCCCTTCTCATCCTCTCTCCAGCACCATGCATCCTTCCTCCGTCGCACTCCTCTGGTCTAGACCTCCCTTAGCTCTCCAACTTCTGTTTAACACTCTTATTAGTTTCCTCCCTGAAGACTGAGGAGAATAGCTCAGTCTACCAGGTATGCTGGCCAACATTATGCCATTTCAGCTATAGAGCACCCCATAAGCTGAGCGTACTGTTTAGAGGGGTGGAAGGAGTGATTAGTAGCCTACTGTATGCATTGTAGCTATTTTCCCTTTTATTTCCTGCCAGTCTTGAGGGCTCTATTCCAAAGTGCAGTGGTGTAACTGTTGAATGTTTTTTTCCCCTTCCCTGAGGGTCAGAGATATTCCGTTATTTACCTAAGAGGCCAATGATGGCAAAATGGTGAATGCTTCCATTGTGCTAAGATAGGCAAAGATTTGCCAGTAGCAGAGTTAAAATAGACATGTAATTTAAAACATCGAAGCAGAAGTGTTTTTTAATCCTGAGTGAACAAAACCAGGAGAAAGATCTAGACTGTGATAACAAATTGATGAGAACTGGGGTGTGGGTTTTGGCCTGACTGCATGATCTGCTCTACATGAGACTGGGAGAGTAAACAGTAAGATAGTGGAGACAAAAAGCAATTGAAGAACTGCAGACAAGAATTAGAGAGCTTTAAGATACAGTTCATCTTGATAGTGTGCATTGCTTGTCACTGCTCTTGAAGAGATGAGTGATTTTTCTGATGACAGTCTAGTTTTATATACATAGCTCATGTATTTCATCATTGCTTTTTACAGCAATGTAGAAGCCAAGAAGAAATAAATGAGTGTTCAGACCACCTCCTGAGTTCCAGAAAAGTCTGATTGCATCCAGTAGTTTTAAGGAGAAGCAACAGTGGCAATCACTTGTGGTTCTGACATTGGGTACACATGCAGGCTATTCTGCAACATCATTTATGTATCCACACTACAGCTAGAATTGTGAAATTTCCCTGGAAGTTCCACAGACTGTTGTGTTCTGTTGCTTTCACTGGAGTTGTGTGAAGCTCTGATTGTATACTGTAGAAAGAATACTTTTCCCATTGTTTGTTGCTGAACAAGGAAAGCAATCATTTGGTATGTATTCAGTATGGTTGCATTGAGTTCTTCCACAAACCAAGGAAATGCTTATGTGTGGACATATGACAATTTGTGCCTGTAACAAAACTGAAGAAGTTATTAGCAACAGCTGGTTGTCATTTAGCCTCTGTGATGGTTGCTTCACATGAGCCCCTTCACTTTGATTGTGTAGGCATTAGTTAGCAGGTAGGTACGTTTACTTGCAAGTTCTGAGTAAAATGAGCCAAATCTGTGATTTGAACAAAAAGATGGAGTAGTATTGATGCTATTTCCTAGCTGGATTGAGATGCTTTTAGTCAAGCTTCAAGTACAGATGTTTCTATGTGAACATGTAGCATTTGTTTTCTGAAAATACTTACAAGTCCCAGTTTTGACATAATTCCCTCAACATCCTTTTTTTCTGGGCACAATTTTTTTGAGTGCTTGAATTTATTCTTCCCTCAGGTGGGCACAGAGAGATCTTGCATAGTACCAACAGGTTTATTCTGCCAGATGTTGAGAATGGGGTCAAAATGGAATTGTATTTATTACAATCCATCTCAAGTAAAATAGAAGCAAAAGTTTCCGTATGTAAACTCTAGTTCATACAAGAAGCCTTTTTGTACTACTTTACAGACTACATGATTCCTTAGTATCAAAGATATCTCGCCTGACCCCTTCTGGTGTCCTAAGCAAACTAGGGTCATCAAAGCTTAGTTTATTCTTTCATCATTAAATATAAACCACCTCTGACAACCCTCTTCCCCTAAAAAGATACAGCTTGCTGAGTGGTCTTTCAGCACTCTTCTTTTGAGGAAGAGACATTGTAATAGACTTCCCAAGAAAATTATCTTTTTCAGCTTTTACTCTTGAAATGTTATCATTGTTTCATAATTCCTAGATGTATATAATGGTGAAGAATTAGGAACCAGTGGTAGAATATACAACCATTGGGGTTTTTTGTCAGTTCCTAATAGGTGCAGGTAATACCTTTGCTAACTCTTTAATGTGACATTGGGCAGCTCAATGTCATCATTGTGGTTGGAATTCTAAACGTAGGGGGGGTTTTGCTCATGATACTCACATAAGTAGCTTGTGCTTCTCACAGAATAATCGTGAAGATTGCTACCCATTTATTATGAAACTAAAGACTATGGGAGAAAATTTTGGAATTTCCAGGGACACAGCATGTGGTGAAATATTGCATCTCCAGTTACTGGCGAGTTTTATTCGTCTTTTGTTTATGATTAAGAGGATATTGACATTGGTGAATTATTTTGTGACTTCTGTTTTTTGTTTTTTGTTTTTTTTTTTGTAATATACAGGTTGCTCAAGGAAGGAAATCACTGAGCACTGGGAATGGCTTGAACAGAATTTATTGCAAACTCTTTCAATCTTTGAAAATGAGAATGACATAAATACGTTTGTCAGGGGAAAAATACAGGTAGTTAAATATATTATTATAGATGTTGTTAGTGATAACTGTGACTGTGGAAAGAAAACTGGTGTAAATTCTTAACAAATATGACCTGGTATTCCCTAGGCTGCTCCACTTTTTTCAAAGGAAAACCAGATTCTAAGTAGCAACGTACGTGTAAAAAATAGGGAAACTGGAATTAGCTCATGTAACTACAGCAATTTGATTAAATATATATATAAAAAAATATATAGGCATGACTTCAATCATTATATGTTCTAAAATTAATTGCACTATTGCTTCTGTCTTAAACTTCGACCGTTTTCTGTACAACTGCTTTTCCGGTGCAAAACTTTATTTTTTTCATGCACTTATTGTTTACTCTCTGCTTACCCTCTTTTGCGTAGGTAAGTCCTGTAGTGTTGGCATTTACACTTCATATAGGTGGTAAGGGTTGCTGGTTGATTTTTGTTTGTTGGTTTGTTTGTCTGGGTTTTGGGTGGTTCCCCCCCCCCCCCC
>Ga0065711_1035917_pt1 | contig 21667 bp, 15 predicted proteins | sample Hoacrofraction12_FD_59098 | JGI IMG/M metagenome (GOLD analysis project Ga0065711, IMG submission 59098) | Hoatzin crop microbial communities from Cojedes, Venezuela - Epithelial fraction 12 v2 (version 2) | ecosystem: Host-associated > Birds > Digestive system > Esophagus > Crop | place... | reverse complement strand
GCTGGCGGGGCCGCTGCCTCGCCTCCCGCGGGGCTGTGCCCGCCGCCTCTCCGTGAAGGGGGGCGCGCGTGGGGCAGTGCCCCCTGCCCGCGGCGCACGCGAGCGGAGGCGGGACTTCCGGGTTTGCCGCGATCGGAAGTCGAAATTAGCTTAATGAGGGAGTCGGGCGAGGGGAGGCTGGCGGCTTCGCGTTGCAGGCCACCGAGCCTCTGCCTGGGACCGCTCTGCTCCTGGTTTCTGTCAGTACTTGGGCGGTAGCGTAACTGAGGAACCGCCTCCCCGGGCCGTCCCAGAGGCTGCCTGAGCTACTCCCAGACACCGTGGGGGTTCGGGGCGGCGTGTGGAGAGCTGTAACGTGCGCGGGAGCACGCGAAAGTGGAGCTGAAGTGTTAATGGGATGCACAGTTAGGTCAGGTGTCCTTGCAGTGCTTCAGCAGTGCAGATATCTCTGAAAAAAGAGTTTGTGAATAACGTGAACAGTCATAACCTGCACAGTGCGAATCACTGGAACTGTTTGAATACGCTTGCCTTGTGCTGGAGAGCACGTAGTGGGAAGTTCTTCTTGTCCCGATTTGTAAATAGGATACAAGACAGGTATTCGACTTTTGCTGCAGCGGTGCGTGGTTCCGTACTGTCAACATTATGAACAACTCACTTGCAACTGGTTAAATACTTAAATTTTGACAAATAAAGTGTGTGTGTGGGGATCGGTTGTTTTCCTTAACAGCCTTCTATCATCAAAAGTACATGTCTGAACCCCTAAAAGTTTTAAAGACTTATAATGAAACGCTTAAAGACTCATTTTTGGGATCCCCAATCCAATCTATTCTAGAAATCTTAAGTGCTGTTTTAAATAAACTTTCGGTTTACTTTTGAACAAGAAAAGGGAGTTTCTTCAGAGCAATATTTAGACAAACTGTATAATAAATGTGCTATGTTGTGAGTTGTAATAAGACCTGTAATTCTAACATTTCATTTCGTAATAGTTTTGTAAAAAACAAACAAACAAAAAGACCCCAAAACCCCCCAAATGACAGCAAATCTTCAGACACAATGAAGAGTACACAAGCAGAGTTTTGTAATCATAGAATCATAGCATGATTTGGATTGGAAGGGAATTACTGGGAAACATAATGCCTTATGTTTTGCCAGTGGGAACTCCTTGATTTGGGTTAAGTCTTGTTGAACACTGATGGAGCTGGCTTGTGTTTAAACACGTCAATCCTTCCGCTGAAACCTGTAGCACAGCATTATCTTTTTCAGTTCTGTCCCCTTGTTGAATTATTCAGGTTGTAGGTTTTCTGTGCTCTTGACTGTTCTGGGCATCTGTAGGAAATGTCTTTGAGTCATACCAGGCTGAACAGTGCAGATGCAGTTGTACATCTTCCTAGAATAATAGCTGGACTTGGTGTGTCGCGTTTCTGCTCACGTATTCATGGGGCTGATGAGTCCTGTGGGATTTGAGTAGGCTCCATGTAGGTGTTCAAGTCATCTAGAATGAGCTTGGGTCCTGCTGGGTTCAGTTTCTGGCTAATGCTCATCCCCAAGGGAGGCAAGCTCTGTGAGCCACAGTGCTCTAGGAAGGCTCCCTGAGCTTGAATGGTATAGTCTCTTCTCCTCTAACTAGTCTTGGGTAACAAAAACTTTACTGTGTGTTAAGGAAGCATCTCAATAGTTACTTAAACCACAGTACCAAAAGTTACCGATCCAAATTTGTCTTGATTTACCTTTTTAAGTAGGATGCAGATTGATGCTCTGTATCTTTATCTATGTAATCACATACCGTAATGCTTTTTACTGTTAGCAACTATTGAATGATGGCCATCTTTGTATTGGATTAGATGACCATTTTAACAGGTATATGATTTATAGCCAAGAAAAGAGCAAAATTATTGTGGTTGTAAGAGATCTAAAATTCGAGACCCATAAAGGTTTCTGGTTTAGTTGCACAAAAGAAGTGTTTAACTTTTTTTTACGTGAAATTGTAATTTACAAATTTACCAAGTTGTACTTGAATAGAAATTGGAATTTGAGAGATAAAGTAGCATTATTTTGTTGACCAGATCTACTCTTAATAGGTTTTATTAATCTATTTTTTCTGTAGTGAGTTTGGTTTTAATTTACAACAAAAGAAATAATAAGAATAGTATCCATTCTAATCAATTGACTGTTTTTTCTTTCCAGGAATCAGATCTTTCAAAGCTGTTAAAACACCTAGAGATGTTGATAGGAAGCTATATGCATTTCTTCCTTCCCTCCAAAGGTTGGATAAGTTTTGATGGTGCCAACATACTCTTAAATCCGGTTAGGTCTCTCTCAGAAGGCACAGATAGAAGTCCAGGGACTGGAACCATCTGTGTAATACGCAGTTGAGCAGATTTCCAGGTATGACTTTTTAGAGGGCTTGTAAGCTTGTCAGAAACGAAACAAAACTGATGAGAGTAAAATTCAGCATGGCCAAGCTGAACTTGTGTTCTTCTCGGCAGTTTCTCAGCATACCTGTCCTGAACTACTGAAATGTAAGTCAGTAAACAAACCTTTAGAAATACTTCTCATCCAAATATCCCAAAATGTGAAAGTCTATAAAAGTCTCTTCCACAGTTACTAATGACAGTTTACTAGATAAAAAGGTATAAAAAACAAGAATGATTGAATTTTCAAAGCAGATAATATGAAAGGACAAAATTCTATAAGACTTTTGTAATTTCACCGCTATAAGTGGTTCTGTGAGCAAGAGGCTAGTGGAGGCCAGCTTTCTGGGAAAGTGGCTGGATATGTGGCTTCCTTGTAGATTATCTGGTGTCTAAAAAGGGTTACGTTGCAGCCTTTTTCTCTTCGGATCTTTTGATAGAGTTGCTTTCTAGCTGCCTGTTTTCTGGAAATCTCTAGAAATGTCTGATTATCTAGTTTACGGTCGGATTTTGCTGGAAGTATTTGCATGCATGCAGAAGGCACATTTGTGCATCTTTCTTGCTCCAGCTCCATACCAGCTTCATATTTAACTTGATTGCATATGCCTGGTTTCCTTAGGAACACAAACTAAAATGGTGCTGATTTGATGTAATGAAAAAAGCTTTTCACAGGGAGCACAGTCCATCACTGGAAGAGGTTGACCGGAGAGGCTATCAAACCTCTGTTTGTGGAAGTTTTCAAGACCTGAGTGGCCAAGATGCAGAGTGCCCTGGTTGCAGTTCGTTGTTGAGCCTGCTTTGAGTAGGAGGCTGGATGGGTGTCCTCTTGAGGTCCCTTCCAAGTGAATGGGTGGTGTGCTAGGTAGAAGACTAAAAGAAAGGCAAGGATTACAGATTTTGTAGAAATGAAGGGAACATTTAGTATTGTGTAGAACTCCAGTTTGCTGTATAGTTATGGAGGTGTTATCTAAATGAACAGTAAACGCAGGAGTAGATTGGTGAATGAAATGCCTGAGCAAGGGTCGAATGACCTTTTTAGAACTGAATTTGGGACATCTGCTGCTACAATGATTCTTTTATTTTTGCTATAACTTGTCTTGGTTCTGTTTATGAAAAGGTACTGTCTGTGAAGACTCAATGGATTATCAGTTTTTTGGAAACTGCAGTTAAAAGTAGTTTAAGATAAATTTGTCTTTTTTCGTAGCCAATGCAGTAAAAGGATCAAGACTCTTGGGCTAGAGTAACTCAGGTTTAATTTTACTGTAGTGCTTTCATGTTGAGTTTGCTAGTTAAGAATGGGATGCATACCGACAAAAGATTGACTGTGGTTATGCATGGAAACAAAGTGCAAGCTAAGGCTTGGAGAATGTCCATAATACAAGAGAGAGAAATTGGTAGGGAAAGGATATGGATAATAAACTGTATAGCAGTCAGGGAATTAAACTGAGGGCTTGACAGAATAAGCTTAGAAGGTTGAAATATGATGTTTGTGGTGAGGCAATGCTGGTTTAATGGATAAAGACAATGTTAGATCAGTAATTTGGAGTGTTAGTCCCAACCAGTTTGTTTAAAGACCAGCTGAATAACCTTGCACGTGATACAGAAATACATGTGTTCTTGGATTCAAGACCAGCGATTCTGAAAACTGGTGAAAAAAGTAAATTGTGTTCCAAGTTTCCTTTTTTTCTTTTCTTTCTTTCTGCTGGATGAATGACTTCCATTGCAGAAATGTTACTGGTTAAGAAAACTGTTGAGATACATGGATGTTACATATTATACTACCTTTGTAGACTTAATTTTTTTTGTATGTGAGATAGACGTGCGTCAAGAAATGTCTGCTTCACCGCCTTCAGTAGCATCAGTGTATCAATTTGTGCTGATTTTGGCTGGGATAGAGTTAATGTTCTTCGTAGTAGCTCGTATGGGGCTATGTTTTGGATTTACAGTGTTGGTAATTCAGAGGTGTTTTAGTTATTGCTGAGCAGTGCTTACACAGAGTCAAGGCCTTTACTGCAGCTCACACCGCCCCGCCAGCGAGTGGGCTTGGGGGGACACAGCTGGGACAGCTGACCCCAGCTGACCGAAGGGGTATTCCATATGATATGGCATGACATATGATATGGTGTCATGCTCAGCATATAAAGCATGGGGGAAGAGGAGGGAAGGGAGGGCGTTCGGGGTTACGGTGTTTGTCTTCCAAAGTAACTGTGTGATGGAGCCCTGCTCTGCTCGGAATCTCTGAACACAGCTGCCTGCAGGTGGGAAGTGGTGAATGAATTCCTTGTTTTGCTTTGCTTACACGCGTGGCTTTTGCTTTACCTATTAAACTGTCTTTATCTCAACCCATCAGTCTCCTTGCTTTTACTCTTCCAGTTCTCTCCCCTGTCCTGCTGGGGTGGGGGGGATGAGCGAGTGGCCGTGTGGTGCTCGGTTGCTGGTTGGGCTTAAACCATGACACGGTTAAAGGGCTGCGACAGAGGAACTGTTGACGGTGGATCCTAATCCATTGAACCACAACTCCTTCTGGCTGATGTGAGCATGGTGACATCCAGTCTGCTCTGTTGTTACCTGTGGTGGACCATGGGGTTAATGTACATAACCTGCTATCATAGAGGCACTGATCATAAAGCTTTAACCAGAGACTATATGTAAATTCCCAGTTGACTTCACTTTAAAAAGAGGATTTTGTGTCTTAATTTTACTCCTTGGCTTTTGATAGAATGCCAGACTAGTTACTCTGATTTATTCCATTCTGTATAGGTTCCTGTTCCACACCCACCCCAATGGTATCAGAATGTCTTCCAGACTCCTTACTGATAAAAAATACTAGAAAACAAGACTAGCATCTGTCAAATGGGGCTCCCTCTCCATTTCTCTCTACACACCTTTCCTTTGGGGGGAGAAGAAGAGGAGAATAGCATGTGAGTTGTTTGAATTTTGATTTAAAAATATCCGTTGTGTGTTTTGTACATAAATTGAGTTTTTTTTCTTCTTGCGTGATGACATACAAAGTAGAATGTTTTTGTTAGGTTTTTTTTTTCTTTTGGTGAGGCTTAGCTTGTAGCTTCTGTCTTATGTGGGAGGGGTTTTTGCAGCTGTGTACAGGAAAGTCTTGCCTTTCAAAGCAAAGATTTCATGTTGACAGTGATCTTGCTTTTTTTTTTTTTTTTGAGAAGACATTTGGGACCATCAAGGCTGAAGCACTGTTTGGGGATTTTTTTCCTTTTTTAGAACTTGTACTGGACTGATGAATTGTTTAGCAAGAAAGACTGAGATGTTTAAACTCCAAGTCCTCTGCCAGCTATTTAAGAACAAAGAAATACCTGTGAAGCTCCCAGTGACCTTTTTCAGTGCCAGGGTAGTTCTGTTGTGTTCTGTGCCCATTTAAGTTTCTTAAATCTCAGTCTGAATTGCATTTTGGTGTAATCTAGGGAGGAGGTGATAAAGGCACATACTTCTACAGCTAAGCCCATGGGGATACATTATGATGTACTGGGATCTGAAGATAAGCAACTAATGCGTCCATAGCCCAGCTGCTCGGGGATTCATAAATGCCCAGCTGCTGGGGAAGCGCTAGACCCTTCCTGCGGGTGTGTTTTAGACAGATGGGCAGCGGCGCTGTGTAACAGCCCTGCAAATAGATGACCCACAGCAGATAATCTGTCTTTCTCTAATCTTGCTGTAGTTATGCTCCTCTGTATGTTGGACTCCAGCTATCGCAGCTTGCTGGAGGGAGCAGGGTAGGGTAAAAATCAAAATTCTGGAGTAGAGGAAGGTGATAGACCTATATACACTCCTTCAGAGGAGGACATCTAAAAGCATACGGGTATTTAAAAAATTTGTCCCACTTCAGCATATTTAGCTGTTAGTGACATACATTAATTACATTTTATTTCTACTGCATTAATGTTAGTAGTAGCTTGTTTTATGCCAAGGTCCATATCAGCTTACAGCAGCAGAAACTTCTTCAGGAAACTTGTATTTTTTAGTAACAATCATATTTTAAGCATGTACCTACATGACAACAAACCAAATTATCAAAGAGGCTTCTCATCTTGACACTAACATTCAAGGTGAAAGGTGTTGGATTTCTTCTTCCTAAATGAGATGACAGTAATTTTATGAATAGAACTTAGTAAAATTCTGGTGTTCATATTCTCTTGGAAAAAACCCCGCAAAACACAGTATAGCTGCCATATAGACACAAAGAGATCTGAAAGGAAAACTTGGAATTTTGTTTAGTTAGAAGAAATGTAAAGGATTTCTCCCAACCGTCCATTTCAGGTTCTGTTTCCTTTAAGAGGAAGCAGGTGATCTACTGGGAGATATTGATGAGACCAGTTCTTTGGCTTAAGGCTTTTGGGTTTTTGTATTTAAGAATACATTTTTCAGACTTTAGTTTTTGTTTTAATACTGTTAAATGCAAATGTTTGTGTTCAAGTATTCCATCACTTTTTTGTATTTCTTTTTCAGGAAAAGTGCAAAATGTTTCAAATTCCTGTTCAAAATCTTGATAATATCAGGAAGGCTCGAAAAAAGGTGAAGGGCATTCTTGTGGATCTTGGGCTTGACAGATGCAGGGAATTATTGAAGGTAAAGCGTTTGACATAACGTAAACCAATCTGAAACATAAACCCCTGAAAAATATTTCACTTTTTAGAGTATATGTGATACTCTTTTGCTGTTGATCTTTATGGTGGGGCCTTTACTTGAAGGATTTCTTGTGACTGGCTACTCATATGCTGCAGGTGGAATTTAGTGTTTTAGTAAATAGCGTTGAAAGAAACTCCTATTTCTCAACAAGATGAGTTGTAGATTTACGAAAACCACCACAGACTAATGAAATCTTATTTGTGTACTATACAGCAACTTTTTTTGCAATTGTTTTAAAATCACAAGCAGATGGAGACTGGACTCTACTCGGAGGCATCCTGTTGCATATGAAGGGCAAGTCTCTGAGGGAGATACAAATTGTCAGTATTTCTGAAAATGGGCGAGCCATTAGACACACTGATCTTGTTGCAGGCCTTTAAACTTTGTGTCCAGGGAAAAATACCATACTTGTCCTACTGAGTTGTAGTTCAGTTCTGCATCTTAGCAAGTGTATGCAAGTGTACTGAGGTGATCAAGGTGAACCTAGTACCATTATTGTTGCTTTCAGAAGAAAGTATTGTGCAACAAGCAGGAGGAATTCACCCCATCAGATCAGCAAGCCTAATACCAGAAACAGTGCAAACACAGTAATGCAACTCAATGACTAAGCAGTAGCGTATTTCAGCTAGCTGGTACACAGACTGTTTGGACTGTTCGGCATGCTCTTGACTTCACATTGACTGTAGTCAAGAGTTTGGATTAATTCTGTATGATGGTACTGAAGTAAGTTAACTCTCTGTAGGGGTGCTGTTGTGTTTTTTGTGGTGTTTTTTCTGAGACTGTATAAGTAAACGAGTGAGGAAAAAAATGCTGAAGATCTAAATGCATAACTAATTCTGCAACATTCTTGGTTATTACAGTTGAACAGTGTTTGATATATCTTAAATAAATGTCGTAAGAGCTCAGGGAGCGGTGTATGTGTGTAGTAATTTCTATTTGCTTACTATTTTTATTTTTTTGTAATTAAACCTCGAAGTCAGAAGCTGTTCTGTCTTGACCCTTTGAAGTAGAAATGTTTTGATGATACTAGTTTGTTTGCTATGAAATTGATTGCAGTGTAACCTTTTGATTGTGGTATGGGGTTTAATGGTGAATGAGGTGTTTTGTGGTTGGTTCGTTTTGTGGGGGCGGTGTATGTTTGTTTGGTTTTGTTTCATTTTTAATGAAGGGTGATGGTGGGGAACCCAGGAAACATTTCCATTCTGGAAAAAGCGCTGTGTGATGTGGGCCAAAAAAATACCACTTTAGTTTTTTGTGAATAATTCTTTCTCAACCAAGTTAATAACTTTAGTTTGTTTTTTTTCTGGGTAATCTGGGGCTGGTTTTGGTATAACTTTAGCAGCAAGAAGAATGGTTTTTAGGATTTGATTTGTACTTGGCTCATGTGATCATGGTATTTCCCTTTACCTAGAGTAGGGTGTGTGGCGTCTTAATAGGTGAGGAGTAGCTTAATTTTTTTTTTCCACTCAAATATTAAGATTGATTTCTGAACATTGTCCTTGTGAGGAGGCTGGAATATTTAGGAAACACGATTAAATGGTATGATACAAACTTGATCTGCCATCTGGTCTTAAAGTTCGTGTTATGATAGACAGTAGTTTGTGAGGAAGATGAAGGAATTTCACCTACAACTAGTATCTCTTCGTAGTTTGGAGACCATGTGGATTAGTTTTTAGGCTAAAAGTTCTTAATTTGTCTCTGCTAGGAAGAAGACCAGAGGCCTTTGTGCTGGATTACTAGTTTGATTCTCAAAGTATTGCTTTTAAGTACAGCGTAATGTCATAGATTTTTGGTTAGTGAAGTATTTTAGCTTCTTTATTAAAGATCTTTAAGATTTCATTTAAACTCTGCGTGTTTTATAATTTTATTGTAGAAAACAGTGATGGTTTTAATACAGGAGAGAGAACAGTTCTTAGTTTTAAAATGTTTTTCTCTTAATGCGTTGGGATTATTCAGGCTTCTCTGAGGGTTTTGATTCCCTTCGTGTTACCTTTCCCTTCTGTTCTGTGCCTTTCCCACATTTCTCACTTCGAGGAGGTGAGGAAAACAAGTTAGTGGATGAAAGCTTGCTTCTGGGACATCAGTGTGGATCGCTGTTTAAAGCAAGAGTTCAGAACAGCCATTTGCAGCACTGACTAATTGTGGTAATACGAATTGTGATCTTTCTTTATCAGTGGATGTTTCTTTGTAGGAAATGGCTGTTTCAGCAAAATTATCTAGACTTACTGTCACACGCATTTGGCGTGTGGGAATCTGGTGTTCAAGTCTAGGAGCCTCACTTGGTGGAGAGTACTCAAACCAAAAGCAGAACCTGTGTGGGGTAGGCCATAAACTTTAAGAAAACTTGAACAGTGTGTAATTCACTCCAGTGTGTTCAGCTGAAGAATGGTTAGTAAATCTTGAGTCTCTTTGTTTTCTGTATCAAACAGATATAAGAAAAGCATCGTGTTCTCTAAGGCTGTGGGATTTCTCCTGTTCCATGTAATGGTTCGTTCTAAGGTGTATTTTTTTTAAGAAGGTTTGGCTGAAGAGCAAATAGATGACTCATTCAGTACCTAGAATGTTGATTAGAATGGAAGGGGTTTGTTTATTGTTGCCCTGAGCTCTTCAGGATTCTCCGTGGGGTAACTTGAAGGTTAAAAAAGCTAGAAAGCTTATTGCAAACTTAGCTACATTTTTCTAAATTCTTGAATAATTTAACTCAAATTATCACTGGCATGACTTTCTGGCTCACTATAATCTGTTACATGCGCAGGGATGCTCACATTTGCAGAGTGTGGACAGGATCCTAGTGTAGACAGCCTACATTAAGTAGGACTGTGTATTTGTTTGACTGCTGGAGGCTTTGTTTCTTTTTTTGGGCAGTATATCCTGTGTTGCTTACAGATTTTGCATAAATATTGCATTGTTTTTTTTGACCACAAACTACTAAATTTATGAATTCCGCTTCAGTTGAAAATGATCTAGTCTTGAATGGCCTTTATTACCTGCTTTTGCTGTTCCATTGTAGTTTGGTGTAGAGATTAAAACATCTTGCCCTCTCTAAGAATCTTGCAGAATTTTGAGTGAAGAGGGGTTTGTGAAAGAGAAGGAGAATGTGAGGCAGAAGCAATGCTAGTGTTCTGTGGGTTAAGCCTGGATTCCTAGCCTGTGTTTCATCTAAGACGCTAGTGTGCTTCTGAAATGCCTAGGAAACATGAGTCTAGGGTTTGGTTTTTTTTTCATTAAGTTTGTGTTTGGGTATGTGTGGGCCTCAGAAAATTGGAGAGGAACTTTGATTTTTGAAGTAGTAGCTGGCTTTGGCTTGAGGAACATAAACTGCTCTGATGGGATTGATTAGAAGAATGCTATAAGGAAAGCTGTTTACCCTGACAGGATTGTCCAGACACAGTAATATTGTTGCTTTTACAGCTTGGGGAAAAATACTGCTGCTGTTGAAGTAAGCCTCTGGGAATGCTTTTGTTTTTCCAAGTTAGAAGCATAGCAGTGCTATGCAGATTTAATATGAAAATCTGTTGCAAAGTAAACCATAGTGGTAAGTTAATAAATAGAATTAAATAGTGAAATATTTCAGATTTAGGAGGAGGAAGGTAGAGGGAGAAAATATCTGTGTTCACTGTGAACTTGGCTAGAAGCAATGGAATTAAAGTGTAAATATTTTCACTCCTGTATTCTTTTCAGTAACTATGAGTTATTCAGAATTCCTGCTATCTTACAAGGCAGTAATATGAACAAGTATTTGAGGTAAAATAAATCAGAGGGGTCAAAGAAGTAATTTCTTTTAACTGAGTTTTGAGACCTGTATCCAAATACTGTATGGACTTCCCATTCATCCTCTGTTTGTGTGGGTGTTTTTTTTTCTCTGTATTGAGACTTTTTTTGTATTCAGAGCAGACGGCAAAAGCAGGTTATTTCTTGGTTTCTTTTTTCTTCTAGGATCTTAAAAGTTTTGACCCAGGTGAAAAACACTTTTGTAACACTTCATGGAGTGATGTCTCTCCTTGGGAGCCTTCGGGCAAAAGGAAGGTATGTATGTTTGTGTTAGAAATTCTAGGTAGATGTGCATGTGGAGTCGCTGAATTTTGTCACTTTCGTAAGTCCTGGAAAACCATAAAACTTCTTTATGGTTTAAAAAAATAGCTTTGACATCTGTTTTCTAAGTACTGTTAGCCAGGGAATAAGCTTACATTTTCTCTGTTCTTACCTGTAATGCAGCTGGGTATAAGGCGTGTGGGTATATATGCCATTTGCTGTCTTTAAGGGTACAACCTTGAACATCAATATTTAAGATGTCGTACGAATGTTCTGCCTTTTTAGCCTAATCTGATGTGTAGTCTTAACATGTTCCTGTATACAACAGGCTTGTTTCATTGGAAGGGTGAAAATATGATTACTGTAGATGCGAGTGGATTAAGCTGAAATTATCATCAGTGGCTTGGGACAGGGTTGCAGTGGGAAATGTATTCCAGTTACATTTGTGTATGTGAAACAGCTGTTAGTTCTGCATAGCCAGAATGTTGCATGAAGCTAGAATCTACAAGAAAGGCAGAGCTGAGATAAATAAACCGAAGGATTTCTATAATCTTGTATTCTGGTAAGTTTCTAAGATAGTCTGTAGAGCATAGGAGTATATCCAGAAGAAAAGGAAGTGTTTTCTCAGTCTTGCTGGAGAGTCTTAGGGGTCCTGATGGCTTCTTTGAGGAAGGCCTGTTAACAGCGGTGGGTCTGCTCTTTGCATCCTGAATCAAAAGGTAGTGATTTAGAATAGTGTGGTGGTGGTTTGCCACCACTTTTTTTATCTGCCTTTGTCATCTTTAAAACAAACTGAGGCTGCCAAGTGCAACAGTTGCATTTTTTTAACAAAGCCCTCAATATACAGGCTGACCAAACAAAGCTGCTAAGTCTTCAGCAAATTGTCAGCTAGTAGAAAGTGACCCCTCCCGCTCTTCAGGACCCTTGTCTGCTTTGTCTCCTAGTTCTCCTTTCCTGAACTTGGGTTCACGCATTTACGACAGGGAGGTTCATCTGTTCACATAAATTTGTGAATGAAAGAGTCAAGTGTGACTTGTTGTTTGACTGCGTCCATAGAGACACATTGCATCTAGCCTCTTAGCACCACCTCAGATAAGGCTGACTGATTACCTTCAGTCAGCATTACCTTTAGTTGAATGGAATAAATCCCCTTAATGGTCTTTTTTTTTGTCCTTCCCCCTCCTTTTTTATTTCTCCTTTATGCACATGGATAACTTCTCCTTTTATCAGATCTCCTGGCTCCAGTCAGCATGTTATCTGAGCTCTAGCCTTGCTGATTTTGGTCTTTTTTTGCCTTTTCCCCTACCTTCTGACTGAAGAAAGAAGTTCACTGTTGGGAGATCATCTGTGTTAGATGTTTTCTCTCCTCCCCAGACATGAAGAGTGTATGGGCCCAGCTTTTAAAAGCATATAAGCTCTTCTAAGCCTCGGACAACCAACTAAAATAAGCGGTCACCTCTCTTTGTCACCTGACTCCTTCAGAAGCAAGGCTACTGAGGTGCAGCTTTTAACAGTGCTCTGTATGCTTCATTAGTTCAGTAGTGTCAGTGGCCTTTCTCTGCTGAGCACTCTTTAAAAGTAAGATTGAAGTTTCTTCTAACTTGGTGTAGTGCTTTTTACAAGCAGCTGAGACCAGACACCTACAGAGTAGAAGTACAGGATAATGTACCTGATAACTTCACAGTGTACTCTTCAGCAGCCTTAGCTATCCAGTGGCTTTATCTGACCCAGTCTTTTTGAATCCAGAGGTTAGATTTTGGTTATCATCAGAAGACTCTTCTAGCACTGCTAGTAGATGCCAGCTTCATGGCTATATGGAATGACAAAAAAAATAACTGCACAGATTTTTGCTACAGTTCTTCATAACGTGTCTGTGACATGTATGTGGGTGATCTGCCTAGGCTGGATGCTGTAGTGGTGGAACAGCTTGCTCCCTTTGGATGCTGTTTCGTAAGAAGCAGAAGTCCGTAAGGTGAAAGGCACATCCGGGGGAACAGACAAGTTCCTCTAGATGTTTGAGAGTGTGGATTTGTCACCTGGATGTTGCTGTGACTGATTCTGTAGTTTCTGGCAGGAGCCAGGTTTGACTTCCTAGGAAATTGATAAGAAAAAATGATTGACAGGGCTATCACTTTTTTTTCAGAAAGAGCAAATAGTGTTCATATGGATAAAAGTAATGCTGTCAAGTGATGTGTGATTGAGGGAGCAAACCACTGTTTAGTGGAAGACAGGTTTATTTTTATAGAGTTGAAATATTTTTCTGAGAAGAATGTTTATGCTCTGAGTGTGCTAGAGGAAATTTCTTGAATAAATTGCTGTGATGGGATGTCTAGTATGTTGAGACAATACAAAGAGGTCATTACTGCTTTATCATTAAAGGGGGATTTATTACTTTCTGTTGCTAATCTGGCTCCAGAAGAATGTTCTTAAAAATTAGTCTTTTTGTGGCTTTGTTGTGAGAGGTACTTTTGGAGTGCTTTAAGTCTGCTTTCCAAAAACAGGTCTCCATGAAACTCTGAAGATACATGCTATACATCCAGTGAAGGAATTTTTGACAGGTGATAGCGCAGACTTGCTTTCAGACAGACTACAGGGATTTAGGAACTGGCAGTTTCTAAGAGGATGTTTTTGTTTTGTTTGCAGAGATACAGAACAAAGCCATACTGCTGTAGCTTATGCAAGTTCTCATCAAAATTGCTTACTTCCTTCAAGAATCACTTGCACCGTTACCATGAGGATGAAATGGACCAAGAGCTGGTGGTTCCTTGCCCAAAATGTGCATTTGCTTCTGATCCCAAAATAGTGGGAAAACATATCCGGATGTTTCATTCATCTAATAAAAGAATACAGAACTATACAGTCAGCATTTTGGATGGCATGAAACAATTCAGAAGTGACATCATAAACTTTACATGTCTGAAATGTCACTTTACAGACACATTGTATTACAACATGAAGAAACACGTGCTGATGAACCATTTTGAAAACTTACTAAGTACATATTTTGGCCAGAAACCTGATGAAAGCAAAGAGAATTCTATCGAGCACTACTGTAAAAAATGTAATGCTTCTGCAAACAGCCAAGATTCGTTAATGTACCATGTCTTGACAGCTGAGACACACCGAGACCTGGAAAACAAACTCCGGTCTGTGATTTCAGAACATATTAAGAAACCAGGGCTTGTGAAACAAATGCATATTGCTCCAAAGCCTCCCCAAGGTGTGGCAGTGGCTGCTCCATCTGCAGGGCCCACCGCTGCCCCAGCAGGTTCTGTCACAGCTCCGGCTTGCATCCAGCTTGCATTTCCACAGAATAATCAAAACCAGAGTGTGGTGCAGCCAAAAGCAGTTCAAAACACAGTCAGATCATTAACTGTTCCAAGTGCCTCTGGTAGCCTTCCACATACGACTTCTGCTCCGGTAGTTACCCCTTCGCATGTTACTCTTGTACCTAGTAATATTCCTGTAGCCCAGAATAATGTTAATATTCAGCCATCACCTTCCCAGCCTATCATTGTTTCCCATAGGCTCCCCCTTCATCATTCTGTTGGGACCGTGAATAGAACTGTGGCCCCTGCAGTTCTTCCTCTCAATCAACCTGTCAGGCCTGGGCTCTTTCCTATTAATCAACCCATTGGTACTATAAATGGTCCGGTTGCAGCTGGAACGCTACCTGTCACTCAGCCTGTCAACCCTGTGAATCAACCGGTAGTACCAGGAGTCCTCCCTGTGAATCAACCGGTTGCCGCAGGAGTTCTGTCCATCAACCAGTCAATTGGGAATGTGAACAGGCCCATCAGTCCCAGGGTCCTTCCTGTGGCGCAGACGGCTGCACCGGGTGTTCTCCAACTCAACCAGCCCGTGGCCTCGGGGGTTGTTCCTGTCGGGCAGCCTGTCAGACCTGGGTTTCTTCAGCTGAATCAACCTGTTGCACCAGCAGTGATCCCAGTAAATCAGCCAGTTCAGCCTGCAGTTTCTCAAAACGCAGCTTTTTTGACTGCGGGTTCTCTACTTAGGCAGTTGATTCCAACAGGTAAGCAGGTTAATGGGATACCGATGTACACGCTTGCCCCGGTTTCAGTTACTTTGCCTGTACCTCCCGGTGGTGGAGTAGCAACTGTTACGCCACCCCAAGTGCCCGTCCAGCTAATGCAGTCTGGGCCAGTAGCGCAGCTGTCCCAGTCGCCGGCTAGCGCGCCCTCTCCCCCGGTGCTCCTGACGTCTCAGAATCTGTCCTTACAGGCCTCCCCGCCCAGTCCTGAAACAAGCCAGGCTGTCAGACAGGCTAAGCAGTGGAAGACTTGCCCTGTTTGCAATGAGCTCTTCCCGTCAAATGTCTACCAGGTGCACATGGAGGTGGCCCACAAACACGGTGAGATAAATAGGGAGGAAACCCTGGAACCTGACAGACTTGCGGCTTGCGCGCCCTTTCTGAGGTGGATGACAGAAAAGACAGTCCAGTGTTTCTCTTGTCAGTGTTTTCTCTGTGAGGCAGAACTCATGAAACATCTCTTGATGCATGGCTTGGCTTGCTTGTTTTGCACAGTTACTTTCCATGACTTAAAAAGCCTTGTGGAGCACAATAAAACAACACACAATGGGAAAAAGCAGTTGCATGCGGATTATAGCAACAGAGGATTTCAACTAGGTAATGATGCTCAGGGTGAGATTGTATTTCCACGCTTTGATTTCAGTACAATGTTACCAAAAGAAGACATTGGTGAAAGAGAAGTACATTTGGCAGTGCTTGCTGGACTGACTTCAAGGACACTTATCCCTCTTTACATCAAAGTGAAACCTCAGACAACAGAAGTGAACAGTAGATGCGGCAAAAAAGTGTTAACCTGTCCCTTTTGCTTCGGTACGTTTGTTAGTAAAGAAACCTATGAAACGCATTTGAAAGAGCGGCATCATATAATGCCAACTGTACATACAATTTTAAAGTCTCCTGCTTTCAAGTGCATCCACTGTTGTGGCGTGTACACTGGAAATATGACTCTAACAGCCATTGCTGTGCATCTGCTCCGTTGTAGAAGTGCTCCCAAAGACAGCAACTCGAGCGTGCAGATGCAGCTGGAGCGTACCGAGAAGAAGGAGCTACTGTTTGTGAATGGTGAGAAGCATGATCCCGTCGTCCTGAAAAGAAAGCAATCGGATTCCTGCTTTGTTGCAGAAGACCAAAGGAATAAGGAACAGCAGCCTCTGAGCTTAAGTACTGGCATAGTTCTGTCTTCAGAAAAAGAAGTGCATTCAGGGGTAGTGCCTTTCAAGCGACAGAAGATTAATACTAGGACTGAGATGAAGAAGCTTCCTTCTAGTGAGGATCTTCGCATTCTAGCAGTAGATCCTAAACAGTACGATCACAATTCATGTAAGGCTCAAAAACAGTTTTTGACAGACTACTTTCATGAGAGGCCATATCCTTCTAAAAAAGAGATGGAATTACTATCCTCGCTGCTATATGCGTGGAAAATTGATGTTGCGTCGTTCTTTGGAAAAAGGAGGAATATATGCTTAAAGGCGATAAATAATTACAAACCATCTGTGCTGCTGGGTTTCAGTATGTCTGAACTAAAAAATATTAAGCACAGTTTGAATATAAAAGATGAACCATTAGATGTGTAAACAAGCTTTTTATAACAGCTAAAAGCAATCCATAATTGCATACTTACAGATTTAGCATTTTATTGTATTACTTGTTTTAAATTGCAGACTGGCCTGTTGAAGGGTGCAGTAGTATAAAAAGCCTCATTCAGTCCTGACTGTTGCTGTGAAGGACACACGTTGTCGATTTGAAAAAGCTAAAACCTTCAGACTTACACATCTGGAATTTGTTTTAGCTTTTGACTTTTTTCTGGAGTAGTGGGTTCTTTTTTTGTTCGTTTTCCTTTCTTCCCCTCCAGGCTCCCATTATACTTTTTATACCACCATGTAAAACATTTGTCCTGTTAAAACCAAATTTTATTTTATTTTTCTGCAATGTCGTCATCTTTTCTAAACAATAAAGTGTATAATATTGGTTAAAATACTGAGGTAAACTATGTGAAAAAGATGTATTTGATTATTTGTGGTTTTAAGTCCTAATTTTTTTAACCTATTTTTGTTTTATCTACTGAAGAAGTGATTGTAGCCTTTACATCCATTGCCCCTTCAAATTCCCCATGCACTGGTAGCAATAAATTATCTGGCAATCTTTTTTTTTTCTCAGTTAAAACACCTGTGCCAGTTAAATCTGGTGACTTGTATCTAACTAGTACTAACATGGTGCGGATTGAGGTGCTTGGAGGTGCCTATTGAAGTGTTAAAATTAACTGACTTGAAATGGTTGTGTTAATATCTGTTAAATAGATCTTGCTAACCAGAAGTGTTTACTCTTTTTGTTGGTGTTGAAGCCTGGTTGTTTAAATGCCTGCTGTTCAAAGCTGAGTAGTAGCCTTTGGTTTCTTCAAAAAGCAAAACTGCTTTGGAGAGTGTCAGGTTGCTTTGATATGTGGAGTGTATGGCTTCTGTGCACATCACTTATCTGTAGAAGCCCTATCCAAATACCACGGAAGTTTGATGAAGAATCTGAGTTTTGTTTTAAGCTGCTGTTGCATGAGGTAGTAACTGAGCAGTGCCTCCTCCCCAGCAGATTAGATACATGGCTTGAGGTACTTTGAGTCAGGAATTGTACAAACTGAAACTGGATGAATTGGTAGCCATCGAGACTTTAAACTGTTGAGTACCTGAACCAGTGATAGTCATGTTGTGATTGTTTTTTTGTTCTCCTATAGAAGAAAGGATAAAACCCAAACAGACTGTCTTGTTCAATGTGAACTAGCATCCCGATTGCAGATTACGGAAGAGCTGTTGGGAAGGTTCACCTGAGCTGAAGAACAAACTGTAGTGTGGCTGGCCACATTGAGGCCTTCTTTCTTTCTGAATGTGCTTGGTTGCATCTGGCTTGTCAAACAGTGCCTCCAATATTCGTTAATAGGTGGTTATATAATTAATAACCTATAATATGCATTATTTTTTCTTCCTCCTCATTCCCGTATCCCCACCCTTCTTTACCAGAAGAAAAAAAAAGAGCAGGCTCTTCTGTCAGGTCACTCGTGCCAGTGTTACAGGGAAAGGGTGATATGCCCAAGCTTGTTTCTATTTTTTTAAGTAGTAAGCATACTTCTGCCCTGTGATAGTTTTTAAAGTGGATTTAAAATTGGGTTTTGTGCTGTTAATAAAAGGGCATGACATTTTTAGCAGAATTTGGTGACTGTCCACCTGAGGTTCTATAAGCTGTTTGAAATTCTATTTTGGATACAATCTTGATATTTTCGTATTGATAGCTTCAAAGAATTTTGATGTATATGTAACATGCAGTTAACTTAAACTGAGAGGAACTGCCATTTGGAGGAACCTAGTCATTTAATAGCAATGTTGAACAAGCATAAGCACCATTTGTGGGATTGTCCACATGCCCCACCCCGAACGGTGACAGTGAGCAAGAAGCAGTGTGTTCCTATAGCCTAATGATAGCTCATTAAAAATAAAAAAAAATTTTATCTGGGCGTAGCACAGTGCAGGAGCCAGTTCAAAGGGCTCTGAGTGAGGACAAGGGATGCTCTCTAGAAGTTCCTAGGCACTCATTTTCGCTCTTAAAACCTTGATTGTGTGAGCCCTGTCATCTCTGGGGTGGTTCTGCGGGTGTGGGTGAAACCTCAGGAGGGAGGGACTGGGCAGTGTGCCATCTGGGGAAGGCTTGCCGTGAACGATTGCAGATTGTTCGTGAGATGACAGCGTGGCTTGGAGTGGGGAGCTGGGAGGGGGTTTCAGGGTTTATCCGTGCTTAGGGTACCAAGGGCGCAGTCCAGTCTTGCCAGAGTTTTCCTACATAGTGTCCAGTGGCGATGTTAACCATTTTATTTATTGGACTTTGATTTCAGTTTCAAATAAACAAGCTTTCTAATATTCTCTAGGTGTGTGTGCAAATGATTACCTCCCCTCCCCCAGTGTTTCTTTTGGTGTAAAATAGCTGTTAAAAGACACAAAAGGAAAGTAAGACCTAGAACTTGGATCCAGATGCTTTTGGTAGACATTAGAGCATTATAGTCATGCCTTTTATTATCTCAAACACTGACAGCTGCATATTTTCCTAGAGATTGATGTTCTTGAATCTTGGTACTCATTTGCTGTTACTAAATGCTGCTGCTCTCATTGAATGAGGACTGTAGAAACAAACAGATACATTTTGAACTGTGGAAGTAGGGACTGAGATGCTGTTTTCAGCAAAACCAAGGAGCCTGAAAACAGCCAAGTTAAATCAGTGGTTTTAACTAAATCAGGCTTTTGCTGTAGGCTTCTCACATGTGAAGTCATTTGGTTAGAAAGTGCGAGTCTGGAAAGATGCCACTGCCCCTATCCAGCGCTACGTGTGGGTAGCCTGGTAAATGCCTCTGTGGCACTTCTCTGTGGACAGAGCCTGACACTCCTGGTATGGGCTGGTGGGGAAGACAGAGCTACCGAAGCAGCTGCCCTCTGCAGCAGACTTTCCAAATGCAAGTCCTTAAAGCAAATGGATGAAGCTCTGGTCCACCGTAAAAGTCTTTCAGTTGGAAAGAATACTGGTTGGTTTGCAGAGTGATTGTAGCAGGTACTTGTTCCTTATGGGAATAGAAAACAAACCCCAAAACATGCATGTATTCTGCTTCTGAAATGTGTTGGTCTGGAAAAGTCTCCGTATTCAAAAAATAATTTGTTGTGGTGTCTCGAGTTTTTCAGCAGAAAAAATGTGCTTGTGGAATAGTGTGATAACTTCTTCTTTGCAGATGTAGTAGGAAGGATTATTATTATAATGTGACTTGATCATGTTTATTCTGTATGCATTTATGTGCTGGGAGTTAAGTTAATATTGTTTGGTAAACTGATGTTTTGGAAGGGGACAAAACCCCAAACACCCTTGTGACTGGTTTTCGGTACTGTATTATTGTGTAGAATACTACAGTTCACCATTGCATCAAACTTTTTTTTTCCCTCCACTGCTTAAATTGTTCAAAAAAGCTTAGGGGCTTGTTTGATTAGCTTTTAAATATAATTTTGGGGGTGCAATTCCCAACAAATACCTCTATATAATTCTACTGCAGCTGGCTGTGCCATTTTCAAACATTTATTTGTCAAACAAGTGTGTGCACATTTTTCTAGGAAAGATACTTGATCCTAAGTAGCAAAGTACAGCTGCACAGAGAAAAAATCTGCAGTCTAATAGCAAGGGGAAAAAAAAGACCAAAAAAACCCCAGAAAATGTGCATGGCTTGTTTTAAATGTCAGAAGAATTTTCACTCCTTTCTCTGCAAAATGTCCGTGAATAGGACAAATTGAGGGTATGCATGAATGGAACACAATGTTGTGGTGCTGCATTGAAAGTCTGACCTAACACCTTGCTTTAGTGCCTACATACCTCATTTCTCATTTCTGTTCTGACTGGACAGGCAAGCCACAGTGGTGGCCGTTTCTCTTTTTACTTGGGTGCCAGATCCCAAAACCTGTGTGACGCAATTCTTTCTGCTTTGAATTTGTGTGTGTTCAGCACGCGGAGTTGAAGGGACGCACGCAGTGTGTGCTGGCAGCGCTGGCCTGTTGTGTCCGAGATGAGTGTTGGTCTGCAGATAGCAGGAGCACAGGTGTGGGCTGGGCGCCCATCTTCTAATTCCACATAAACGCTCTTTATAAACACAGCGTTTTACTTAGTAGTGTGTTGAAGAGCACCTTGTGATAAAATCAGGGGAAGGTAAAGGCCAGAAATATCTTTGCAAGTATTGTTCTTAATTTATTTTGGGTGCTTGTCTGTTAAATGGGAGCAATAGCAGTGCTTGCCATCCTTGCATATGATGTGGGTGAGTATCTTAGAGACAGTGAGACCGGTAGGTATTTTACGCATCGAGCTGCACCAAGTAAGCCAAGTATGGAACAGCTGACAGTGCCTATGTATGACTGAAAGCCATCGGGCATGGGCGTTTCTGGAGAAAGGTCTGATTCTTAACTGTCAGTGTCATTTTGGCTTACGGTCTATTTGGAAGTGGAAAAGATACTGAATTTTGAATGAGCTGAGAAGTCTATAAAACGGTATTGCAGTCCATTGGCTGCAGGGGTATAAGCGATGCCAGGGAAGATGCCTATGGCTTTGGGTACCTCAGCTGTGCTTGGTGTAGTGCAGCGCAGAGGTGTGTAGTGAGTGGACAGGTGGCAGAGGGCTGGGGACCCTGCCACTCTGCCTGGTGTGGTTGCTGTGGTCTTCACTGATCGGTGTTTCTCGACTGGCTGGCATCTAACTGGCGTTAGAGGAGCTGTTGTGTGAGTAACTGGTAGAGAATGCACAGTTATGGGTGGATGGAAAAATGCCGTGACACCAACTTGAGCACAGTCACAGAATCCCAGAATGGTCGGGGTTGGAAGGGACCTCTGGGGATTATCTAGTCCAACGCTCCTGCCAAAGCAGGGTCACCTACAGCAGGCTGCAGAGGACCTTGTCCAGGTGGGTCTTGAATATCTCCAGAGAAGGAGACTCCACAACCTCCCTGGGCAGCCTGTTCCAGGGC
>Ga0065711_1035916_pt1 | contig 21669 bp, 14 predicted proteins | sample Hoacrofraction12_FD_59098 | JGI IMG/M metagenome (GOLD analysis project Ga0065711, IMG submission 59098) | Hoatzin crop microbial communities from Cojedes, Venezuela - Epithelial fraction 12 v2 (version 2) | ecosystem: Host-associated > Birds > Digestive system > Esophagus > Crop | place... | reverse complement strand
AAAAAAAAAAAAAAAAAAGAATAAATTAGGTTACTTAAAAACAAAAACACAACACAAGTGAAAAGCGGAAAAAGTGTACAGGAATGAAGTGACAATTCTTTGCCTTATTATTATTATTACAGTTATTAGAAATGTGAATACAAATAGTTTGAAGTTCTTTTAATTTTTGCACATTCTCACCACTGACATAGGCACCTTTATTAGGCATGTATTTACTATCACAGCCAGCACAAAGTTGAGACGTCATATTTAAAAGGTTAGCAAGTCACTTTTATAAAGTCTTCCAGCACTGAAATCTCCTGTTAACACATGGTTAGATGAAGTGTGAAATACAGATTTGATTCCCAACTAAATTACATCAAGTACACAAGCAGAATATCAAGAGTCCTATTCTGAAAACTGTAACAAGAAGCTACTTCTTCCCATGTAAAGACCTTATTCCCAGGTCCTTAACAAAGAAAGAAGTTTGATCTCTAAAATGTGGGATCTGGGCTCCCTCTGATGTGACAAACAGAAACAGCCTGTATCTTCTCTAATATAAGCAATTACCAGCTGCAAGATAAAGCACTTTAACCAAATGAATTTGGAAATTAATTGGTTCTCAAGTATAGCTAAATTTAAATATCCTTTGCATCAGCTCATCTGTCTATATTTTCACATCAATTACAAAAGCATTGCCTTGCCTGTTAGCAAAACCAATGAATCCAACTTGCAAGAAATAATAAATATACATATCTCCTATTCTTAAAAATTAACGAGACAGGGAAATAAAGAGAAATAGTTTTCTGAAACACTAACAAATATCTCTCTCATTGAACCATACATACACAGACTGGTTGGGGCTGGAAGGGACCTTACAGATCACCCAGTTCCACCCCCCTGCCCTGGGTAGGGACCCCTTCCACCAGCCCAGGCTGCCCCAAGCCCTGTCCAACCTGGCCTTGAACCCTGCCAGGGAGGGGGCAGCCACAGCTTCTCTGGGCAACCTGGGCCAGGGCCTCACCACACTCACGGGGAAGAATTTCTTCCTTCTATCCAGTCTAAATCTACCCTACCAATCACCTGCCATTTAGAGCCTGAGATATCACATGAGAAAAAGATCATCTATACAGTGTGACACAAAAGTTAGTTTAGACCTAACACACAAGCAGTATTTTTGAGGCAGAAACAGGGTACTTTTTACAGCTATTTGTAATTGTTCTCTTGATGTGTGATACATATTAAAAAAAACGTTTTTCAGATTAAACATACAAGAAATTACACAACCTGAAACAGGCAGGACATTAATGTACTTTCATAAAACAAAAGCCACAAATAGAAATCTGGGGGGAAAAAAATTCTGTGCAATGCATTTGAAAGCTTATTTGGCAGAGGACTACCAGGACCCAAGAACAAAACCACTTCCAGAAAAAACAACCTTACATAATGCTAAAATCATGCTATTTACTATATATCTATACATGCAATTTATAGGAACATCAGAAAAAAAAAAGTATAGATTTAACAATAAAAGCATTATAGAAATGGAGACAGCTTTTATGTACAAATATATATTAAGGAACAACAATAATATACTGTAATTCTAATTCACTCTTGCCCAAGAGAGTACTATCTTTTTTAAGCAGAAATGTGTAAAGCTCTCGGGCACTGGAATATTCTGCTCGCAGGGACCAACAGTTTCCATTCATCCCCAAACCAAGTCAGCGTAACACAACATTGGAACACTCACATGTACCCTTCAGTAGGCCAAACACCTACAGTTTACAGCTCCTGCCTTTTCTTCACAGATAACCATCACAGGCTCCTGCACTGGCAAGTGTCATACAAAAAGTATCAGAGTACATTTATTTTACACATCACATAGTCCTTAGACAGTAACATCACAATTCCTCTTCTGCATTTCATGACGTACACTCTTTAATTCTGTCCTTGAGAATCACATAGTCTGCTGCTTTTACACTACTACAGAAGAAGTACATATTCAAATCTGAGTTACCTAGGTTTGTTGGGAGATGCCATTAATACCTAGTAATGCAAGATAAATAGCAGCAAAACATTAAAAAAAAAATCTATCATGATATGAAGGGGCTGTGATAATAAAATACCCCATCTGTGATTCAAACATTGCATCTTCATTCTTCTTTAACAGTTTAGTAAAATGTTTGATTTAAATTAAAAATCTTGTAGTAAACTTTACCAGTTTACATCACTACATTTAGACTAATGCTTTTATTAAATCACAGTGAAAATTACAAGACAGTGGATCATACAGTATCTTTCCTAGTTATATGTATAGTGAAGTCAGCATTAATTTTCAAAACAACCAACAAAAGATGTAAAAATTTATTATAGACAGATTCCCACCCCCATCCCCCACTCTAAACTATTTGTTTAGTTTCTGAAATTTACTGCCTTACCAAAAAAAGGCACTAAAGTTAACTTTAGCATGACAAAGAACAAAGAGAAACACTGATTTTCCTAATTTTCAAAATCACAGTATGTTTACATATTACCCTTTATGTCTTCATTTTTGTAGAAATGGAGAGTGGTTATTTACAGGCAGAATTACAACCACAAAAAACGAAACTAGTGAATGTATTTTATCAGATTAAAACAGTGACTTTAAAGTAACGTGTTAGACTTTGGGAACAATAAAATGCTTCGAATTGGTGAATGCGCAAATCATCATATCAAAGGCAATATAAAAGCCTGCGTCATATAAAAAAACAATAGTACTAATGGACATCTTAATTTGTTTATCCCTTAAAGGTCAAGATACATGACATAAGCCATATGACAGGCATAGCTAGCTGATTTATCATACAACATCAGTACAGGTGCAACACACTACCTGGAAAAAAAGAAAAAAAAAAATGAAAACTGGTGGGTGAAGTCTGTTCTGTAGTTTTCTAAACACAGAACCCTCCTGCAGAAAGTTCCTTTCCCTGAAGCTAAAACACAAAGCAGACCCTCCAGCTGAGACTACCACAAAAAATTCTGGAATAGAGAGGTTACAGTGCTCCCTGCTAGCATGCAAAATATAGGCACTGAGAAAGCCAATAAGCAGACAGAAGACAGGAATCAGATGAATAGGTCTCACACACTAAAGGAGCACTGACAGATATGCAACAACTATATTCCCAGTAAGAAAATATTCCTTCTCTCAAAGAAAAGATAAGTACTGTTTTAAGTGCTTTTTGATAAGTGGTAAGTACTGGGTGTCAAGAGGATGGGGCTAGACTCTTTCCAGTGGTGCCCAGCGACAGGACAAGGCGCAACAGGCACAAACTGAAGCAGAGGAAGCTCCAGCTGAACATGAGGAACAACTTCTTCCCTCTGAGGGTGACGGAGCACTGGAACAGGTTGCCCAGTGAGGTTGTGGAGTCTCCTTCTCTGGAGATATTCAAGACCCTCCTTGGACAAGGTCCTGTGCAGCCTGCTCTGGGTGACCCTTCTTCGGCAGGGGGGTTGGACTAGATGACCTACAGAGGTCCCTTCCAACCCCTAACATTCTGTGATTCTGTGATACTGTTTTAATTTATGCCCATAGCACCATTTACACCATGGCTCTGTAACACCCGATTAAGGGAAAAAAGCAAGTACAAGTGATTTACATCGAGTTGGACTTGGTAAGTCTTTTATCATCACAGAAACACAGAAAGCAGTGGTTGGAAGGGCCCTCTGTGGATCACCCAGCCCAACCCCCTGCCAAAACAGGGTCACCTACAGCAGGCTGCACAGGACCGCATCCAGGCGGGGTTTGAGTATGTCCAGAGAAGGGGACTCCACAGCCCCTCTGGGCAGCCTGGGCCAGGGCTCCGTCACCCTCACTGTAAAGAAGTTCTTCCTCATGTTCAGACGGAACTTCCTCTGCTCCAGTTTGTGCCCATTGCCCCTTGTCCTGTTGCTGGGCACCACTGAAAAGAGTCTGGCCCCATTCTCCTGACACCCACCCTGCAGATATTTAGAGGCATTTCTAAGATCCCCTCTCAGCCTTCTCTTCTCCAGGCTCAACAAGCCCAGCTCCCTCAGCCCTTCCTTGTAGGAGAGATGCTCCAGTCCCCTCACCATCCTCGTAGCCCTCCGCTGGACTCTCTCCAGTAGTTCCTCATCTTTCTTGAGCTGGGGAGCCCAGAACTGGACACAGTACTGCAGATGGGGCCTCACTAGGACTGAGTAGAGGCGGAGGAGAACCTCCCTCGACCTGCTGGCCACACTCCTCTCGATGCACCCCAGGATCCCATTGGCCTTCGTGGCAACCAGGGCACACTGGTGGCTTGTGGTCACCTTATCATCCACCAGCATTCCAAGGTCCCTCTCTGCAGAGCTGCTCTCCAGCAGGTCAGCCCCAGCCTGTCCTGGTGCATGGGGTTATAACCTTAGTAGCAAGTTCTTCAGTTCTGTCTTTTATGGATTACTGCATATATTCACATTGCCAAGTTCTCCCTTACCTGAAACCTGAGGGGAGAGGGAGAAGGGTTGATTTTTCTTTTATTAAAATCAGCTCCTTTGTTTGTGCCTGAAAACCGACAATTATTTCCCTTCAACTTTATCCATGCCTAAACAAAAACCACAATTTTTTTGTCTGTAGCTCCACTCTGTCAACTTGTAGCCTTTTTATTATTCTGAGGAAAAGCAACAAAAAGAACGGAATTTTAATCTATAATGCTCAGGTTTCACTGTAGTCACACAGTTTATCACAAAGTTACTGAAATCACCTGTGCTGATGTTCTCTCATCACATGATATAATAGCAGGACAAGAAAAAACATTTTGTAGTTCCCACATTCGTCAGTTTTCTTAAGGCACACTTTCATGAAGTCCCCCTCTCTCAAGTCATTGTCCATTAACTGTCAAAACAGTATAAACTAAGAAATAACAACAACAAATAGTTATCTTTTTAAAAGATCACACTGAATAGACTGAATTTTAATTCTCATGCATCTTATTCCAATGAAACAAACTCAGAATTTTAGAATATATCACTTCAAGGTCGTAGCAATATTCTACTCTTCTGGTCAAAACTTATGACTGCTCATGCACTCCTATTATCATTCTGACACAAAATTAGTTTAAGCAATTCACCAAAACATCCTAAAATATAAAACAAGTGACACACACAATCTCAGATTGGTTGAGATTGAAAGGGAGGTCATCTCACCAACCCCCCTTGCTCAAATCAGAGTCTCCTAGAGCCAGCTGGCCAGATGACTTTGGGGTGTCTCCAAGGGTGAAGACTTCACAACTTCCCTAGGCCACCATCACGGTGACACAAGGCGTTTCCTGATGTTCAGAGGGAACCTCCCATGTGTCAGTTTGTGCCCGCTGCCTCTGGTCCTGTCATCGGGCTCCTCTGACAAGAGCCTGGTACCCTTCTCTCTGCACCCTCCCTCCAGGTATCCATACACCTTGACAAGATGAGCAGTCCCAGCTCTCTCTGCCTTTCGAGGTGCTCCAGCTCCTTTAATGTCTTAATGGCCATTTATTGGACTGTCTTCAGTAGCTCTATCTCTCTCCCATACTGAGGAGCTCAGAACTGGGCACAGAACTCTACACTTCTGACAAGTTTCATCTCTGTCCTTCCGCACATATTTAGCTGTATTTCAAACAGTGAAATGGTATAAAGAATATAATTATGATAACTTATGAATTACAATAATTCTTATGGCATAAAGAATTATGATAACAGCTAGTTAATACAGTGTGAAGTGTTGTTTCTGAAGAATAGTCACGAGCTGGTCAAGAGCCTATGGGCAAGACTCGGAGACAGAGGCAACAAAGGGACCCTGGTCGCGGAGACAGAGGCAACAAAGGGACCCTGGTCGTGGGTGTCCACTACAGGCCACCTGAGCAAGGGGAGCCTCCTGACGAAGCCTTCTTCCTCCAGCTCCAGGAGACTTCGCGCTCGCAGTCTCTCATCCTGCTGGGAGTCTTCAACCACCCCAACATCTGACGGAGAAGTAGCATGGCAAGCAGTAGGCAATCCAGGAGATTCCTAGAATGCACTGAGGATAACTTTTTAAGCCAGGTAACTGACACCCCTACCGGAGGGGATGCAACACTGGACCTGATGCTCACCAATGCAAGTGAGCTCATTGGTGACATCAAGTCTGGAGGCAGCGTAGGCTGCAGTGATCCTTTATTAGTGGAGTTCACAGTCCTGCGGGATATAGGAAAGGCAAGGAATATAGTCAGGACCCTAAATTTTAGGAAAGCCAACTTCCAGCTCTTCAAGGAGTTAGTCAGTAGGACCCCCTGGGAAATAGTCCTCGGGGACAGGGGGGCAGAACAGAGACAGCAGATCTTTTAAGGACGCTTTCCAGAGAGCTCAGGAGCTCTCAGTCCCCAGGTGTAAGAAGTCAAGCAAGGAAGGGAAGAGACTGGCATGGCTGAGTCGAGACCTGCTGGTCAAAACAAAGGGCAAGAGGGAACTGCACAGGCAGTGGAAGCAGGGACAGGTCTCTTGGGATGAGGTATAGGGATGCTGCCCAGTTGTGTAGGGATGAGGTCAGGAGGGCCGAGCTGGAGCTGAACGTGGCAAGGGATGCTAAGAATAACAAAAAGGGCTTCTACAGGTATGTCCGCCAGAAAAGCAAGGTTAAAGAAAGTGTACTCCCCCTGATGAGCAAGAATGGCAGCCTCATATCAACAGATGAGGAGAAGACTGAGGTACTCTAAAGCTCTGGAAAACTGTGTATTATGTGCATGCATTTCATAAGGGCAAGTCTTCCTTTCACACATCAATGCAAATTTTTGTTCTCTCACGTAATACTGGAATGAAAAGATAACAACAAATTAGTATGACTTGTGTTAGCCTATCTGCACCCTCAGTAAGCAATATTACATGTGCACATGGGAATGATTCGAAGGTATTTTCACCAATAGCAATAATTGGATTGCTTATTGCTTGTAGTTACACACCTGAAGATTGTTCTATTCATGTTATTTAAAACTGACCAACATTTTGTAACTGAAATCATATCTAATTCATTCTGAAAACATAATTTTGATCCAGGAAGTAAAATTTATCATCCTATATCCACATTCTATTATGCACAGAACAAACCTCAGAAGGTACCATGCAAAAGCTTTTTACTACAGGTTTTCCTTATGTGCATGCTACTTTTCAGCTGGCAGAAAAAAATTCTCACGTGAGCAATGCTCCTAAGACGGTCTTTTGCATTTTCCTACTGCCATAAACCAGATCCTCTCCAGGAAATATAAGCCTAATGCAACAACCCGCTTGGCAAGGACAGTGATGACAGTGCACACACGCTGAGGAATCGGAGAACTGCTTGGGGCAGTGGTAAAGTAACACTAATACTGCGACTGTTTCCCCTGCTGGTGGGTCTCATCTGCACATCTTCTTCAATCCAGCAACTGATTTTCACAAAACTGTGGAAATTTAACTTTAACTGTGTACCCTACCTTCACTTATGGCTGAAAAAGAATGGCGAACAGAAGTTACTGCATGGAATGGACAGGCACATGGACAAAAAAGTGAACAGACACAGTGTGGTCATGAAATTTTACGTGTGTTGACAAGTACTTAAAAGGGCACTGCATGGGGCTGTTGTGACCCAAGTGCAGGATCCGGCATCGAGCTCCGCTAAACTTCATGCTGTTGGCCTCAGCCCTTCGATCCAGCCTGCCCAGATTCATCTGCAGAGCCTTCCTACCCTCAAGCAGATCAACACTCCCACCCAACTTGGTGTAATCTGCAAACATATCGAGGGTGCACTCGATCCCCTTGTCCAGATCATTGATAAAGATACGAAACAGAACTGGCCCCAGTACTAAGCCCTGGGGAACACCACTCGTGACCGGCTGCCAGCTGGATTTAACTGCATTCACCACAACTCTCTGGGCTCAGCCATCCCACCAGTTTTTTACCCATTAAACAGTACGGCTGTCCAAGCCATGAGCAGTCAGTTTCTCCAGGAGAATGCTGTGGAAAATGGTGTCAAAGGCTTTACCACAGTCTAGGTAAGCAACATCCACAGCCCTTCCCTCACCCACTAAGTGGGTCACCTTGTCATAGAAGGAGAGCAGGTCAGTCAAGCAGGACCTGCCTTTCACAAATCCATGCTGGCTGGGCCGGATCACCTGGTTGTTCCGTACATGCCATGTGACGGCACTCAGGAAGATCTGCTCCATAACCTTTCCCAGCACCAAGGTCATGCTGACAGGCCTGTAGCTCCCCGGGCTCCTCCTTCTGGCCCTCCCTGTAGATGGGTTTCAACCTCCAGTCAACTGGGACCTCCCTGCTTAGCCAGGACTGCTGATAAATGATGGAAAGTGGCTCGGTGAGCACTTGTGCCAGCTCCCTCCGTACCCTTGGCAGACCCCAACTGACCATTTCATGACCGCTGTGCCCAAGACAGTTCTGCTGACCCCCCTCCTTCACTTCTCCATCATTTCATGACTGCTGTGCCAAAGGCAGCCTCCAACCATCACACCACCCACAAGTCCTCCTCTGCTCGCAACAACAGGTCTAGTCAGGCACCTTCCCTAGTTTATCTCCTTCACTGAAACACAATTTGTGAATAAATGCATACCTTCTTATTGAATCAAGCTTTACAGTCAATGATAACCTAGTACGTTAGTCTTAACAAGCACACTTGATCAGGTCACTTTCACTTAACAGTTCTCTGCATTAAATCAGTTTTGCTTCAACTGTATACATTCCATTCAGAAAATAAGCATATCTGACAAACTGGAGGCCTTAATTTTCACAATATATGTGAATTAGAGACAAACTGAAGCTCCTGAGCAGACTTAATTGGTTTAATTTAGCCTAACCAACATAAGACACTTATTTCAGAAGTAACTAAGATCCAAAAAGTTCCTTTAAAAATATCATTGTGATATTGAAACCACAAACCTTTCTTAAGCATAAAAAAACAAACTAAAAGCTTTGTTGCACTAGAGCAAAATGTATTTCACTACTTTAGAACTAATTAGCCATCTATCACATACATCTTTCAAATTCCTAGAACTGCTATTTCTCTTATTCTTGTAATGAACGTTAAACACAGTATATCCACGTACAGAATGGCAAACCTAATAGCGAAGCCTGTTTATGACAATTAATACACTCAGGCTTCCATGTTTAAAAATAATGTTGTTTGCTATTAGGAGCAATGTCATAGCAAGTATAATTCTGAGATATTCTTACGTTAAAAGCTGCATTTCAGAGAGCAATTACCCCCCAAAATGCTCTGCTTATTAGTAATATGTCATTTATATTGACAGCACTGATAGGTTACCTGCCACACTCAAAAAAAAGACAAAACAAAAAACAAGAGTAACAAGTTTACACTAGTGTCTGATCTGTTTTTCATCTCCTTTCACAGGTAGTCCAGAAGGAAAACAGGCCGCGAACTGTATGTAGCAGGTGGCCTTTTTCAGCCTTTTTTTATGTACAACAGGCCTTCTCTAAACCATATGCAAACTCTATGCCTCAGCTACTGTAAACCCCACAGGACACAAGGAGTTTCAACACTTTGACTTATTACTCCAGCCAAGCGCATCAGCTCGAATTTAACTGCAACTTACTTGCACTCTTGTGTGAAGTCTTTAGCATAGGACATTTTTCACTGCCACTTAATATAATGCCAACAAAATACTCTTTGAGTGGACACCTACTGTGGTTTGTCTTTCGGGTTTTTTTAGATCTTAATTCATAAGAAATTGGTACTTTTCATGTGACAGTTCTGTTGTTTACTGCACTGCTACCACAACTTTTTCCCAATGAAAAGAACTTGCATTGGCCAATTAACTAACCTATTTATGCACTTTATACGTTTTTACTAGTAATTTCACATTATTTCCATTCCCAAAAATCTGTTCAAAACTGAAGACCTTTTCAGAAAGTTCATAAAAACATATGTAAAACACACCTAAGACATGAAGATTTATTCAAAAAGATCTTCTTGGACCTAAAAAAAACACCTCCTTTTTTAAACAAAATTGTAACAACATGCTGCAAAGTCTTGCTCAAAATTCTCTTCCTTGTAAAAATTTCATGCGAGCACCTCTCACACTGTTTCAGATTGCTTGGGACTTTAATGCTTGTAAGGCAAATTCAGAAATCCAAATTTAGTGAAGAACTGGATTTTCTTGTTATTTTTCTAGCACGTGCTTTAATTTCTACCTCTAACAGGCAAATTGTTATGTTTTAGCTATAATATGCATTATGCACACTGAAAAGATTGAATTTTTTTTTTAATTCTGTGGTGCAAATATTTAAATGTTTATATATGCTAATACACAGACATAAACACCTACACACTATCCAAAGCTTAAATAAATTTTCTAAAACTGATGATCAGTTCCAGTCGTCAGAGAAATATTCAAATATAACAACAAATATTCAAATGCCTATGCAACAGTCTATAGTTTCAAAAGTACTCTTAAAGTATTCTTAAACTAAAAAAAAAAATTTTACAATAGAACAATGTAGTCAGTGCTCTAGGAATTAGCAAAATTAGTCTAGGATTAACAGTTGAGCCCTACAAGAGTCCAGTCCATGGCCGAAACATTTGTTCAAAGTTTCAAAAACAAAGTAATTGTTTTAATGGCATGTCACTTGGTTTTAGAATGCTTTATTTGTCTAAAATACATGTCATTATGCTTGTGAGACACCTGCGCAGTTTGGTCTGAATGGAATTTTACTCGCATCTACCAAACATTTACCAAGTCAGTGACTGAAAGGCATTTATGGAGACACGCACTGTAGTCCAAATTGTTCATTTTGAGGATTTAATGGAAACATACACAATTTAAGACACATTTGTGTATCAAATCCTGAAATCACTTGTCAAATCCAAAAATGAAATGGCTCTTCAACTCTATCTTCTACTGACACAATATCTGACTACTCATGGCCTGTTCCTCAAGTCCGTAAGAAAAACCTCATTCTCAAGCGCTTTTTTTCCAAGTCAGATGAGTCACAAAAAGGTAAAACGTGAAAGCTGCCAGAGTAATTTAAGTACTTACTTTATCCTCCCCTCTAAAACATCTGTTCCCATGGAAAGAGAAGGAGAAACTAAGTCAGACAGTTCAGTTGCTGGCTGCTGGTTCTCCACTTCTGCTTTTGTTCCCATGGCAACTGATGTGGCAACAGGAAAAACAAATAAAATAAAAAGGATAAACAACAGCTGAGAGTAGAAGTGCTATTTCACACACACAAAAAGAATGACCTCTGCGCTCTAAAATGCTAATAAACATAAATTACAGTATTAGAGGCCCTGTGCTAGAAGTCAAAAACCAGTCTGCAAAAATAAACACAACAGTATGATCTGAAGCATCAAACTCTTCATTTATAAAATAATCTGCACAGCATGAAAACACTTCCATCATAGAGCAAAATCCTTCCTGTATAAGAACACACATATATACTGCAATACACATAGCTGTCATTTACTTGCTCACGCATATCTGGCACTGTAATAAATGAGCTCCTCCCAGGTTTATTTTAAAACAGAAATAACTTCTATTTTCTCTTGTTTTTTTTTTTCTTTCTGAGCAGCTCAGCCCTGAATTACCACCAGCAGCAGAGATTAATTCCAAAATATTGTCAGTAAGTACTACCCAGGCATAGTTACACTTGGCAGCTGCCTCGAGCAAACAGAATGAGGCTGCTGACTGGACACAACTCGAATCATGTCTCTGCCAGTATAACATGGAAAAATGTAAGGGATTCCTTTGGTTTCTGCATTGTTCTTTAACTCTGACATTTCCTGGGAAGCTTTTCCTTCTGAACGCTTTTTGCCTTTGACCCTGGAACTGGTTTGGTTTTGACCCTGCTGAAACTAATAGGCTATGGCCTACAACCTACAAGCATTGTATTCCCCCCCGCCATGTTTCCAGCCAGCTTGAGAAAGGATTACATACACCAGTGTATACTTAATATAACCAACACTACAACATGCTGTAAGTTCAAGACTGTTTCTTATACATGGGAAATATATACATTAGGACTAAGTATGGAATGTGCTGTCTTCAACCCTTCTGTTCCAACTTAGACAATATTTGAGATCCAGACTATTTTAGAAACTTATGAGGCTCATCTCATCAGCTATGATGTTAGGAGAATTTATTCAAGGAACTGAATGAAAACATCCTCTTCTCCAGAACTAACTTCCTAGAGCTGGAGAGAAGGTAAACAAATACTTAAATGGCAGGGGTGGGGTAAAGACTGAGTTTACAAATATCACACCTGATATACCAAAGACTAAATATACATACACGGGGACAGGGAAGTAAAGGTATATGGGAAAAATCTGTAAGGCTGAAGTTACAGTACAAAAAAAATTATTCTCTATTATATTATGTTAATAGAAGAATGCACGTTAACAAACTCAATGCAAAAAGAGCACCGTAAGAAACCAAGAATGAAGGATAGGATAATCAGTGATGACTGAAATAACTGTAGTGAATAATCACAAACCAAAGATGATTACTTTTCAATCCTTCATGTAAAAACATGAAGAAACCTCTATACTCATATAAATATTAGAAGAATTTTCATATTTTTGGCATCCTTATTATTTCATCTACACAAATTATCAAAGACATAAAACACCAAATATTAATAAAAACAAAATTATCAGCAACTACTTCAGAATAAAGGTCCATCTACACAAGTAATAAACATTTTCAGAAAGAATAAAGATATATATCCTTCTCTCAGAATTCAGAAGTATGAAGATATAACAAACCTAACACTGCATTTCAATCACCACGTACAGCAGCCACTGACAGACTGTCTTCCATTAATACATCTAATCATTCTAAGTGCGTTGTAATTTTTCTCTCCACAGCATTCAAGGATGATTCCACAGTTTAAGACAGCATCAAGTGAAAACCACTACTTCTTGTTTTATGGTAATAAACTACTGGGTTTTGTTTCACTGGGTTATTTTAGTTCCAATATTATATTTCCATTGTATCTGAAATGCCAAAAGACTGTTTTCTATTACTTTACTATTTCAAACATGACTTTATAGCACTCAGTTATAGTCCAAGCTGAGACTTCCATATGCTCTCATCTCATATGGAAAGTGTTCCAAAACTGTTGATTCCTTTCATTTGCTTTTTATTCTACTAGACAGGGTGACCTGAATTAATGTAGTGTCCTAGATGATTTCCGTTTCGTCCTTCACTTTTCTTCTCCCAGTAGTGTGTCAAGCTTGCATTGTGACTGCTGCTGAACTGATGTTTTAACAGAACTATGCATTATGACTCCAATATCTCTACCTGATGGCAGATATTTAATTTATAACCCATCACTGTGTATGTTTAGTTCAGGTTATTCTCCCTGCTTCCCTCTGCTCCATGTGCATTACTTAAACTCTTCAGTGATTCAATTTCATGCAGCCACTCAGTTTCCTAAGACTCTTCCAGATCAGTCTGATCTTTTCATAAGCATGGTGTTTTTTCACCGTGGTAAAACTTTTTTTTTGTTAACAGATAAACTCAGCCTGTACCCTATAAAGTCCTTCCAAATTACATCCTATAAAAAAAAAATCCTGCATTGTAACCAAACCATCAAAAAATCTGATTTCATTCATTGTGAAGATAAGCTACCCGGTAGCAGAAACCAACATGAGTCTCACGAATCTGAAGTACGTTGTTTGCAAACACTGTTTCAAAGGTCTTCACTTGATCTTAATCTGCATGTGACTGCTGCTTTTTCAGAATAAAAATGTGTAAATCAGAATTTCAGTAAACCAAAATCTATAAAGCATTTGGTGAATTCATGCTAAGAGTGAAATTTTCTTACAAAATTGGGTATATGCATGAAGTAATGTGATGACACTTTGCCTACATAATGCAACATTTTAGAGTCAGTTTTGCATTCTTCTGTCCATAAACACTAATATGGATGTTTAATAAACAAGTAACATCTTAACTTTTATTATGATACTGCAATGGAATAGGTTACAGCCAATGGGCTCAGGGCCAGACAGACCCCATCACCACACCAACTGCAAAACACATAACTGTCTTTTCAAGAAATTGAAGAGAGACAAAAAGAAAGGCCCATTGTGCCCTTTTTGCAGGGGAACAGTTTAGGTTTGAACAGTTCTGACCTGAACAATGAGCATTAACTGATTCTATGAAGGTTTTTCCATAGCTAGTAAGACAGTCAAACAACTCACAAGTACCAATCATTTACTTGTCATCTACTTTTTTCTCCTAGTAAATCATCGCAAATGTTAGAATTAAAAATATGAATGAAAAAAAGTGAAAATTAGTCATACCAGCAAATATCCCTTCATACCAAGCCCAACGAGCCTTTCAACACAGTACTAGATCACTGTACACCCAAAACAACACAACAATCTTTGTTTCAATCCTTGATATTCTGAAGCCGTAAGTAACTTAACTAAATAACCAAAGTAACTTCTCTAAACTGTTCCTTTATTTCTGTTAGGCTGGTAAGAACTATCTAGCAATCTAATGCAGTACTTGAACAGTGGTCACTGTGCATCTCCAGGCTAAATCCTGACATAATAAAATGCAACTTTTGCTTCTAAACATCAAATACTGTATACCTCAAAAAATCTTCTGAAACATCTCTGAAAAAACTGTGCGTCTAGGTGTTTGTCACTGCTTTCCACAATCAGCAGTTCTCACTAAAAATATATATTACAACTTACACTGCTATTTTTGGCCCAGAATAAGGAATTTACTATTTCTGGATCACCTCTGTCACGAGTCTCCCCTAGAAGTTAGCATGACTTTTTTCTAAAAAAAACAAAGTGACTATTGTAAAGAATCAGACTTGAAATATAGCACTCAAATAACTCTTCAAAATTTATGCAAACTTTTGCAGAAAACTACCAATTATTTACTGAGTTATGAATCACTCAAATTATATATGGAAACAGACACTTGTAAGGGACTGATAATCTAAAGAATAAGATTCTGTGTACAAATGCAACATAATACAATGCACATGAAGATTCATACACATCACCTAACTATCCTAGCACTCAAATTATCCACATTATTGCCTGTGCTGCTGGAAGCAACAGCGACAGCACACAGTGAACAATGAACCCTTCCCTCAGTCCAAATTTTATAAAATTAACAGAATGCAGGCAAGTTCTGCTGAGGTCAACCTATGAAGCAAAAAAACAAAGTAACTCAGCTTTTCCTAGCATATTAGAGATCCCACTTACCAGCATTTCAAATGTGTCCTACAACATGTAACACAGATCATCCCATAAGATGATTGCCCATCTATTTAAGTGCTTCACAACATAGCAAAACTACAACAATTACATAAACTAAGCATCTAGAGGGACAGAAATTAAAAAACTGACTGTGCTCCCTATATGTCTGTGTTATTATAAAGTCTTTATGCTATTAACGGATCTCTCAAAATAGGTAATTCATTTCCATGACTGCAAAAAGACTGTAGGCTACATTTAACCACTACTCTGTACAAACCACTTATATCAACACAATAAACTTTGCAATATGCTGTATATCCATAACATCATAATAGTTGACACTGAAAATTTACTGGCATCTGCAAGAGTCAAAAGATTATAAATTTCAATCAATTATAATCAGAAACAGCTTGACACATAGAAAACACCTCTCAAAAAAACAAGCAAGTATTCCAAGCTGCTCTGTATCTTTATCACACACAAATAAAAGGTAAATTACCTAGCATTATTTGTTCCTTTTAGTTCCTAATGCCAGGAGAAAAAGGGCTTTTTATAACTGATTGCACTTACTCGTTAGTTTTACCCTAAAATAAGCAAGAGTGAGTTCTTTCCTTCCCCGCATGCCCTTTGACTATTTCTTTGCATGATGAACACACTTCTCCATGCAGTTGCAAAAAACCACTTCAAAACTAACCCTCTGAACAAGGCTGAACTATGGAATCAATACTTTCCACTCTTGTTCAAAAATATGTTTGGTTCAGTGAAGACGACTTGCTAGACATTTAAGTTGGGGGTGGGGTGTGCAAATAAGGCTTGAAAAGCACTTCTGGAAAAGAAAAAAATATGACAACTGCAGAAAAATGTAATATCACAGTTAAATGCCTAACAGTAAAGAACCTTCAGTAACAGTTTACTTTCATTTTAGGAATATAGTTTTTCCTTAAGCTTTCTTTTCTTTTCTAAAACTTACTTCTCCAAACACTCTTACATGCATTAAGTAGCAACTACACAAACCTTTAAATAGTGTTATTTGGTAGCTGTTGGCAAGTTAAAAAAAAAAAAAACAAACAAACACACAAGCTGAAAACAAACAAACTTGCCAAATGGAATGCCATCCAAAGACTCAGCAGTTTGGGACATCCCTATTTTGTGTTCAAACATCCACCCACTTCGCTTAAACCCTATCCTCCCAATCTTTCTTTGATACATTCAAGGTATGACTAAATCCAACCACTTTACTAAGTTGCCAGAAAGATAAAGAATTGCTGGAATGTATTACTGTGACTTTTTTCAATAATCTACACCTTTCCGTTGTGTTTAATCAAGACTTTGATATCAACTTTCTTCTCATTTCTCAGACTTTCTTTGGTACAGTAGCTTTTTAACATGGTCTATACTGACAATATGGTAAAAAAAATTCCATCAGTGTCTGCTGTTAGACGTCTAAGTGTCAATGATTACTAAGCAGACTGTTCCCATTCGGGCAGGAGAGGGAGGAGCATCCCTTTACTTCTTACGGTAATTTCCCTGGAAAAGCCAAAATGGGACTCTCTTATTGTTTCTAATACTAGACTTGGTAAGTAAAAAAACAGACGAATTATGCTTGCTTTGAAAGCTCTTACAACTGTGCTACAAGGATTTGTTTCTGGCATTGCAGCTGTTGTAGAGGTTGAGTCCCCAAACAATCTAACTATTGAGCACCCTTCTCTCCTGCCTCACTTTTCTCTTAAACCACACAGTCGTTGTCTCAACTATTATCTCTAATCTAGCTCTTTCATCAACATTGAAAAGAAGCAGTGAGGTGCTTAAGGGTAACTCCAAGGATGAAAAATGATCAGAGCTGCAATGGAAAAATACTGGTTTGCATTTCTTAAGGTTTAGCCTTTTTAAAATTGCTGTAACTACTTAGAAGAGACCACAGCTGTAGGGAGTGATAATATCTTTTACTAAATCAACTGATACAGCTTGAAAAACTAGACTCTCTTTCACGCATGTATGCCTGGTATTTTTAACTCACTAAATGACTAAAACAGTAAGGAACCTTCTTTAACGGCTTCCTATCTTCCTGGGTCCATACATAGGGAGTAAGAATTTATTTACATCTTTCCTCAGCAATGCTTTCTATCTACATGTCAGATTATGAGGTAGTAACTTACAACACACTGGATCAAAAGATGCAAAAGACTGGGCATTCTCGGCTCCCTTGTACACCCACAGGAACTAAGCATGTTTGGAAAATTGATTTTCACAGTCAAAAGTATAGTTCTCTTTTTAGAAGTTCCAGTCACTAGTGCAAGCAAAGATACAGGAAAGTTCCCAAACTAAGTGTATAAACTAGTGGAAATGCCTCACTTTATTTCTAACCTGGAAAAGTAAAACTGAAGGGGAGGGGGGGAGTATCAACTTTACTAACACAGCTTATATATATTACTAACCAATATTTCTAAGTATGTATTTTTCACATTATAACAACAGACAAGCTTACCCATATAAGAGTACAATCATTTCTAATACATCCATTATTTTTTTCCATGCGATACTCAGCAAGACTGTGCTTACTATTATTTGACTACATCCTCATTTTGCATAATATAATCACATTTTCCACTTCTAGGTTTTCCTCCAAAAGGGCATTCAATACATGAAAACCACAAATTTCACCAACTGCAGCTCTAGCAAGGTAACCTTGCGTAAATCTAACAAATATTTCTTATTCAGAACAACAAAAGCTAACCAAAGGACTAAAAAGGTTGGCTGATGTTTTTTAGGCTGCTTTACATAACTAGATTTTGTATTCAAGATGTATGTCGCTACTTACCCTTACACTCTGTGTCTTTTAAGCTCACAGTTTATAATTTTATCCAGCATTTAGTTAAAATTAAATATTTAACATTGAGGCTGTTCTATGATGCAAGCACAGATAAAATGAAGGCCTCTGTGGCTGCAGTGACCAGATTTCAAATGCAAGTCGATCAATAAAAAAAACCTCCAGCACAGCCTCCGTGTGCGAGTAGAATGGTTTATAATAGCTTGCAAACGACTGTGCTTGCTGTAACCAGCTGTTCTTAAATTATGAATATGCAACCAATTCATGTTCAAGCCAAATCCCAGCACTATTTCTACAGGGAAATCCCAGTAGTTTTTGCTTGTTCTACATTTTAGTTCTGTTAAGGATACAAATAGCAATAAGCTTCAGAACAAACAGGACCAAACTATCGACATTTCATGCACTAAATCCATTATCACACAAGGAGTTGTCAGTCTCCAGAACTTTCCTGTAACAGCTCGGGCAATACAACAATGATCTCCCAGCCAAAAATAAAAAATAATTTTAAAAACGTCTCCACAGCAGACATGAAAGCCCCTTTGCAAAGCTAACACTTTTTGCTTCAGCCAATCAGACAGTCAGCCCTGACCTGCTTGAATGCTTGCATCAAGCTTCAAACACTTAGAAACATCAATCATAAAAACAAAGACAGGACATTGAATTATACAGTATTAACCTCCAGGGTTTGCATACAAAGACCTTAGATTTATTTCTGTCCTAGCACATTAAGAGCTTCAGTACACTGTTCTTTACACCAAGCTGGCTGCCAGTTTGATGAACCTCTCTGCCCTCAGCAGGAGTACAGCGTCTTTGATTAATGAGTGCACGCTTGTGGAAAAGTGCAGGAACAGAAAATGGGGCAAAATCCACACAACTGTGTCCCTACGCATCCAATGGACCACTGCAATAATATTTGTCAAATTGGTTTTCTTTTGTACAAGACAAGACTGAGGGCTGAAGAGGGGGTTGTGAGGTTATTATTTCTGATTATATCTGGATACCACACACCACTGCTTTAAAATACGTATCTGATAAAACGCAATGCATTGTTTATTAAGAATCTTTCAGTGTTAGAAAAACATGCATTCGCTAATACAAATCGATTAATAAATAGGGTCACAATCCAAAAAAAGTTAGCTACCTATTGAAAGTGAAAGAAAAAACACTCCCCAGGAAGATTTCAAAGTTTTAGCTTCTAGTCCAACAGTCTCACGACTGGGATTCAAGCTCAAGAATAGCTAGGCAGAGTATTTTATGCCTTTAAATCATTGTAATTAATAAACATTCTAAAGAAAATCTAGCTTACATTTCCTGTAAATTGCAAGAACACTGGTAGGCTTCTCCATTATTCAAAAACTAAAATTCTTCATTATCCCTTCCAACAATTCCAGAGCAGAAGTAAATTCTGTGTGAGGGTCCAAAAAGAAGGCAACATCATCTGACAGTCACTGCATTATATCTAAGCCTGCCTTCTTTCCCAAGATTTTATACAGCCAACGTTACCGGACACAAGTCTTTATATTCAGCAGTCCCACTGATCTCAATGGGGCCATTACTAACGTAAACAGTCCATCAGGTAGAGCAGTTTTTCAGATGGTGCCTTTGCTTTTTCAGTAGCTTGAATTTTAAGGTTTTGTGTGATTCCTCCCTCAGGGGCTAGAAAAATCTCTGCAGTCGCTTCTTGCAAACTACCAAGGCTTAACCCATTCAGCTCTTTACAATGCCTGACCTACATCAAGTGAAAAGAGAGTGTTATGTCCTTTACACACAGAAAACAAGACATTCGAGGAGACCCTGATGGGTGTGAGTAGGAAGGCAATGGCAGAGATTTCACGTTAATGGCAACAGGCATCATCCTTCTCAAAGAATGAAACGAACACTGACAAGCCCAGAACATCTTTTCCTAAATCTGTACTTTCAGAGACTATGTCTGAGAGATCATCTGTCATTAGGTAGGGTCGAAAAATGTACTTTCTTTGATATGTGTCTTTTCCCCACCGATCTGAAAAACATTCACATAAGAAGAGAAGAAACTGGTATTCGGAATTTTGTCAAATGCACAAATTCATTCTGTTAAACTAAGCATGGAAAAACCTTGTATCCTCCTTTCCTTGTTCCTACATTAAAAAACTGAAACAAGCATAAGGGTTCTTCACTTTCCAAGACTGTTTCTTTCCCCTGGTGTTCTCATTAAATGCTAATACTGCGATAAAACGCATCACAATTTCTCCTCCCTCCTCCAAAAAAGAAACAAAAATCGAAACAATACTGTAAAATTAGTAAGTTTTTTGGTTTATTTGCATTTAAATCTCAAATGAACTTCTGTATCTGACTTCAGAAAGTATATTAACTTTTAAGGAATGGCTCAAGACCATAGCATTATATAGCTGTAAATTTAGGGCAGTGAAGAGATAAAAGAGTAAGCAGTAACTTAACACAGCTAATATGTGAAACTGTGTGCTAACTGGATTAAATATTTATGTATTTTTTTAACTTAAAATTGTATTATTAAGAAAGAAACAGAAAAATACTGCATCTTGCTTGGCCCTTCTGCAGAGACCAGACAAAAACACAGTTCCAATTTCTTTTAACAACTATGTGCACTCAACTTACCTACCTGAGTAGCGCTACTCTCTGCAGAACAACAAATTAGACATTTCAGTTTTCAAGGAAACATCTACCCAGCACACTACAGATCAAAGTCCATGAAGAGAGCTTTTCCTTCTACTTCTACCAGCAACTTCTGGTGATGTTAGTAAAAGACTAAATCCTTCTGTGCACGACAGCCCTCACCTGCGTAAGAGTGAAACTAACACTTTCTCACCTTCATAAAAATACAAACAAAACAAAACAAAAAAACTAATGTGAACCTAGTATTTTCCTTATGCAAATTTTCTGGTGATGCCTTGTTGATTTGTTTGTTGCTTTTTTTCTTCCTTTTTTTTTTTTAATAGGCAAAAATTGTCGAGTAGGGGGAGTATCTAGTTTCTCTAATCTCACTAATGTGGTATCCTTGTTTCTGTTCCTCATCAGTAAAGAGGTAAGCAGGGAAGAACTACAAACCCTTACCACTCACTTAAAACAAAGACGCACTTTCATTCTACCATTACACAGAAACAATACAATAAAAATAGTTTTAAAGTAAAAACGAAGGCGCATAAACAAAGTTTTTTTAAAAGCATAAATGTCAGCCAAAGAAGACGTTTCATTTCCTTCTTTGATGCAGTGTGGAAGATAACATTATGCAGAATTCAAAATTTAAATATCTTCACCACAAACTTCCAATTTCTTTAAAATACACTGACCAACACATACCTACTACATTTTGCCAATGTTCAGGATGTTGTAAACTATCCAACAATCATAAAAAAACACTGCTGTCCTTGACACCTGTGTCAGTGTTTCTTCTGATGGCAATTGATGATCACAAACTACTTTATAACATGGTATGACATAATTTACTGAATGTACTGTAGTAAAACAAAATTAACTCAAAAGTTCAGCCACTCTTGGGAGAAAACTGGTAGACTTTGAGAATCTTCATTGGGCCAAATTACCGAAATGACAAAAACACAAAGTACCACTCTTCTGTAATCTTCTATTAGAATACAGTTTGCTGGCTTAAGAAAAAAAAAAAAAAAAAAAAAAAAAAACC
>Ga0065711_1035915_pt1 | contig 21670 bp, 18 predicted proteins | sample Hoacrofraction12_FD_59098 | JGI IMG/M metagenome (GOLD analysis project Ga0065711, IMG submission 59098) | Hoatzin crop microbial communities from Cojedes, Venezuela - Epithelial fraction 12 v2 (version 2) | ecosystem: Host-associated > Birds > Digestive system > Esophagus > Crop | place... | reverse complement strand
TACTGGAGAGAGTCCAGTGGAGGGCTACAAGGATGGTGAGGGGACTGGAACATCTCTCCTACGAGGAGAGGCTGAGGGAGCTGGGCTTGTTCAGCCTGAAGAAGAGAAGGCTGTGAGGGGACCTAATATACACTTACAAATATCTGAAGGGTGGGTGTCAGGAGGATGGGGCCAAGCGCTTTTCAGTAGTGCCCAGTGACAGGACGAGGGGCAACGGGCACAAACGGAAGCAGAGGAAGTTCCGTCTGAACATGAGGAAGAACTTCTTCCCTCTGAGGGTGACGGAGCCCTGGAACAGGCTGCCCAGGGAGGTGGTGAAGTCTCCTTCTCTGGAGATATTCAAGACCCGCCTGGACCAGGTCCGGTGCAGCCTGCTGTAGGCGCCCCTGCTTCGGCAGGAGGGTTGGACGAGATGACCCACAGAGGTCCCTTCCAACCCCGAACATTCTGTGATTCTGTGAAAGAAAGATAATCCCTCTCGCAAAGGTATTGAGTTCCAACTTGCAACCAGGGGGTTGTGTTGCCCTCACTGCTCTTCTGGAAGAGGTATGCCGTCACTTAGGCTCTGCTAATCATTAGAAATCCTCTTCTAATTTTCAGCCTGTTTATTTCTGGCTGGTTTGTATCTATTTATTTTTGTACCAACACTATCATTTTAGCTTCAAAAGCTGTTCTACCTCTTTGCTATGGACCTCCTCCACCTGGTGTATTTATACACACCAATCATATCAGTTACTAAAAAATCCTGAGTCCTAAAAACTCTGAAGTCCTAGTCCAGAGCCTTAACAACAAGATTGTCTTACCCACATCCGTGTAGAGCATTTGATTGTTTTCTAGCACATTTTTGTAGATGAATATGTTTTCTGTTTTTCAGAGGCTCTTTATACATAGATAGAGATGATTAAAATCACCTTGACATCCATCTTGCAAGAGAGGGAGAGATCTGACGATCCCAGACATCTTCTGACACATTACACTTCAGGAACAGCGAACAGCATGAGGAGTCAATTAGTGGCTTTGTCATACTGTGAGGGGGACAGTGGTGAGCTGAAACGAGCCAGGATGGGGTGGAAGTACCCTGGCACACGGGAGTGTTTGGCTTTGGCGCTGTGCTAAAAGCAAGGTCAAACCCACTGCGCTGTCAGAGGAGGCGGCAGTCAATTAGTCTCAGTATGCCAGCAGGGGAGGGACAAATTTGAGAACAGTGAGGGCTGTTAAAATTAAAGTTAATCTGTCACTAATCTCTGGTTGTGAAATCTGGGAGGAAAAAAAATTAGGCAGTGTTTATGACTGATCACTCGCACCGAGAGGCAATTGCTGCAGAGGGTCTGTTGTTTAGCAATCACAGCAAGAGACAAGCACCTTTGTGCAGAGTTGGGGATTGCAGCTGGGATAAATCCATCCCGTCGCACCAATGCAGACCCTGTGTGGGCCAGTTAAAGCTGCGCTTCAAGGACTCCCTGTCCATTAAGTACATGGTAAATCTCCCAGTTTGGGACTGTTGTTCCCAGAGATGAGTCCTGTGCTACAGTGTCACCATGATGCTACGTGCCTGATGGTAGTCAAACCACAATAAGCTGTCAAGAGGACTTGATGCCCAAGATCTGCTCCCAGCCAGCTCTGACACACCGTCACTGCTCCTCCATCTCCCCGGCTGTCAGGTGAGGCTAACAACCCCCAGTGCCTCTCTTATTGGTGAGGAGCACCCGAGTGTTCATGCTTCCAACACATTCAGAGTTCCTTGCCATGGCAGGAGCTTTTAGCAGAGCATTATTAATGTTGGCAAAGGGGCTGGGGCTGACAGCTCATAGGAAGAAGCTCTGCTGTGTGACCTGCGGAGTAAGGACTTAGCTGGCTCTGCCTGCACTGCTGCAGCCCGGTGCCTCAACTCCAGCCAGGGAGGAGAGCAGACATGCACTTGGCTGTCCTTTGCTTCCTCTGCCTGCTTTGCTTCTGCAGAGCTGTGGAGTGTAAGCTATCCTGTTTGCAGGTCCCACTGCTCCTTATGCCTAGAGATGAGGAGACTGGATTTGGGACCCCTCGCAGATGGCCACTTTTGTAATGGCACGTCAGTCCCTTGGGCCAGATTTGCACCAAGAGCCAGGAGAAGAAAGGGCTTGACTCTTTCCTCAACGTCCAAAGTGATTCAGTCTGCTGACAGCATAGCAGCATGGCTGCAGTTTCAGGTTGCATTTGGCTCAGATGCACGAGCTGGGAAGCGACTCTGAAGTCCTCAAGCCATCAGTCATGCCAGAGGCAAAGCACTGCCAAGAAAAGCAACTGAGTGCATGGAGTCAATCCTGGGGCGGTGTAAATCAGTGTGCCTCCCATTCATTTCCGTGGCAGTGCATCCGCCTGGCCCGTAGCTCTGCGTTGCCTTCCACCCACCTCTTTGAACATAATAAGATTACTCTTCAATGGAAGAGAAATCGATTTGTTCCTACTACCCTGACAACCGTGGCACAGCAGAAGGATAACCTGCCTTAGACTGACAGTGCCCGAGACAGCTCATGTCAGCGTGAGGGAACCAGGAGTGGATTTGCTCTGGCACCGTGGCTGCAGAGGAGCCCTGAAGACACCCCTGCACGTGGGGATCACCTGCTACCTCTTAGGGCTGCAGCAGCTCGCTTCAGTGGTGTCAGAGGACTTAGGCTGTGGCCAGCAGTTCAGCATGCAGAGGACGTGACGGGGGCAGAGAGGCTTTGCTGAAGAAAAAGGGGAGACAAGGGATCTTGGAGGCTGCTGGCCTCCCTCAGATGCCGGTCTATCCATGAGAAAAAACAGAGGCTCTTTTAGGGAGCATGAGAGAGCGGGAGCCTAATTTGCATGCTCTGAATGAGCTGCTGGAGGTGCCGATCTCCCTGCCCAGAGCTCTCAGGGAGGGAGATTAGGCTCTTGAAGTTAAAATTAGGTTTTCCTGAATATTCTTCCTGCTGTCTGAAAGCAGTGGCTCGTTGCGTTGCATCACAGCTGAGTCACGATGTCCTCCCAAGCACTGGGGGACTGCTCCCTGCCACTGGCAGAGGGAATTACGTTTGCTGCGGTGACGCTGATACTTGGATGGGTGAGTTAGGCTGTCCATGGAGCTGCTGGGTGTGATGAGCCTGAATCAAAGGGTTTGGAGGTACTTAATCATAGTAGTTGGCATCCATTAGAGCGGATAGAGGAGATGAGTCACGGTGCAGCACCGCTGAGAACGTGGCTTCGTTTCACCACCTGCTGCCAAGATGGAGCTGCTGGTCAGGGCCGGATGGTGCAGCTGAGCCAAAGCCTGGCTATGGTGTTGCCGTTCCAGCAGCCTCCTCCGAAGCACCCCTGTACCCTATCCCCATTAGGAGCTGATCTCCAGAGAACTGAGGAGGTGAAGGGGTCAGCCAAAATCCATGAGGCTCGGAGCGATGACCGAGTCTTTGTCCTGTGGACATGACCTAGCTGCAACACCTTAGTGTGAGGGATGGCAGAGGCTCCCAGCTGTGGCACGCTGGGGGGAGGATGAGCCTGCAGGTTTGGCTATGTGAGCGCTGCTCTGTAAGATGCGCCCATCTTGGTGGCATCTGGGGACAAGGCAGAAGGCTGCTGGGCCACCATGAGCCCCAGGGAGCTGCCCATTGCACAGCTTTCTCCTGGTGCAGGGCTTTGCTGTAGCTTCAGGGGGAGGACACATGGGAAGACTGTGCCCACCGTGAGCAGGGATGTGTTTTGGCATTGTCGCACAGGTCAGGGTGTGCTGGTGCCGTGCACCAGTGGGTTAATCTCTCTGCCGTCCCGTTGAGGGGGGTGCATTGTAAAGGTAATGGAGCATTCATAAACACTTCTTCCAGGGCCAGCTTGGTGGTTGTCAGTCACCAGAGCCATATGGCAGGTACGTACAGCAATTTGTCCTGTAAATTCCTTTATTGTGCTGTTTATCTCTCCAGATTGGCCACTGGCACGTTTCTGAAGGACTCAGCATGGACAACAGGATCTTCTCCTCCAACATATCAGACAGTCTGTTCAACACCACACTTATTGTCACCACCATCCTGGTAAGTGAGGGGTCACCTACAGTTCCCATTAGCTCTTTGCCAGCCCAACGCTTAGGGGTGTCAATCAGCTAGAATATTACTCCCTCTTCATGCCTCCCTTGGCCCCCAGCATGCAGCGTTGCACACTGATTTCATAAGAACAGATGATCAAATCTCTAATTACATCACTGAGGACAATTCATGACACTGTAATTAAACTCAAGTTGATGTTTCATATGGAAATGATATTTGATGAGTTCAGAAGCAGCTGGGGAGAGGGCTGGGATGGGGATGAGTTGCCATTTTACATTCATCTCTGAATGATGTTCTTGTTTTGTGTACAGCTGGTAAGTTGGAAGGGACAGTTGTCCCTTCTACTCATAAGATTTTTGAAATTGGCCAAGAGGGGTACAACTTTCATGAACCAAGACTTCACATTTACAGGCACCACTGTCCTCACGCAACAAATTCCCCTTCCAGGTGCTGCCTGTCCCATGAGTTTTTCCAGTGCCTCTGCTCCTTGCTTAAAGACACTCAAAATCCTGAAGAACTGCGGGCACTACTTCCTCATGTTCCACAAATTTTGTTGAAAAAGGCAACAAACTGGAGAAGTGACTATAAGCCAAGAGAGTCTGGGATCTGTATGTTGTGCCATAACTCGGAGCAGTCACTGGGCTGCTCTGGCATATGCCAGTCAGAAACAGCCAGAAAAGCATGATCCCTTAGCTCTGTTATATATCCTAAACTGGGATTTACCTGCTGCACATCCAGCATGTCCCTGACACAGCAGGGGTCAATGAATACCAGTGTAGAAACAGCTCTTCTAGCTTTACACCATGTTGGGTTCCCAAGTGATCAAAGCAGCTTTCTGTATCTCTTATACCCTAGTTGAGAGGGATATATCGGGGCGGGAGGTTGGCTTGGGTGCCCCATGTCAAAGCATCTGCCATCCTGGCGCTGCTAGGGAGCCCACTGCCCTCTGTGCCCTACGGCTCAGCGCCGTGCTGGTGGGATGCCTCGGCTAAGATGGGAATGACAGCTGCCCAGTTTCAATGCAGGAAAACCCTTACTTAATGCTGAAGTGGAACCATCAGGAGCTGGAAGGAAATGACCGCTACGAGGGCTTCTGCATGGACATGCTGAAGGAGCTGGCAGAGATCCTGCGTTTCAACTATAAGATCCACCTCGTTGGCGATGGTGTGTATGGAGTCCCTGAGGCAAATGGCACATGGACAGGGATGGTCGGGGAGCTGATTGCTCGGGTAAGTGAATTAGCTGCTCTTTTTAACTGTGCTCTAGTGAGACTTGGCAATGAAAAGCCCTGATGCTTTATTAAGTGCTCCAGGATGATAAGGATAGATGGAGGTTTTAGTGCATTTGTGAGGCTTTCACGAGAGGATTTCCATTTAATGTGTTCTCCCGATGGCAAATGTATTTGTTGTGTTGATGTGACAGCGTGCAAAGTAGTCAGAGAGGGAGTCAGGACCCCTGGGTGCTCTCAGGGTGCTCGCTTTGTTGGAAGGGAGGCCTGGACTCTGGAGTACCTGTGTGAGAGCTCGATACAGAATGGATTCTTTTTTCTCCCAGTGGAAAAAATAATGAAAACTTGAAACAGGAAAATATGTAGGCTCTGGCAGGGGTCAGTAGAAGCTGCAAAAAACTTTACAAACCACACTGTTTGAGAGGGAAGAAAGTAAGAATCACATTTCTACCCAGAAAAGTTTTGGCAGATTCATTTCAGCTCCTTGACTTTGAGCATTGTTCTTGGAGAGGAACATTTTTTGTTTACTTGAAGTGTGTGGATCGAGATTATTTTGTGGCTTTGCTTTTCGGTGTTGCTGCACGGCAGCTAAACTGAAAACTGAATGCTTCTGCTGGGTTTGACAACAGTTCTGTGTACGTGTGTGCTCAGTCAGCCTCTTACCCCCTCCCTGCTCTTTGTTTTCCTCCGCAGCTAAAGGTAGTCCTTCCCCAGGGATCCTGAAGCTTAAACACAGTTCATGAAATGCTCCGAGATCCTTAGTAAAATAGGCTTAGCCAAAGCTAACATTAAGATTGATGTTATTTAAACCAATACTTCCTCAGTCACCGATTTCTGCCCTGCCTTGTTATTACCAAAGCGCCTGGGAGAACCCAGTGACAGTTTCTCAGCTGGTGGCAAAGCCACAGCAAGGTGTATTTATGACAATCCAGACCACTGGGTGAGAGGAGCCCCTGAGCCTCCCCATCATTATCCTCACAACAGTGGCGCATCCCTCCTGCAAAGCGGAGGAGCGAGGGCCCAAATCCATCCCCTGTGGCTCCAGGCAGGGGTCTGGGGCTCCTGCCACAGCTTTCCTCCCGGCTGCGGGAGACAAGCATTTCTAGAAGATGCCCACCGGCTTCTGTCTGCTTCTTCCCTGGACAATGAGGGGGACCTGGCTGACACTCAGCCTACCTTAGGAGCTTCAACTGAGTGTCTAAGTCAGGTGGGATAGCTCTAGGTCTAGAAGACTTGCTGAGGGGGACCTGGCTGACACTCAGCCTACCTTAGGAGCTTCAACTGAGTGTCTAAGTCAGGTGGGATAGCTCTAGGTCTAGAAGACTTGCTGAGGGTCAGGGACAGGGCATGGTAGGGTCTGGAGGTCCCTCCTGAACTAGCGCCCTGTCTCCTGGGTCGCCCTTCCCCAGCAGAGTGATAGCTCTCGACACCAGCTGAGATCCCACCTCCGTCTGCTTCTTCTAAAGAGCCTTCTGTACGGTTGTTTGCAAATGCTCTGGGCTATTGGCGTAGTTTTTATACATATCTCTCCGTGTGTGTTTATATATATACACACACACAGAGTTACAGATCTGCAACGTTTCTTTTGGGAGGCAAGAAGGAAAGCGCAGAGAGCAGTGTGTGATCTGTGCAAACAAAGGAAAGGAATAGCCATCAAATTTTTGGCCTACTAACCTTGGCAGTGCCTCTTCATTAAATGGGAGCTTCTGGAGGGTTGTTTTTCTTCAGTGATAAGTGTTTTAACTTCATCTGCACATAGAAACCATTTGTTTCTTCTGCAGCTTGGCCTTATTTAGGAGGATTATTACTTTGCTTCAGCAGGGCACAGCTGGCAAAGCCTCTGTGAGGCTGAATCAGAAATTGGAGAAGAGCAAAAGCTTTCTCTGCTTTGTTCTTCCTAGGCCCTTTAGAGTCTTTGTAACAGTTTCAGCGAGTTTTTGATCAGTCCCAGGGACTGGCAGGTTGGATCAGGTCAGTCAGGGCAGAGAAGGCCAGGTGCATGCTACTATGTTTGTTCAGTGCTGCTTGGGATGTTGCTCTCTGAGGTTGTTTCACCACCCAGGGGGGTCCTCTCCTTCCTTGGCAGTCACCCCCCAAGGGGTTTTGTCCTCGGTTCCAGCCCCTTGTCCATCCCCCATCCCACTTCGGGACCACTCGAAGCAGAAATGCCAGCAGATCCAATACTGGGCATACACATTCCTCTTTCAGTGGCTTTATCCCTTGGGCACTCTACTCCGTACAGCCTTTAGCACAGAGAGGGCATCAGCTGGGATACAAACCTGTCATATGGGTTAAAGCTTTCCAAATCTTACCTAAATTAAAAGCTCTGTGCCTTTTCTCTGTGCAGTGCTGTATCATGGTAGGAAACTAATTCCTGCTTGATCCTGATCAGCTGACAGAAAGGGAGGTTTGACTCACATGCAGTTAGTGTGCAGGACCAGAAGGTCAGAAAATTATCCAACTTGATGCAATATTAAAAAAAAAAATTTTTTTTGTCTATGTAATCCCCTCGCAGCACTGAATCTCCTCAGAGCGACTATAGGCTGTATGGGAAAAGTGTTTTGTTTTATTGCTTCTAAATTAACCAGCTATTGATTTATTCTTAAGTGCTAAAAATTCTATTACAGCTAATTGTGCACGATGATATGATTGAGAAGGTTGCTATATAAACATAAATTTGTTGTTGACCCAGATTCACCAGTATATATCTTATCGACCTGCTCACAAAGCTAATTAAGAGCTAAGGAAGAGGGGGACCAGGATGGCTTGGGGGATTAGTGGAAGAGTTGTAGTGACTCCCGTGTCTAGGTCAGCAGTCTGACTTGTCAGATCCAGGAAACCTGTAAATTTTGTGATCAGACGATGGAGATCTGGCTTTGGAGAAGTCACTTGGAAGGACTCTAGACCGTTCCTTAGTGAAAGATGTCACAAACTCAGAAAACACGGAGCTAATTGGTCCCTCTGCGCATGCAGGGCGGGGAGGCTGAACACCCTGCTCATTCCTTGAGTGAACAGGGAGTAAAGCCGCTCTCTGGCCAGGGCAGGATTCCCCCCTTAGCCTTGCTGGCTCTGGCACAGACAACTGCCGTCTCCAGTAGTTTGGCTGACACTGTACACGTGTGCTGTCTGTAACAAGCAAACAAGAGGGAACAGCAAATCTTCCTATCTGCTATGTTTTGGCTTCAGAGGCTGAGGGGACAGTAGGGCTGGAAGAATTACGTCTTGCTCCTTCCCACTGCAGTACAGTCTCTGGCTCAGAGTCCCCCCCATCAGGGGGACGGTTGTCTGGTCTTCCCTTTCTCTCATTCTCCACCGCATCTTCGAGCTGAAATGAATTCGCTAGTCTGATACAAGCCAATGAAAGTATTGTCACGGCAATGTGACAGCCTTCCGCTTGTTCCGCCACGCCTGGATTTGCTGTCTTTGTAGTGTAGTGCGGTGGTGGCTGCTCGGTGCCTGTACATCAGCGCACAGCAAGCCTTTGGCGCTTGGCTCCCTTGCTCCTCCCTCAGGAGATGGGCTTGTGTCTGAGAGATCCCTCAGCAACAGCTCCTGAATTTACCCATCTCGGGAATGCCCCCGGAGAATAGAGCTGAGCTAAGAAGAGATGGTGTGGTGTGGTTTGGTTTTGTCTGGAAGCTTTGTTGGCACGAATCTGATGCTGCAGTTTTTCTGTAAGACCTCTGATAAACTTCCCTCTGATGCAGCCGGGATCAGTACCCTGGCTGGCTGGGTACCAGCGCTAGGTGATGGTGCCCTCCGCAGAGGACCCATCCCACTCGCCCGCGGCAGGGTGCAGAGGATGGGAAGGACAAAGCAGCCCCAGCAGGACCATGCTCTGTGCAGACTGGCCGTGTGTCTGTGCAGCCTGTATCAGCAGCCCAGGCTTCCTTTGGCATTGTTTAAATAACATAGTGCATTTGATGACCCATGAGTGTTTCCAGGGCAAGCATATTTGGGCAAGCCTGCTGCTGCTGCAGAAGCTGCCTTAGGGTGTCCAGAGCAGGGAGCGGGTGACCGGGGACAGCAAGCTCCTGCTCTCCCCTTCTGCGCAGGATCATTTGGGGAGTGAGATGTTGTGGAATAACGCTAGACCTTTGGCCTCTGTGTCAGTGGTTTGAATCTGGCTGGATCAGTAGTGGTCAAAGCTCTTCTTAAAGTGAGGGGAGTGAAGTTGTCAGTCACATGAAAGGGTTTGGCCTCAAGAGCAGCAACACCAAGAACTGAAAGGTCCTTAAAGCTTTGGGGTAATGGCTTTTCTAGCTTCCTTGCTGGTGACCAGATGGTGTTTTGCAATCAGAGGCCCTTTCCCTTCAACTGCTCCAGAGACGGGGAATGGCAGGAAGGGGAACGGAGGGAGAAGATATTTCAAAATTGGCAGAGTCCTGCTCTCCACTCAGCAGCGGCTGTTGGTGTTCAGCGAGAAAAGCTGTGCGTGGGTGAGGGGAGGGGAGGGAGGGGGAGTCTGTTTGCATGCTATCGTGCTGGCAAGCGTGAGATGGGGGGACTCGAGAGGGTGGGGAGCGAGGGGAAGTGGGGAAGCGAGGGAACGTGGGTTGTTGAGCAAACACAGGAAGGCTATGGGCAGTGAGGTTTGCATCGCATTGCTGATTCTGCCAAAATTGTACCCAGGACGCTGGATGTGGTGTGAGCTGGTTAGGTCTCGCTACTGTTCTCTGTGGGCTTAGGGTCCCCATTCCTGGTGTTTCACCTTAACTGGCTTTTGCCATGGACATAGCAAACACCCGGCTCAGACTTTCTCCTCCCACCCCTAGAGATAGTCCAAGTGAAGGCAGACTTCAGTCTGACATCTGCACTGATTGCTGGTCGTCCCATCCCTGACTGTGGCTTAAATGGAGGGCTGCAGCTTCCAGGGTTTTCAGGCTGTCACTTTTCATATGGCAGAATTCATGCACATCCTTAAAAAAACCCCAAACACTGTTTTTGAGTGACCCTCATCTCGCCCCGCTTTTAAATGTAAGAATATTCGTCTGAGCGCACAACCTGGCTGCTGATCGCTCCATCAGGGCTTGCTGCACAACCCAAAATAGCTCCTGTCAGATCAGGTGGGCAGCTGGAGCAGAAGCAATCAGTACATTGATCCAGCGGCCGAGCAGTACCCGTCGTGCCGTGGGACAGGTCTGCAGATGCAGAGAGACTGCTCTGTCATTGCCACGGTGGTGCCGGAGCCACTGCCCAGGTGAGCAGGCTGCAGCCAAACTGCCGTGTAGTGGCTGCTGCTTAGTTTGCAGAGTTGCACGAAACAGCAGAGGACCACTGGAGATCATCCAGTCCAAGCCCCTGTGCAAAGCAGGGTCACCTTCACCCGGGTGCTCAGTACCGCGTCTGGATGGGTTTCCAGTGAGGCAAGCGTCTGCAGCAGCAGTGCTGATGTCAACGGGCCTGCAGTGGTGATCGGATGGGTCCTGAAGGCTGAACACTGGTTTCAGCATTCTAGAAGGCCCTCTAAGCACCGGGGCAGTTTAAGGAATTGCTTTCCCTGACCTTGGCCACGGTCTCAGTGCTCTGTGGGCCGTGCTGGTGAGAAGGGTGCTCTGATATGCACCCAGGGAATGTAGCGTCCAAGGTGCTAATCAAGTCAGGGACTCCTGCTCCTGGAAGAAATCCCAGCCTCGTGCTCCCAGAGCCATCCTTCAGGCTTCTTTTCCCTGTGTTTGACACAGAGACAGAGACAGCCCAAAGCCTTACACCGCTTGGACTTTCTCACTATGTTTTGTTTCCGTAGCTTGACAGGAGGTTGTGAATCGCTGCGGGTGTCCCGGCTGCTCCCCTGTGCCGCAGGAGGCTTTGGCGGGATCCTCGCTGCGCGGACTGACGTCAGGCCCCATTCATCACCATTAGCGCCCAGATGAGCCTTGTCAGCATCCGCAGCGAGGAGGCGGCGGCCGCCTCCGGACTGGCAGTCCCTGCAATTTGCTTCTTAAGGCTGCTTAATTGTTGTTCCTCTTCAGGAGCCCGGCTCAGCCCCAGTGTTTAACATCCTTTCCAGTGGCAGCGTGAGCCTGTCTGCTAACACAGGCACATCCCATGGTTAATGCCAGCTATGGCGGTGGCAGCTCATGCTTTTATCTCAGACACCAGCCCACCTGGGCTTCCTCCTACCTAGCAAGAGTTTGGCCTTGTTTAAGCAGTCTTTTGTTAAAGAAGCATCTGTCTGTACTCCAAAAATGCTCTGGGTCTTTTCCTAAGCCAATTTCATGATGACATTTATAGCTGCAACTGTGCTGGAAGGATGAAAATCAGTGTTTGCCCCCTCTTCCCCCCATCGTTTGCCTCCTGTTTTCCCTTTCCCCAGGGCCTGGTTGTGGACAGAATGCAGAAGCACAAAGCAAAATCCATTTCTTCCCCAGTGCATTGTTTAGCCTATAAAATGCCAGCTCCTATCCGTGCTCAGGTGGGGAGGGCTGGAGAGCACTCGGGTTCGCAGAGCTCCTCTGTAACTAAGATACGCTGACCTTAGCGAATCACAAGAAGTTTGGTGAACATCAGGAAGCAAAGTTGAAAGAATGAAATGGATGATATTCAGGCAGAGAATACATTGCATGCCATTCCCAGATCAAAGTTTATTGCTGTCAGAAATCAGCTTTTAACTTGCATGACTTCTGAGCCTGCAGAGAGAGTGAGTCTTTGACAGAGAGCAGCCCTAGCTGAAGTTGCGAGGAGCTGGGTCTCTGCCGCAGGGAGCTCTGGTCCAGGAGAAGGCAGATGTGCATGCGCGCAGGTTAGAGCAGGCTGCGAGCTGCTGTAGTTCTGACACCAGCAAAAGTCCTGAAAGGACAAAAGTTGACCAGGCAGGGAATGAATGGAAGGAAATCTGCTCTAATGGAACGGTAGGACCCTCTGGAGATGAGAGCGGGGATCTGGGCACGAAAACCTGTGTGCCTGGGGAAGGCAGCTCTGCTGTGCTGAGTTTCTGCTCCATTGGCAAAGGGAGGGGGATGGATTTGTGTTGTATTTTGCATAGAGAAGAGTAGCCTTCAAGGTGTTGCTGCCTACATGATCTGGAAGGGTCCTAAAGAGCAATAGATGGGGGAATAACCAGAGTGCACAAAGTTCCCTGACGGCATCCACGTCTTACCCCTGAGAAAGTGGGAGCAGGCGAGCGATGGTGACTTAGCTGGGCAAACCTGGGGGCCACGCTGCTGCTTTCAGCAGAGCCTTTATGTTGGCCCCTGGTTGGGAATGGAAATGTCCTCAGAGCTTTTGCATGAAACACCTTTGATGCGGCATGTCTGCCATCTACTCAGACTATGACTTTGCTGGTAGAATGGTATTCAGTTTGGAGAGCTGGGAGAAGGGATCCGTTGTCAGAATAAGCTATATGTTCATGAGGGGCTTTGCTGGGAGAGTTCTCCCCAGGACAATAGTACCTGCAAACCCTTTTAAGTATAGACAAGAGAGGTTTAGGAAGCTTTAGACTTCCCTTGCAGATAAAATTCTTGATGTGCCATGTTTCACAGATAAACTGATCCCATTTTAGTAATCTGCTGGTGTTTACATAGGGCTCAACAGCTCACACATGACGTTGTGAGTATTGGTGCCTTTTAAAACCCTGTGGATAAATGTCTGGCTAGGCAGAAATTCTCCCTGCTCCTAACTCATTAACAGCCTAGGAATTTGTAATAGCTGCTTGGGAACAATTGCAAAAATCTGGCATTGGGCTTGTCCGATAACGCAGTCCTGCGTGGACTGTGAAGTGTCACCTTCCCCGTGACCCCCCTTGCTGGGCAGGTTTGCAGATCACCCTGCCTTTCTTTTTCCTTGCCTTCTTCCTGCGGGCTCCAGCAGCACTGCTCTTCGCTCTTGCAACTCCAGGCCCTCACTGGCCTCTCCTCGCTGCCTGCCTTGAAGCGGGCGACTCTGCTGGGGACGGAGGGGGGGGAACACCCCCAGCAAAGCTCTGGCAGGAGGTGATTAGTCCTCTTTCTCGTCAGGAAAATAATGCAAGAGCAGCAGGGTCAGAGAGCATGGTAAGGGTGACGCACCTGCAAATTTGCCTTTGTGTGGTGCATTTATAACTAGCGCATGGATCCAGGGAGATGAATTGCATATTTTACTGGGTCTTGGGGCCCGATGGTGCCTTGGCTTCTGCACAGACCTTGTGAAACTCAGGGACAACAAGTGCAAATAGCTTTTCTTTCCCCCCCCTTCTCTTTTTCCACTTGCGTAGTCATCATCCTGCAAAGCAGGCAAACAAATGTGTAAGGGGATGGAGGAGGTTTCATTTTTACAGAAAGCAATTACAGACATTAAAAGAGCTATAGTAATAAAAATAATATTTAAAATTCAAATCCCTTATCTATATTGCAAGGGTATTAACATTGGAAGAAATTATTTTTATTTTTTTTCCTTGATCTCATTTGCTTTGCAAGTCAATCAGGAAATTTTTATGCCAGTCCTCTGAATTTTTTGGAGACTTATCTGCAATTTTGGAAGTCTGGGGTTGGCAGGCTTGTAAACTTAATGACTCAGGGTACAGGGGTAATGATGCTGCTTTCTTACGCTTTCCTACCTATGGCGCTTGCAAGTAAAAGTCTTGTCTGGAAGCGGACTCTGTTCAGCAGGGGCTTTGGAAGGGGGAGGTTCTATCTTCTTTAGATTAGTACAATATTTGTTGTTGTGATGGGCCCTGTTTTGCCAGGTCTTGAAGCATTCAAGGAATAGAAATGGCAATGAGGCCGTGAGCGCTTTGGGGCAGGGGCTGCCGATTTGCTAGTACAGCTCCTAGCGCAGCGGGCTCCCCACTGGGAGCTTTGTGCTTTTCCAACCTGGAGGTACGAGATAAAAACACCCAGGTGAGGAAAGGAAAAACGCGGAGAATGGTCCGGAGCACGAGGTGGGTTAAACTTTGGAGTGTGTTTGAGCAGGGCTTATGCGAAACCCATCCAGGGAGAGGGGCACGGGAGCACAGGCTGAACTAGTGCACATCACCAGCAAAACTCCCACGTTTTCCACAGCGCCTGGGTTTTGCCCTGCAGCAAATGCATCCTGTCCTGGAAAGGTGGGACACCCATCTTCCCGGAGTGGGTGTCGTGTGTGGCCCTGGGCACGGCTCTGCCGCTTTCCCTGCTCCGTGCCTTTCCCAGGCTTGGGATCCTGATCTTCTCTACTATCCTTTGTCTCCAGAAAGCCGATTTGGCCGTGGCGGGGCTGACGATTACGGCGGAGCGGGAGAAGGTGATTGATTTCTCTAAGCCGTTCATGACTTTGGGCATTAGCATTCTCTACAGAGTTCATATGGTAAGAGACTTATTTTATAACCGTTTATGTCCCTCCTTTATTTCCATGCAAACGTGCCTAGTTACAGAAGAAAAGTGAATGACTCATAAAAAATATTTTGGTTTCTTATTTAAACGCAAATATGCTCGACCTTTATTTTCTTCTTTTCTCTCTCTTTCTGCCTTCTGTCAGTTTGGTGGATTTGATTCCTGCTGTTCTAACCCCCAGCCCTGTTGACTCCCCTTCCCCATCCTCCCCAGCATGGTGGGAGGGCCGTGAGCAAGAGCCCTGACAGATCAGTGCTATCAGGGGATGTGTGAGTAGATGTCAGCTTGTCTGGTGCTGCTTCAGGCCCAGTGAAAGCCATAGGATGGCTTTAGCGTGGCTGGATGCCTCCACGACTGCAGCAAACCTGGCTTGGAGTCACCGTCCGCTTGCACTTAGCGGGAGGCTGCCTGGGAGGCTGAGCTAGGACATCTGCAGGTGCATCTAGCTGGCGTCGGGGCCCAACTGCCCTAATCTCCGCCATGTTCCCAGCCTCTGTGGTGGGCAGCCGTGCTGCCTTCTCGCATCTGAGAATGAGATCAGGCCAAGAAGATATCTGGGGCTGCTATCTTTGCTGTGACCTCCTATAAGTGCTCTACACGCAGATCAGTCCTCTGCTTGCTTAATCACAGGCAGGAAAAGGGCAAAATGGCCCTTCTGGAGTGGCCCAGGGCACTGCCCGGGGCAGGCAGGGTGGCAGGCTGAACACCGTGGGCAATTAGCTCCTTGCCCTGCGTGGGCTCTGTTTCTCTGCTCTCAGCCCTTCTCATTCACCTCCTCTCAGTTGCTCACCCTAAAGACCAGGAGGTCCCATGGAGGAGCGAGAAGGGAGGCATGCTGTTGTTTAGCAACTAGCTCTGGTTCTCGCTCCACTGCATTCAATAATCTTTTGCAACTCCAGCGGCAGCAGCAGCGTGGTTAGCCACTGCCGCCCGAGAGGCAGGTCAGGTGTTACGTGGTGGCTGTTTAGCAACACGTGGGCCCGTGGCTCGGAGCAGCGCAGCTGTGAATCTGCCCAGGGATTCACATGTGCAAGCATGTGTGTGGCTTTGTGTCACGTCTTTGCTTGGATGACATTTGTTGTCTTCATGAAATTCTTGTCGATTCTCTCGCGTTCCCATATTCTGTTGTTCTAGCTTCTTCCAGAAGCTCAGGAGAGGACAGATTTTCCCCAGCTATGCCCATATGGGCCAGGCAAAGCCCCCGGTTCCCTGGTGTCGCAGGAGGTGAGCTGTGGCAGCAGGGTCCGTTGTAACAGGATGCCATGTTATTCCCAATCTGCGTTTTGGAAATGTGCTCTGTACAGTGCCGAGTGTGATGCAAATTACAGTCTTGGTTTCCCGTCAGGTCAACAATAGCAGCCAAAAGGATAAGACAATCAAAGCTCCCTCTCCCAGCCCCCTCTCCATTCGCGAGGCTGTTAAGGATGCAGTGTTTGGTACGAACATAAACAAACTTGCGCATACATCTCTCTGTGCCAAGCGGCTCCTGTCAAGAACAAACAAGTAATTAAAATCTAGTTAAAATTCCATTTCCTCTGGTACATGCAGAATTTCGGATCAATGACTTCACTGATCAAAAAGGGTCAGACTCTTCAAGCTCCCAGAAATCAAATGGAACTGTCCCTTCCCTGCTACACTTGCTTTTTCACACCACCAGCTGCTGGGGATCTGGGAGGTGTTTCTGCCAGCGTCACTTGGCTGGGATTATAATCGAGTTTCTTGCTTTCTCGCATGCATTTTTAAAGTTTGGTGACTGAGTACCATGCGTGCTCTGCCTCTGATTTACATCATAACCTTCAGCAAGTCCCTTAACGAGGCATCATTCCCTGAGCAGTGCGAGGCTGATGCCGCTTCCTCCAGAGGAAACACAGGAATATTGGTGCGGGGTTTGCATGTGATCTGCTCTATAAGTGCAAGGCATTTGCTGCTGCCTGTGTGCGGGCTTGATGTGAGCGTGTCAGACACATCCACTTAAGAGTGTATATTCTTCAGGGCAGGGACCATCTGCTCTTGTGCTGGTACCAGAGTAACGCAACGCAGCCATGTCCCAGCCTGCCCTTCAGGCATTTACCAAACTGAACAGAATTAATAATTACAGTCCTAAAAGGAGTTTGGCAAATAGTCCCCTGTCATCGGTTAGGACTCTCTCTTCAGCTGCCCAGTGAAGAACCCAGTTAGGACTTTGAGTAGGGGAGCTGCCCAGTGGCCCAGGCAGGCTTGCAAGGGAGGCACAGGGCATCTCCCAGGTCAGGTCCCCCCGCAGTGAGCCCTGCCTTGCCACGTCGAGGCCAGGAAGAGTGATGGCAGGGGCAGCCGGGGCTCGTGCCCTCCCCAGCAGCAGGGAGGTCTCCCCAGCAGGGAAGCTTGGAGTCCCCTCTTCCCTCTGCAGAGCTTAGCCCCTCTTTGTCCAGACCTTTCCTGCTTAGCTTGAGGAGAGTGTCTGAGAGCTGTGTGGCAATTAACTAATTAAACTGGTAAATATTTATTTAATGAGGAAAGGCAAGATAGCTAATGTCCCTGGTGTTCCCTTAAGGATGCAGTTCTCAGAGCAGTGGAAGGCAGCCCCACAGCCCCATTTGCTCCTATCCCCTGCCCTCTCTTCCCTTCCCTGCCCCAACAAACATCTCTGCAATGTCAAAAATTGCAGCTGACATATGTTAATCACAGTGCAGATCAGACATAGCCTCACAAATAACCACAAATAAATCTCTTGCTGAGAACTTGCCTCCACACCTTGGTCTCCTCCCAGTGTGATGACATTTTATTTTAATTTCCATGTGACCCCCGTGGCAAATGATTTCTCCCCCCTATCTCCTCCCCACCTCCCCAACCCAGCCACCACAGTGCGTGTGTCTCTTATCACACATAACTAAATATGGCAGCTTTAAATGGGGCTGTCATTTTTCTCAATTTCACTTGTGATAAAATTAAGTATGGATTTCTGACACAGGGACTCTAATAGGCTTTCTGACTTGGAGGCTGCTAAGAGAAAAAGCTTGCTTTGTTTTATGATGTTTCCGTTCTGCCCATCTGGTGGAATCTGTGGAAGCAGGAGATAGATGACGAGTCCTGAGCAGTCACTCTGCTTGACAGAGGGCTGAAATCAGATGCCCAGTGCCATTTCTGCGCAGAGGGATGTTGAAAGTAGGTTTATTTGTAGCATATGCATGCTTTTGCTTACTTACCTGCCTCTGTGGCAGGGAACGAGGGAGTAGCTAGCACATGATTCTGGCTCATCAGAAGTCCTTACCTTAAGATGAGAAAATACAGATTTGGTGAGTACGCTGGAATAGCTGAGTGTAGGCCAAGTGAACTGAGGCTTAAAGTGTTTCTACCTGATTGCTGCAGAAGACTTATAAAATGGGAAGGGCCGAATAAATAGCTCCTTCATTCCAGCCGGGGCAGAGGCGCTGAGGACCCCTCCTGACAACTGTGCTGCTCTGCCAGCAAGCCTTCCTCTCCCCGAAGCAGGGACGGGAGCACCCACCGGCCCTGGATGTGCCCGGGACTTTGGCACACGTTGGCCTGGCAGTTGTGGCCCATCTGCTGACCCCAAATTGAGGTCAGGTTTCACAGCAGCCTGGGCTTGGGTTTTGCTTATCTCTGCTGGAGGAAGGACCTGGGAGAGACAGGGGATCTGCATCTGGATCAGGCGTGGTCATCCCAGAATATACACACTTTGTTTTGGTGAGACCAAATGCACCGCAGTTATACCTAGCATGCATCAACGTTTCTGCCTTTCCAGGCTGAGTTTTCATGCTTTCTTTCTGACTTGCAGAGACACAAGAGAGTTCTCTTGCCTGCCTTTTTAGGGACAAACATCTATAAGAAATGATATAGGTAGGGCTGACCATTTCAGTGAGAGGGAACAGGCGTGCCCTGGGGTCCCTTCAGGCGGGGTGTGTGCGCGCAGGGTGGGCAGCAACTCATAAGGCACGGACCTGAACGCAGACAGATCCAGGACCATGCCGTATAGCTCTGCTCCCCCTCCTCTGCCTGCATGTCCTGCACGTTCACGCTCTTCGGTCACCAGTATCTGTCCAGAAAGCTGATTCTCTCTGGCTGAAAATGAAGACTTCCAAGAATGACTGAGGAGGATAAATGAATCTCTTCTGCTTTCATCTGAGGATTTGCAGGAGGCCTTCATCAATTATTGGACATTTTGAACATTTCTATTCCAGGAAAAATAGCTCTTCCAATTAACAAAGCTGTATTGGGACTGTCTAAATATATCTGACAGACTCCAGATATTGTCATTCCCATCTTCAAAACAGACAGATAAGAGAGTTTTTGCCCTCCGTGGGAACAGAATATCTTTATTCTTATCTGCAACTGTGAATGAAAAGAATATGTAGCAGCAGCCTGAAAATGACTGTAGCTGAAAAGAACCAGAACTACTACTACTGTAAAGTCACAGGAGAGAGTCAGTGCCAAGCCTGAGACTTAAAGCTTCCAACGCAATTTCCTTAATGAGCATAATTTATTGACAAACTGCCCCAGAAACACAGAGAAGAAATCAAGGCCTTAATTACAGTAAGGAACTTTGTTACAGGAGCATCTCACGAGGGAGCCTCAGCCGAGACTCCGCCAGAGCCTGGGAGTTTCCTGCCAGCTCTGGGATGCCAGGGAGGGATGAGCCGCCCCGAGCGATCTGCTCGAGAAGCTCCGTTTTGCTCAGCCGAGGGCAGCCGGTGCCCTTCACACCTTGCGGGTTCGCATTGCCTCATTTCAGTGGTGAGTGTGTAAACACCTGCGGAAGAAGAGAGGCAGCTGAGCCAGGTTAGCTCTAGATGAAAAAGGGAACCAGGGGCCTGTGGGGCAGCCAGGAAAGCCATGCAGTTGCTAAAGAGAAGAGCTTTGTCAATGCCTGCCTTCGGCTTCCCAGGGGCTTTGAGAAGTCCGTGATCCTCTGGATGGGATCAGTGAGGAGTGCGGAGGGAGTGCACCGTGGAGCCTGCAGGCTCATGAGGTGGCCTCACCTCTCCAAACTAGCGAGAGGAGCTCCAGCAAGGTGAGCGAAGGATGTTACTGGAAATGTGAGTCTCTCCAGGATGCGGGGGGTGTAGTTTCCAGCAGTGTTTTTGGCTCTGAAGGCCCCCAGATGCTGGCTGTAGCAGTCATTTGTCTCTCACTGGGTTTCTGGAAAGAATATAAGGAAAAGCAGAGCACAACACCAATTGACCAGGAAAAGGTAAAGGACTAAGGAACATTTCCACCTCACCTGCTTATACCAAGCACAGTACGATAACCTGGTATGAGAGAGAGACCTTGTCTTACAGAGAGACTCTGGAACTACACCCAGGGGAACCTGAACCTTTTCTTGGGAAGTGATTCTAAAGTAACCTCAAAAGGGACACAGGATGATCTGAACCACCGATTCTTAACTCATCACTTTGTTACAGGGCTTAATGAGCCAGCATCTCTAAAAATGGTAATATAAATCTCAAATTCGTCCTTAAGGATACAGGGATGGGATGTGACGGTGTGGTGGTTCTTTACTTCATACAGGGCAGTTTGCCGTGGAAGGTTTCTGAGATGTTACAGTTCCAGCTGGTGACTGGAGCTAAGAATATCACAGTATCCTAGATATTTTTAGTAGAGGAAGATTTTTGTGCAACAGCTATTGCCTTTTCTAAAAACAACTTAGTCTTCAGAGGAACTACCAAGACCTTGTGAAATTCAGGTTTTGCATAAGATTAGCAATACTTTAGTAGTAAAACAGTGTTTTTAAATGGAAATGGAATTTAAAGTGCTGGTCTTGAGTCTGGGGAAGGAAAAAAATAGCAGCTATCTGTTCTTGGGGGCTGTTGTGAAAGCAGAAAATTATTCGCTGCCTTTGGATTAAGCACAGCTCTAAAATATTCAGACTCTGGTCTTTGATGGATGTGGGTTTGCTATGGCAATTGAGGTTAGGTGTTATTTATTACCAGCTGTTATTAGTTTATGTGGTGTCACACATGGGCAGAGTAAAGCAGCAGACTAGGGAAAAATCAGGCCTCTGTGTGTCAAAGATGATCCCTGGTAGCAGCTTTTGTGTAAAATGAGCAAACTATAGCGGAGCAGCTGCCGTGCTCCAAGTGCTGGGAAGCGGCTGCTGGAGTGAGCTGCATTGAGCAAACAGTGATAGACGTTTTCAGCACACAACAGAGCAAGGTGCCAGTAGGAAATATGCTGACAGACTGGCCGAGCTGTGATAAAAGGCTGTTTCCACTCTGACTTTACAGTAAAAGCCTTTGCAGGAGCTGACTCATGGGCAGCTTCCCAGTTACAGGTGCTTGGGGGAACTGTAGAGCTTGAGGTTTTGCGATGCCAGGACTGACTTTGTGGTCTGGGGCAAAAATACAGGTTGCTGTGAGCAAAGGGCTCACACTCCCACGGGGTTAATGCAGTCCTTTAGCCCTGTGTTGGGAGTTCATGCTTTTGCTGGGAGTCTTTTGGAGGAGATGGTAAGGCAAGAAGATGCATGAGGTAGATGAGCATTGCCTGAACAGTTGCAGGGTTTGGGGTGGGAGAGGTGTGGCAGGGGTGCACAGTGCTGAAACAAAGCGCTTTCTGCTCCATGCACATATCAAAAATTGCACAGAGAGCAGAAGAGCACTTCTGTAGTCCTGTGGCTTGTGCTCTATTTTCAGCCCTTCTCCCTGTCCCCCACCGTGGTGTTGAGTATCCTTGAAGGTGAAATGCCGGCTGCTCTTTCCACCCTGTGTTGCAGAGGAGCTGCATACGCAGAGCTGCTGGTGGCGGGAGACATACGCTCACCAAAATGGGAGGTGTGCAGCTTTTGAGAAACTTCTCCTAGAAATTATTCCTCCCTTTGCACAAGTTTTGTTAAATTTGACAAGGTTCTGATGGTGGCAATGTCCTTGTGAAAGGTACTTTGAGAGAAGATCAGCCTGTTTTTTTCTAGCAGTGAGGCCTTACTTTTCAAGGAAAGATGGTTTGTTGAGAAAAAAACAGGAAATTCTGACGCATCCTGGAGATAAAAATATCGTGTTCCCTGAGATAAAAGTAATAATTTTATTGAGTTTTGTGGAGAAGAAACATTTCAAGGCTAAAGAAAGAAAACCAGAAATATTGCAAACGTCTCTTTTTTTTTTTTTTTTTTTTTTTTTTTTTTT